>JAESFL010000299.1_pt1 | contig 41175 bp, 40 predicted proteins | sample 9269401 | NCBI WGS metagenome assembly JAESFL01 (sample SAMN14506025, study PRJNA617098) | algae metagenome | isolation source: Gloeocapsa sp. UFS-A4-WI-NPMV-4B04 and co-occurring heterotrophs from desert... | place: USA: Utah | collected 2006-10-01 | reverse complement strand
ACTTGCCCAAGCGAATGCGCTCGTGGAAGCGCACGAGATGAGGCGAGGTATAGACGTGGACGGCGAGCCCCGCGCTCTCCAGGATCGCCCGCATGAACGCGATGGTCGAGCCCTTGCCGTTGGTGCCTGCCACATGGATCACCGGCGGCAGGCGGCGCTCCGGGTGGCCGAGCTGCGCCAGCAGCCGCTGGATGCGCCCGAGCGAGAGGTCGATGGTCTTCGGGTGCAGGGCGAGAAAGCGCGCGATCAGCGCATCGGAGGAATCCATCGCCCTGTTCTCGCTTACTCGGCCGCAGCCGCCGTCACTTCAGGGGCGGCAGGGGCACTGGCAACCGGCGCCTTCATGAACAGGCGCGACAGGCGGGCCACCGTCGGCTTCAGGTCGTGGCGGTGCACCACCGCGTCCACCATGCCGTGCTCCTTCAGGTATTCGGCGCGCTGGAAGCCGTCGGGCAGCTTCTCGCGGATCGTCTGCTCGATCACGCGCGGGCCGGCAAAGCCGATGAGCGCGCCGGGCTCGGCGAGATGCACGTCGCCCAGCATCGCGTAGGACGCCGTCACGCCGCCTGTGGTCGGGTTCGTGAGCACGACGATATAGGGCAGCTTCGCCTCGCGCAGGCGGCGGATCGCCACCGTGGTGCGGGGCATCTGCATGAGCGAGAGGATGCCCTCCTGCATGCGCGCGCCGCCGGAGCCGGCGAAGAGCACATAGGCCGTCTTCTTGTCGAGAGCTGTCTCGGCGCCCTTGATGAAGGCCTCGCCGGCCGCCATGCCGAGCGAGCCGCCCATGAAGCCGAAATCCTGCACCGCGATGGTCATCGGTAGGTCCTCGACCCGGCCGAAGCCGACCTTGAACGCGTCCTGCTGGCCAGTCTTGGCGCGGGCATCCTTCAGGCGGTCGATGTACTTCTTCTCATCGCGGAACTTCAGCGGATCGACAGGGACCTCCGGCACAGCCACGTCGAGCCAGGTTGCGCCGTCGAACATGAGCTGAAGGCGCTGGGTGGCCGAGATGCGCATGTGGTGGTTGGAGCCGGGGATCACCCACTGGTTCGCCTCCACGTCCTTGTGGAACACCACCTGCCCGGTCTCCGGGCACTTGATCCAGAGATTGTCCGGCGTCTCGCGCTTGTTGAAGAGCGTCTTGATCTTCGGACGGACGACTTCGGAAATCCAGTTCATCGCAATTACCTTCCTGTCAGGAGCGCTCCGGAAGCTCTCATCCTGAGGAGGCCGTCAGGCCGTCTCGAAGGATCGGGCGTGTCCCGTGCTCTCTGGACCCTCCTTCGAGATGCAGCCTCCGGCTGCTCCTCAGGATGAGGGGCCTTGTCCCTTATGTATTAGGCCGCTGCGCGTTTTGCCACCGAACGCACGCCTTCGCTCAATTCCTTCACCAGCTTCGTCACGGCTTCGACGGATCCTGCCGTTGCGCGATCCTCGGAATCGAGGGTGCCTTTCAGCGCATCGATGAGGGCCGAGCCCACCACGACGCCGTCGGCGCCTTGGGCCACCGCGGCCGCATGCGTCCCGCTCTTGACGCCGAAGCCCACCACCACCGGCAGGGGCGTGTGGCGCTTGATCCGCTCCACGGCCGTGGCGACCTTGCCGAAATCCGGGGTCGCTGCACCCGTGATGCCGGTGATCGACACGTAATAGACGAAGCCCGCCGTGTTCGTGAGCACCGCCGGCAGGCGCTTGTCGTCCGTGGTCGGGGTGGCGAGGCGAATGAAGGCAAGTCCGGCCTCAAGCGCCGGCAGGCACAGTTCGTCGTCCTCCTCGGGCGGCAGGTCGACGACGATCAGGCCGTCGACGCCGGCTTGCCTAGCATCCACCAGGAAGCGGTCGACGCCGTAGACGTAGATCGGGTTGAAATAGCCCATGAGGATCACGGGCGTGTCGGAATCCTCCGCCCGGAAACGGCGGATGAGGTCGAGGGTCTTCACCGTATCCTGCCCTACTTTCAGGGCGCGCAACCCCGCCGCCTGGATCGCCGGACCGTCGGCCATGGGGTCGGTGAACGGCAGCCCGAACTCGACGATATCGGCCCCGGCTTTCGGCAGGCTCTTGAGGATTGCGACCGAGGTCTCGGGATCCGGGTCGCCGGCCATGATGTAGGTGACGAGAGCGGCACGGCCTTCAGCGCGGCACTTCTGGAAACGGGCTTCGATGCGTTGGGTCATGGGCTGGGTCTTTAGCATGAGAGGGAGCCGGGATGAAACCTGTTCGGCGCCCAGCCTCCAAGGGAAACCTCCTGCGTCATGGCCGGGCTTGTCCCGGCCATCCACGTATTCAACCGCTGCAAAGACGTGGATGGCCGCAATAAGTGCGGGCATGACGGAAGGGTCTCAGACGATCTTTTCCTGCAGATGCTCGGCGATCTGGAACAGGTCCTTGTCGCCGCGGCCGCTGATGTTGACCACCATCAGGTGATCCTTGGGCTTTTGCGGCGCGAGCTCGACCACCTTGGCGAGCGCATGGGCGGGCTCGAGCGCCGGCAGGATGCCCTCGAGCCGCGAGCAGAGCTGGAAGGCGTCGAGCGCCTCGTCATCTGTGGCGGAGATGTATTGCACCCGGCCCATTTCGTGCAGCCAGGCATGCTCCGGGCCGATGCCCGGATAGTCGAGGCCGGCCGAGATGGAATGCGCGTCGGCGATCTGCCCGTCCTGGTTCATGAGCAGGTAGGTGCGGTTGCCGTGGAGCACGCCGGGGCGGCCGCCGGAGAGCGAGGCCGCGTGGAGGTTCGACAGGCCGTGGCCCGCCGCCTCGACGCCGTAGATCTCCACGTCCTTGTCGTCGAGGAACGGATGGAACAGCCCGATGGCGTTGGAGCCGCCGCCGATGCAGGCGACGAGCGAATCCGGCAGGCGGCCCTCCGCCTGCATCATCTGCTCGCGGGTCTCGGTGCCGATCACGCACTGGAAGTCGCGCACCATGGCCGGATAAGGGTGCGGGCCCGCCACCGTGCCGATGCAGTAGAAGGTGTCGGCCACGTTGGTGACCCAGTCGCGCAGGGCCTCGTTCATGGCATCCTTGAGCGTGCGGGTGCCGGACTGCACGGGCACCACCTTGGCGCCGAGCATGTTCATGCGGAACACGTTGGGCTTCTGCCGCTCCACGTCGACTGCGCCCATATAGACGATGCATTCCAGGCCGAAGCGCGCGCACAGCGTCGCGGTGGCGACGCCGTGCTGGCCGGCGCCGGTTTCGGCGATAATGCGCTTCTTGCCCATGCGCCGGGCGAGAAGGATCTGGCCCAGCACGTTGTTCACCTTGTGCGCACCGGTATGGTTCAGCTCTTCGCGTTTGAAATAAATTTTTGCTCCACCAAGATGCTCGGTCATGCGCTCGGCGAAATAGAGCGGGCTCGGACGGCCGATGTAATGGGTCGAGTAGCTCGCCATGTCGGCATGGAAGGACGGGTCGTTCCGCGCCTCCTCATAGGCCTTCTCCAGCTCGAGGATGTTCGGCATCAGGGTTTCGGCAACGAAACGTCCGCCGAACTGGCCGAAATGCCCGCGCTCGTCGGGGCCGGTGCGGAAGGAATTGGGTTGGGCTTGAGCTGACACGGCTGTCCTGCCTTCAGGATTGGACGCACCCCCGAAACGGACGTGCGATCTTAACTAGTGATGGGCAGCAGCGAATGCTGTCCGGGCGGCCTTGATGAAGGCCTCGATCCTGGCCGGATCCTTGAGACCCGGTCCGGTTTCCACCCCGGACGACACATCGACGGCCTGTGTTTTCGTGAGCCGGATCGCCTCCGCCACGTTGTCGGGATTGAGGCCTCCTGACAGCATGAAGGAAACCTTGCGGTCAAGCCCGTTGAGCAGTCGCCAGTCGAAGGAGATCCCGTTGCCGCCGGGCAGAGCCTCGCTGGTGCGGGGCGGCTTGGCATCGAGCAGGATGTGGTCGGCGCCGGCATAAGGGCTCAGAGCCTGGAGATCGGACGGTTCCGCGACGCCAAGGGCCTTCATGACCGGCCGTTTCACCATGGAGCGGATCTCGGCCACCCGCGCAGGCGTCTCGCTCCCGTGCAGCTGGATCAGGTCGGGGTTGATGGCCTCGACCGCCTGGGCAATGTCCTCATCGCCCGGGTTGACCAGAAGGACGACGCGCTGCGCCCGGCCCTTGGCCTGCAAGGCCAGACGGTGACCGAGGTTGAGGCTGACGTGGCGGGGGCTCTTCGGGTACCGCACGAAGCCGACCATGTCCGCGCCTGCGCTCAGGGCGGCATCGAGGGTTTCGGGCGTGGAGAGCCCGCAGATTTTCACCAGGTTATCCATAGGAGGTAGTTTATAACGATTTCGCCAGCGAGCGCCACACCACCATCGCCGCAGCCAGATCCTCCAGGGCCGCGCCCACGGACTTGAACGCGGTGATCACGGCAGGCCCGCGATGCGGGGCGCTGCGGCACAGGTCCGACAGGGTGCCGCGGATGTGATCCTCCATGATGGCGCCCTGGTGCAGGGCCACCGCCACATCGCCGCCCTCGGACTTGGCAGCCGAGGTGTCGATATAGACCTGAGCCCGGCGCAGGGCCTCGTCGTCGGCCTCGCGCATCTTGAGATTGAAGGCGCCCACGAGATCGAGATGCGCCCCCTCTTTCAGCCAGGCGCCCTTGACGACGGGCGCGGTGGAGAGCGTCGCGCAGGAGACGAGGTCGGCTCCCCGCACGGCCGCTTCCAGATCGGTCACGGCGGTGACGGGCAGGCCCTCGGCCCTGAGTTCCGCCGCGAGGGTTTCGGCCTTTTCGGGCCGGTGGTTCCAGAGCGCCACCTGGCGGATCGGCCGCTGGCTCATGTGGGCGCGGATGAGGAAGGGCGCCAGCGCCCCGGACCCGACCATCACCATGCGGCTCGCATCCTCACGGGCCAGATAGCGGGCCGCCAGCGCCGATGCGGCCGCGGTGCGCCAGACGGTGAGGCGCGCACCGTCGAGAACCGAGATCGGCTCGCCCGTCATGCCGTTCATCAGCAGGTAGGAGCCCATGACGCTGGGCAGGCTCTTGGCGCCGTTTTCCGGAAAGACGGTGACGACCTTCACGCCGAGGAAGCCGTCCTGCATCGCAGGCCCGGTCCAGGACGGCATGAGCAGGAGCGTGCCGTGGGCACCCGGGCGCTCGACCTCGTGGTGATGCCGGACGGGCGCCACCATGTCGCCACGGAAGGCTTCCGCCAGGGCTTCGATCAGGGCCGGAAAGGTGAGAGCCCGATCGATCTCGGCGGAGCTGACGACGCGCATGGTTTGTCTTAGATGCTTCGGGCCTGGGCAGGAACGGTGGCCGGCAGGTTCGAATTGGACGGGGTCTGCGCCTTCAGGCGCTCGGTCTCGTAGCGCAGCTGGCGTGTCTCGCGCCTCAACCGGCGACGGGACTTGCGGTTCTTTCCTTGAGCGAGCCAGCTCGCCGTGCCGCCGATCACCACGCCCAACATCACGGCCGCGAAAATCACCGCGAACAGGGGCAGCTGGAACGCGAATTCCGGCGCCTCTTGCGAGAACGGATCGAGGGACAAGGTCACCGGAGCCCGGTTCGCCACGGCGAGCAGGACGATCAGGATGGCGACCGGCAGGAGAATGAGCGCCTTCAGAAAGCGAATCACGAACACCTCTCGAGGTTTACTGGCGAGATCTATTGGGCCGCCGCCGCCTTCATCACCTTCGGAGCCGGGACATTGAGACGCTGACGCATTTCCTTGCCCGTCTTGAAGACAGGAACGACCTTTTCGGAGATGGAAACGGATTCGCCCGTGCGCGGGTTGCGGCCCGTGCGGGCATCGCGCTTCTTGACCGAAAAGGCGCCGAAACCGCGCAGCTCGACCCGGTCGCCCCGGGCCAGCGCATCCGCGATGGTGTCGAGGATCGCGTTCACGATCTTCTCGACATCGCGCTGGTAAAGATGCGGGTTCTGCTCAGCGATCTTGAGCACGAGTTCGGATTTGATCATGGATGAGCTATATCTTTGACGTTGCTTTATTTTTCCAAAGGTTGCCAGACCGCCAGGAGCCCGTCAAGCCGCGCGATCTCCGCCTGTGCCGATGTCCGGCGCAAGGTCTCGGCGATCCGCTCGAAGCCGAAGAGGTCGGCCACTGTGGCGCTCATGGCGAAAACCGAGAGATCGCGATCCGAACTCGGCTCCCAATCGCGAATCGGCAGGTCCTTGGCCACGCCCTTCTCCTGCTCGAGCCAGGCCACCGCGTCACGCTCGCTGCCGATCTTGTCCACGAGCTTGAGGGGCACGGCCTGGCGGCCGCTGAAGACTTGGCCCGTGGAGGCGGTGGAGATTTCGCCCTCGTTGAGGCGTCGGCGTTCGCGCACCAGGGTCTTGAACCAGTCATAGGTGTCGTTGACCACCGCCTGCATGGCCGCTCGGGCTTCCGGAGAGGTGGGCTTGAAGGGGCTCGGCTCCGCCTTGAGAGGCGCGGACTTCACCTCTTCCAGCTTCACGCCGATCTGGCCCATGAGCCCGGAGAGGTCGGGGTACTGGAAGAGCACGCCGATGGAGCCCACGATGGAGGTCTCGCGGGCTACGATGTAGTCGGTGGCCATCGCCGTGATGTAGCCGCCGGAGGCTGCCGTGCCGTCCACGAAGGTGACAACCGGCTTCTTCTCGGAGAGCCTGCGGATGTTGCGGAAGAGCTCTTCCGATCCCGTCGTGGTGCCGCCGGGGCTGTCGATGGAGATCACCACCCCCGACACCGTGCTCGATTCGCCCACCCGCCGCATCAGGTCCGCCAGGCGCTGGTTGCCGGTGATCACCCCGTCGATGGAGATGCGGGCGATCTGGTTCTGGATCCCCCCGTAGCCGGCCCGGTCGGCGGCGGCATAGCCGATGGCCGCGACGGCGGCGATCAGCCCTGAGAATCCCGCCACCCGCCAGAAGGAGAGCTTGCGGCGCAGGCGGCGGCGGTCGGCAATAGCTTCGGCATCGATGGACATCGTTCGTCTCTGCTTCGTGCTTGTGTCGGTGGTGTAGGCTGCACCCTATGGCGAAGACAGATAGGGCAGCAAGGGATCACAGGCCAACAAAATCCGGAGCCTTGAGCGGCAGGAATGCTGTCCGTTACACGCTCGGACCGGGCCAGAAGGTCCAGAGCAGCAGCCCGGCTGCCGCGATCCAGAGAGCCACGATGAACAGGGCGCCCCCGCGGCTGACCGGACGTTCCGCAATAGCCTGCGCCCTGGCTCGAAGCTCTCCCATCAGGGGGCTCGGGATGAGCCGGACCGCCAGCAGAATGCCCAAGGGGACGAGGACGATATCGTCGAGGTAGCCGAGAACCGGGATGAAATCCGGAATGAGGTCGATGGGGCTCAGAGCGTAGGCCGCCACCAGGGCAGCCACCAGCTTGGCATACCAGGGAACCTGCGGATGCCGGACGGCCAGGGAAAGGGCCACGACATCGGCCTTGATGCTCCGGGCCCAACCTCGCATGCGGGCCGGCATGCCCCTGAAATGATCTGCACCCATGCTCGACGCTCCGGCGGCTCACGTCTCATCAGCACCCGAGACACGCCTGTGGCAACCGTCCTGCCCATAAAAAAACCCGCGCAATCTCTCGCGCGGGTTCCCTGAAACAAAAAATCCCCGGGCTTTCGCCCGGGGATCCAATCCAAGCTCTTGTCGAGCCTGATTACTTCTTGCCGGCCTTGTTCAGGGCGGCGCCGAGGATGTCGCCGAGCGACGCACCCGAATCGGCCGAGCCGTACTGAGCCATGGCTTCCTTCTCCTCAGCGACCTCGAGAGCCTTGATGGAGACGGTGACGCGACGGGCCTTGCGGTCGAACTGCGTGACGCGGGCATCGAGCTTCTCGCCGGCGGCGAAGCGCTCGGGGCGCTGGTCGGCGCGGTCACGAGCAAGCTCGTTGCGCTTGATGAAGGTGGAGAGGTCGGTGTCGACGATCTTCACTTCCAGGCCGCCATCCTTCACCTCGAGAACCTCGCAGGTGACGATCTGGCCCTTCTTCAGCTCGCCGGCCTCGGCGAAGGGATCGCCGGCAAGCTGCTTGATGCCGAGCGAGATGCGCTCCTTCTCGACGTCCACGTCGAGAACCTGGGCGCGCACGACATCGCCCTTCTTGAAGTCGTCGATGACCTGCTCGCCCGGACGGTTCCAGTCGAGGTCCGAGAGGTGAACCATGCCGTCGACGTCGTTCTCGAGGCCGATGAAGAGACCGAACTCGGTCTTGTTCTTCACCTCGCCCTCGACGACGGTGCCGACAGGGTGCTTCTCGGCGAAGGCCTCCCACGGGTTCTGAAGCGTCTGCTTCAGGCCGAGCGAGATGCGGCGCTTCACCTGGTCGACCTCGAGGATCACGACCTCAACCTCCTGCGAGGTGGAGATGATCTTGCCGGGGTGGACGTTCTTCTTCGTCCAGGACATCTCGGAGACGTGGATCAGGCCTTCGATGCCGGGCTCGAGCTCAACGAACGCACCGTAATCGGTGATGTTCGTGACGCGGCCCTTCAGCTTCGCCTGGACCGGGTAGCGGGCGGCGATGCCTTCCCACGGATCGGCCAGCAGCTGCTTGATGCCCAGCGAGATGCGGTGCGTCTCGTGGTTGATCTTGATGATCTTCACCTTCACCGTCTGGCCGATGGTTACGACCTCGGACGGGTGGTTGACGCGGCGCCATGCCATGTCGGTGACGTGCAGCAGGCCGTCGATGCCGCCGAGGTCAACGAACGCACCGTATTCGGTGATGTTCTTGACCACGCCGTCGATGACCTGACCCTCTTCGAGGTTCGCCACGAGCTCGGAACGCTGCTCGGCGCGGCTCTCTTCGAGGACCGTGCGGCGCGACACGACGATGTTGCCGCGGCGGCGATCCATCTTGAGGATCTGGAACGGCTGGGCCACGCCCATGAGCGGGGTGACGTCGCGCACCGGGCGGATGTCGACCTGGGAGCGCGGCAGGAACGCCACTGCGCCGTCGAGGTCGACGGTGTAGCCGCCCTTCACCTGGTTGAAGATGGTGCCGTTGACGCGCTCCTGGGCCTCGAAGGCCTTCTCGAGCTTCACCCACGACTCTTCGCGGCGGGCCTTGTCACGGGAGATGACGGCCTCGCCCAGGGCATTCTCGATGCGCTCGACATAGACCTCGACCTCGTCGCCGACGACCACGGTCTGGTCGCGGTTCGGGCCGGCAAATTCTTTCAGGGCGACGCGACCTTCGGTCTTGGCGCCGATATCGATGACCGCGACGTCTTTCTCGATCGCGACCACCTTGCCCTTCACGACCGAGCCTTCGCTGATCTCGTTCGTGCGGAAGGATTCTTCGAGCAGGGCCGCGAAATCTTCACGGCTCGGCTGTTGCAAAGCTGCAGACATAGGTTCTCCTGAATGGCCCTCGTTCAAGGGGCAACGCCGGCGGCTCGTGTTAACGGGCCGTTTCCAGCCGCCGCTGCCTGAGACGCCCCTTCAGGGCCATGTCCCGGGCATGCTGCTCAGTGAGCAGGCCGGCGTATCATCAGCGGATGGAAACGCTTGGTCCGACAGGATATTTTCGGAACGCCGCGAGGGCGCGGAACACGCACCCTGACAATCGAAACCGTCACTGTCCTGTCGGATGGGGGTTGTCTTAACCCAATTGGCCTCGGATCACAAGGGTTTCAGCCCTGAATGGCGTCAATCCGGCCATTCCCCGCGCCGGGCCTGGGTCGTCGCCCATTCCAGCGCCTGCTCCAGGCGGTCGTTGCCCCAGAACATCTCCCCGTCCTCGGCGAAGAACGTGGGGGCGCCGAAGAGGCCGCGGGACTGCACCTCCTCGCCCATCCGGCGCAGGCGCATCTTGTTGGCCTCACCCTGCGCCTCGGCCAGGACGGCCCCGGCGTCCAGGTTCAGGGCGCTCAGGATATCCGCGACGGCCTGCGGGTCGGCGATGTCGCGGCCTTGCGCGAACTGCGCCGTATAGACGGCCCGGGTGAAGGACGGCGTCCAGCCCCGGTCGGAGCCCAGGAGCGCCACTCGCGCAGCCCGGAGCCCGTTCTGCGGAAAGGTCGTAGGCCGGTAGAACGGCAGCCCGAGGCGCGCCGCCTCCCGCTCCATGTCGCGCCACATGTATCGGCCCTTGGCCGGGTAGAGGCTGAAGGGGGAATTGTCCCAGCCTTGCGCCTTGAAGATCGGCCCGAGCAGGAACGGCCGCCACACGAGCTCGACGCCGGCCGCTTCCGCTGCCGCCTCGATGCGCATGGCGGCGAGGTAGGAATAGGTCGAGGCGAACTCGTACCAGAATTCGAGAACCGGCTGACGGTGCATGGGCGTCCTTCGCAACCAGAAAATCTGCGGGGACCAAGCCAACTCCCGAACCTGGCCCTTCGCTCCACGTAGAAGGCTTAGTCCATTCCGTGAGGTTACGGCAGCCTACGGCTCTCCGAACAGGAATGCAGCGCAAGCATGGCGGTCCGAGAATTGCCCGTTGCGCGGACAAGGCTTCCGTTCTAAGTCGCCAGCACCCTTTCTCTTTCGGAACCTTTGCCATGGCCGACAAGCGCGTGAACAAGGTCGTGCTCGCCTATTCGGGCGGCCTCGACACCTCCATCATCCTCAAGTGGCTGCAGACCACCTATGGCTGCGAGGTGGTGACGTTCACCGCCGATCTCGGCCAGGGCGAGGAGTTGGAGCCCGCCCGCAAGAAGGCCGAACTTCTGGGCATCAAGCCGGAAAACATCTTCATCGAGGACCTGCGCGACGAGTTCGTGCGCGACTACGTGTTCCCGATGTTCCGGGCCAATGCCCAGTACGAGGGGCTTTATCTGCTCGGCACCTCCATCGCCCGGCCGCTCATCGCCAAGAAGCAGATCGAGATCGCCGAGAGGGTCGGGGCGGATGCCGTCTCCCATGGCGCGACCGGCAAGGGCAACGACCAGGTGCGCTTCGAGCTCGGCTATTATGCCCTCAAGCCCGACGTCACCGTGATCGCCCCCTGGCGCGAATGGGACCTGCGCTCCCGCGAGCAGCTCATCGCCTTCGCAGAGCAGCACCAGATCCCCATCGCCAAGGACAAGCGCGGCGAGGCGCCTTTCTCCGTCGACGCCAACCTCCTGCACGCTTCCTCCGAGGGCAAGGTGCTGGAAGACCCCGCAACGGAAGTGCCGGACTATGTCTATTCGCGCACCGACGGTCCCGAAAGCGCGCCCGACAAGCCGACCGTGATCAAGATCGAGTTCCTGAAAGGCGATCCGGTCGCCATCGACGGCCGGAAGATGGGTCCGGCCGACCTGCTGGCCAAGCTCAACGAGCTCGGCAAGATCAACGGCATCGGCCGCCTCGACCTCGTGGAAAACCGCTTCGTGGGCATGAAGAGCCGCGGCATGTACGAGACTCCCGGCGGCACGATCCTGCATCTCGCCCATCGCGGCATCGAGTCGATCACGCTGGACCGCGGCGCGGCGCACCTGAAGGACGAGCTCATGCCGAAATACGCCGAGCTCATCTACAACGGCTTCTGGTTCTCGCCGGAGCGCGAGATGCTGCAAGTTATGATCGACAAGTCCCAGGAATTCGTCACCGGCGAAGTGACGCTCAAGCTCTACAAGGGCGGCGTCCACCTCATCGGCCGCCAGAGCCCCTACACCCTCTACGACCAGGACCTCGTCACCTTCGAGGAAGGCGCCGTCGCCTACGACCACCGCGACGCCGCAGGCTTCATCAAGCTCAACGCGCTCAGGCTGCGGACGCTCGCCCAGCGCAAGAAGAAGCTGGGGCTGTAAGAGAAAGCCGCAAACCCCATCATGGCCGGGCTCGTCCCGGCCATTTTCATTTGCGCTGCATGCTCCTTACCGGCCCATCGGGAGCGTTCCGCCTAACGGTGCGCATGGCGCTCCAACACCTCGCCCTCATCGCTCAGCGGCACGTCCATCACGCACATGACTCCGGCAGGCTCGTAGGTCAGGCGCACGTTCCCACCGAGATCCTGCGCCAGGCTCCGCTCGATCAGGCGGGTGCCGAAACCCCTGCGGGTCGGCGCGACCACGGGAGGGCCGTCCCGCTCCTGCCAGCGCAGATCCAGATGCGGAACGCCGTTTGATGTGATCGTCCAGGTGATGAAGACGCATCCGGACGGCACCGAAAGCGCGCCGTATTTCGCGGCGTTCGTCGCCAGTTCGTGGATCGCCATGGCGATGGCCAGAGCGATCCTCGGGATCAGGCGAAGGCGCGGTCCCTCGATCTCGATGTGCTTCGTCTTCTGCCGGAGATAGGGCTCGACCACCTCGTTGATGATCTCGCGCAGTTCCGCTCCCTCCCAGTTCTCGCGGGTGAGCACGTCATGGGCGCGCGCCAGGGCGAACAGGCGATCCTCGAACGCCTGGAACTTGGGACGGCTTTCCTCGCTCAGCTGCCTCAGGCTCTGGGCCGCCATCGATTGCACGATGGCGAGCGTGTTCTTCACGCGGTGGTTCAGCTCGTTGATGAGAAGCTCCCGGTGCTCCTCCCACTGCTTGCGTTCATGGATGTCCACGCTGATGCCGAACCACTTCTCGACGGCTCCATCCGAGCCCGTGTGCGGCAGGGCGCGGAACGCATGCCAGCGATACTCCCCGTCCCGGCGGCGGTAGCGCATCTCGCCTTCGTAGATCTCGCCGGTCTCGACGCAGCGCTGCCAGTAGGGCAGGACCCGCTTGGCATCCTCCGGGTGCGCCGTGCTGGCCCAGCCGAACCCGAGAGCATCCTCGACGCGCTGGCCGGTGAACTCGTGCCAGCGTTCGTTCATGTAGGTGATGTTGCCATCGCTCGAGCAGGTCCACACGAGCGCCGGCGTGGCATTGGTAACGGCCCGGAACTCCGCCTCGCTTGCCCTCAGGCGCTCCTCGACCTGCTTGCGGTCGGTGATGTCGAGCACGGAGCCCACATGGCCGAGATAAGTGCCGTCTTCGCCGAAGCGCGGCGCCGCTGCATCGATCGCCCAGCGATAGGCTCCATCCGCGCGCCGAAGGCGATACTCGAGCTGGAATGCTTCCCGCTTGGCATTCGCCTCACGAAAGATCTCCCCCGACCAGCCGCGGTCATCCGGGTGGACGGCGTCGAGCCAGCCGAATCCTAAGCCGGTTTCCGGAGTCTGGCCGGTGAACTCGTACCAGGAGCGGGACAGGTAGGTACAGGTGCCGTCCGGCTCCGTCACCCACACCATGACCGGGGCGTGATCGGCGAGATTGCGGAACCGTGCCTCGCTCTCACGCAGGCTCTCCTCGGCCTGAACCCGCTCGGTCACGTCGTAGCCTTCGGCAAAGATGCCGGTGACCTGACCCTCCTTGTCGGTGACAGGTTGATAGACTAGGTCGACGAAGCGCTCCTCGATCGGGCTCCCTGGGGTTCTTTGCAGCTCGACCCGCAGGTTGCGCCCGACGAACGGCTTGCCGCCCGCATAAACCTTGTCGAGCAGCTCGAAAAATCCCTGGCCCTCGATCTCGGGCAAGGCTTGCCGCACCGGCTTGCCGACGATATCGCGGCGATGCCCCACGAGCTGAAGGTAGGCATCGTTCACCAGTTCGAAGACCTGATCCCGCCCGCGCAGCATCGCCATGAAGCCCGGCGCCTGCTTGAAGAGTTCACGAAGGCGGTCCTGCTCGGCCTTCAGGGCGGCCCGCAGCTTGACCTCCTGCGTGGTCTCCGTGCAGGCGCAGAACATTCCGGCAATCCCGCCCGTCTCGTCCCGGACGGGCGAATAGGAGAAGGTGTACCAGGTATCCTCCGGGTAGCCGTTGCGCTCCATCACGAGGTGAAGATCCTCATGATAGGTCGCCTCTCCGGCCAGCGCCTTGGTGACGAGCGGTTCGATGTCGGACCAGATCTCGGACCAGACCTCGCGGAACGGCAATCCGAGGGCATGGGGGTGCTTGGCGCCGAAGATCGGCCGGTAGCCGTCATTGTAGAGAAACGCCAGTTCCGGCCCCCAGGCGACGAACATGGGGAACTTGGAGGTGAGCATCAGGCTGACCACGGTCCTCAGGCTCTGCGGCCAGTACTCGGTCGGGCCAAGCGGCGAGGAGGACCAGTCATGGGCACGCATGAGGGCGCCCATCTCACCGCCGTCGCTCAGGAAGTTCAAACCGGAGGGAAGCCTATCGTGCATCACGCTCGCCTGCTGGGAAGGCCCTGTTCGGACAACTGGAACGTCGCGGGATGGTCGGACTGTTTTCGATGATCCGATCAGGGAAGCCAGACCCAGCCTTGGCCGCTGTGGAACCTCCAAGCTCGGGCATGCGAGAGGCGTTCAAGATGATCTTGTTGTGCATGCAGAACTTTGAAGTGGCTAGGAAATGTCAGCCATTTAGGCTCTCAGCCCATGACTTCAATCATCGCGCAGAAGATATCAAGCTCACGCGCCATGACCTTTGCGTTGCTGAAGCATAGCCCGTCTGGGGCTCCGGCTCACCGGCCATCGCCGATTGTGATGCTCCTCCGGTCCTGACACGCCTCTCTCGGCATCGCCGGATTTGTTCCGGGGATCCCCGTCTTCCCTCGCGTTCCGCTTCCCAAACGTCATCCTGAGGAGCAGGCGCAATCCTCCTCAGATGAGGCAGAGGAAGGCTTGGAGGGGTGCAAAGACGTGGAGGGCCGGGACGAGCCCGGCCATGACGCGGTGAGGGTGAGCACACGTTCTCACTTTGTTCTTGACAGTTCCCATAAGCTCGGCTATATCGTTTGGTAGATCTGCTCCTGTCGAGGGGCGCGCTCGCGAGGCGTCGCAGTGTGGGAGCAGACACGGTCCTGTGGTGCAGCCTCGCAAGCGGCACCGACAGGAGGCCCAGGCTGTGGGCCGGTGGTCGGAATCGGTCTCAGGCCCCCGTCGAGCAGGCGGACCCCGCCTGAGGCGGTCACCGGGCCGGCCTCGCCTGAACGCCTAAACAAGCCGTGCGCGAAGAGACAGTTCGGCTCTTCCTTCTCCACACCACATCATCGAGCCGGGCTGCCCGACGCGCCACCCTCGATCAACCTTCAGGCTCGCAGCCCAACGGCTGCGGGCCATGAGGTGCTGGCTCTTTGACAAGGATGCTATGTTTCAGGGGATGGTCACTTGCTCCGGCGTCGTCCCGCCGCCGTCGAGGACGAATTTCCATGACCCGTCCGGCTGCCGCTTCCAGATGCTCACATAGACCCCGTGTCCCTTGATCTCCTCGCCCTCGCGCAGCGTGTAGCGGCCGAAGGTATAGCCAAGGTCCTGGCTGGCGGCGATCTCCGCCTTGAGGGGCTCCCATGACAGGGCGGAGCCGGTGACCTTTGAGAACGACTCGACGAAGGCTGACCGTCCGAGAAGCGGCATGCTGCCCGGGCGGATCATCACCGGATCCTCGGCGGAATAGGCGATGAAGGCTTTTCCGGTGCCTTCTCTCTGGGCCATGTCGTTGAAGGCTTTGTCGGTGTCGATCAGTTGCTGAACGGACATCTTCTTCACGTCTCATCATCGGGAGCCGGCAAGGGGGGCGTATCGCCGCCTTCCGTTCTGTTTGCCAATTTTGAAATACGGTATCGATGATTTATCGCCCTGCCTAGCTTGCAATCTCGTTTGCTGCCCTATTGCCGCCGCTCTCTTATCACTATATTGCAGCGCATCAGAATTTCCGCCCGGTTCGAGCCAGGGGCGCGGCTACGCTTGCCGCGAACCGGGCCATTTTGTTTTTGAAAGACTAGCCTCATGAAGCTGCGCAACATCGCCATCATCGCCCACGTCGACCATGGCAAGACTACCCTCGTCGACAAGCTCCTCCAGCAATCGGGCAGCTTCCGCGAGAACCAGCGCGTGGAAGAGCGCGCCATGGACTCGAACGACCTCGAGAAGGAGCGCGGCATCACCATCCTGGCCAAGGCGACCTCGGTCGTCTGGAAGGACACCCGCATCAACATCGTCGACACCCCCGGCCACGCCGATTTCGGCGGCGAGGTGGAGCGCATCCTGAGCATGGTGGACGGCGCCATCGTGCTTGTCGACGCGGCCGAAGGCCCGATGCCGCAGACCAAGTTCGTGGTGTCCAAGGCTCTCAAGATCGGCCTCAAGCCCATCGTGGCCATCAACAAGATCGACCGTCCCGACGCCCGCCACGTCGAGGTGGTCAACGAGGTGTTCGACTTGTTCGCGGCCCTCGACGCCACGGACGAGCAGCTCGACTTCCCGATCCTCTACGGGTCGGGCCGCAACGGCTGGATGGCGAAGGCCCCGGAAGGCCCGAGCGACGAGGGCCTGGCACCGCTCTTCGACCTCGTGCTGGAGCACGTGCCCCCGGCCAAGACCGAGGAAGGCCCGTTCCGCATGCTCGGCACGCTGCTGGAGGCCAACCCCTTCCTGGGCCGCATCGTCACCGGCCGCATCTCCTCCGGCACCGTGAAGCCGAACCAGTCGATCAAGGTGCTCGACCGCGAGGGCAAGGTGGTCGAGACCGGCCGCGTGTCCAAGATCCTGGCCTTCCGCGGCCTTGAGCGCCAGCCCATCGATATCGGCGAGGCCGGCGACATCGTGTCCATTGCAGGCCTCGTGAAGGGCTCGGTGGCCGACACCTTCTCGGCTCTTGAGAACGACATCCCGATCCAGGCCCAGCCCATCGATCCGCCGACCGTGACCATGTCGTTCATCGTCAACGATAGCCCGCTCGCCGGCACCGAGGGCGACAAGGTCACGAGCCGCATGATCCGCGACCGCCTGTTCAAGGAAGCGGAAGGCAACGTGACCCTCAAGATCGAGGAAGCGGCCGACAAGGATAGCTTCTACGTCTCGGGCCGCGGCGAATTGCAGCTCGCGATCCTCATCGAGACCATGCGCCGCGAGGGCTTCGAGCTCGCCGTGTCGCGTCCCCGCGTGGTCTTCGAGAAGGACGAGGCCGGCAACCTTCTCGAGCCCATCGAGGAAGTGGTGATCGACGTGGACGAGGAGCATTCCGGCGTCGTGGTGCAGAAGATGTCCGAGCGCCGCGCCGACATGGTCGAGATGCGCCCCTCCGGCGGCAACCGGCAGCGCCTCGTGTTCTACGCTCCGACCCGCGGCCTCATCGGCTACCAGGGCGAGCTGATGACCGACACCCGCGGCACCGCGATCATGAACCGCCTGTTCCACGCCTACGAGCCCTATCGCGGCGAGATCGCGGGACGGCGCAACGGCGTGCTGATCTCGAACGACAACGGCGAGGCCGTGGCCTACGCGCTGTGGAACCTCGAAGACCGCGGCCCGATGATGATCGAGCCCGGCTGGAAGGTCTATCAGGGCATGATCATCGGCGAGCACAACCGCGAGAACGACCTCGAGGTGAACGTGCTCAAGGGCAAGAAGCTCACCAACATCCGCACGACCTCCAAGGACGAGGCGGTGCGCCTCACGCCGCCGATCCGCATGACCCTGGAGAAGTCGCTGGCCTGGATCCAGGACGACGAGCTCGTCGAGGTGACGCCGAAGTCGATCCGCATCCGCAAGGCGATCCTCGACCCGAACGACCGCAAGCGCGCCGAGCGTTCGAAGGAAGCCCTGAGCGCCTAAAGGCCCCGCCTTATGGAAACAATCGAAAGGCCGCTCCTTGAGCGGCCTTTTTTTATGCATGCTGTTACTGCGGAATAGAGTTCCTGCTCCTGATCGCCTACAAGCCTAACCGCTAGACGACCAGGAGGGGGCATGCTGAAGGTTCACGGATATGCAGGGTCCATCAATGTGCGGAAGGTGCTCTGGACCTGCATGGAGGTCGGCCTCCCGTTCGAGCGCATAGACTGGGGCGGCGGAACACGGCCTGTGACCGACCCCGAATTTCTGAAGCTCAATCCTGTCGGCATGATCCCGGTGCTCGAGGATGCAGGCCAGCTCTTCTGGGAGTCGAACAGCATCGTCCGCTATCTGGCGGCGCGGGAAGGCCGTGACGACCTGTTGCCTACTGACCCCGCCAAGCGGGCGCAGATCGAGAAGTGGATGGACTGGCAGGTCTCCGACTTCAACAACACCTGGCGCTACGTCTTCCAGGCGACGGTGCGGAAGAACCCGAACTTCCAGGATGAAAAGCAGATTGCCTCATCCTGGAACGCGTTCTGCTCCGCCGTTCAGATGCTGGATCGGGAGCTTGCCCGCACAGGTGGTTACATCACCGGACCGAGCTTCACCTGTGCCGACATCGTCATCGGCCTGTCGATCCATCGCTGGAAGAGCATTCCGCTCGAGCGCCCAGATCTGCGGGAGATCGAGCGCTATTACGATCGTCTCTGCGAGCGTGAAGGCTTTCGGGTTTATGGTCGAGACGGGGGATTATGAGAGAGGCCGGCATGGCCTCTCTCGATAATGCCGGCAGAAGCCGCTCAGCCCTCGGCCTTGTCGCTCTGCCCCTTCTTGGCGCCCTCGCCCATCGGGTTCGTCGAATCCTCACCCGAGGCCTCAGGGTTCTCGCGGCCCTGCGGGGTCAGGCGGGGAGCGCTGATATCTTCTTCGGTCGCCTTGTTGGACTTCTTGTCGGGTGTCGTCATGGCTGCTTGTCCCTCATGAACTGGTCGAGTCGGTCGCGTCCCGGTCGCCCGCATCAGGCAGAGCGCCCGTGCCGGGAGTCGAGTCTGGGTTCGTCAGCGACGGCTTGCTGTGAGGGCCCGCTGCCGGCTGCTTTCCGCCGGGCTGCTTGTCGGGCGCAGCCTGCCCGTCGCCCTGCGGATCGGTCCGCTTGATGTCGACGTAGTTCTTCGTGTCTTCGGTGTGGTTGCCGTAGCCTGCATTGCCCATGGCGCTCTCCTGTCAGCCCTCGTCCTTGCCGTTGACCGCCGTCATGCGTTCGATGGCCTCGGCGGTCGCATCCTTGTCGTCAGGCGACAGGCTGGCGTCGCTCAGGTGCTTGGTGGCCTCGGGCGTCTCGGCGGCGGTGAGTTCGTCGTGGCCGTCGTGCCCGGCCTTGCTGGTCTGCCCGCTCTGGCCCTGGCGATAGGCATAGGCCTCGCCGCCGGGCTGGCTCCACACGCGCCTCAAGGTAGCGTTGCCTTCGACGCCGCCATCACGATTCGGGTCGATGGGGCTGTCGATGCCGCCGCGCTGCTCGTTGCGGATCTGGTCGGCGTCTTGGTCCTTCAATGAATGGGGAGCCTTGCGTTCCGCCATGATGAACTCCTTGAAACATCGTTCAAATTTGCATGTCGCAAGGAGAACCCGGCGGGCGGAGCGAAGTTCTGGCCACGCTTGGGCCGGGCGCAAACAAAAAGGCGGCCTTTCGGCCGCCCTTGGATTGGCCCGGTTGATGAAGAGCTCAGAGCCCTTCGAACAGCGCGCTCGAAATGTAGCGCTCGGCGAAGGAGCACGCGACCGTCACGATGCGCTTGCCCTTGAACTCGGGCCGCGCGGCCACTTCGAGGGCAGCCGCCACATTGGCGCCCGTCGAAATGCCGCCTGGTATGCCCTCGAGCTTGGAGAGTTTGCGTGCCATGTCGAAGGCGGTCTGGTTGCCCACCGTGACCACCTCGTCGATCACGGAACGGTCGAGCACGTCCGGCACGAAGCCTGCGCCGATGCCCTGGATCTTGTGCGGGCCCGGCTGTCCGCCGGACAGCACCGGCGAATCCTCAGGCTCCACGGCGATGACCCTTAGGCCCGGCAGGCGCGGCTTGATCACCTGGCCGACCCCGGTGATCGTGCCGCCGGTGCCCACCGCCGACACGAAGGCATCGAGCTGGCCGTTGGTGTCGTTCCAGATCTCCTCGGCCGTGGTCTTACGGTGGATCTCCGGATTGGCCGGGTTCTTGAACTGCTGCGGGATGACCGAACCCGGGATTTCGCGGAGCAGTTCCTCAGCCCGCGCAATGGCGCCCTTCATCCCCTGGGGACCGGGGGTGAGTTCGAGTTCGGCGCCAAGGAAGGCGAGCATCTTGCGGCGCTCGAGCGACATGGTCTCGGGCATCACCAGGATGAGGCGGTAGCCGCGGGCTGCCGCCACGAAGGCGAGCGCAATGCCGGTGTTGCCCGAGGTCGGCTCGATCAGGGTCGCGCCGGGCTTGATGTGACCGGCAGCCTCCATGGACTCGATCATGTTGACGCCGATGCGGTCCTTGACGCTCGAAAGCGGATTGAAGAACTCGAGCTTGAGGAGGATTTCGGCATCGACGCCATGCTCCTGCGGCAGCCGGTTCAGGCGCACGAGCGGAGTGTTGCCGATGGTTTCCGTGATGGAGCCGTAGATCCGGCCGCGCCCGGGCTTCGTACCGGCGCTCGATGCATTGACAGTGTCAGCCATGAGATCCTCCTTCAGATCGGAGAAACCTTATCTTTTTCCGCAGCGGGTGTCGATATTTGGAATAATCTACATTTCATATTGTGAAATCGACATTCGACGCCGGTTCGATAGCCGATTCCGCCTGCGCCTTCTGGCACAGATCCTCGACCGTCACTTGGTCGAGTTCGCTCAGGAAGGCCTCGGTGCCGCGCTGGACCAATGGGCTGACGACCGCCTCGGCGAGGCGCGATTCGGGGATCGGCGCCGCGCCGTCCTCTTCGAGTGCCGCCATCGCGATGCGCACGATATCGCCCGCCGTGATCCGCCGCCGTTCGCGGGCAAGCTCGTAGCCGCCCCGAGGCCCGCGCACGCCCTTCAGGATCCCTTGGCGCACGAGAGCCTGCAGCACCGGCTCCAGATAGCGCGGCGGCAGGTTGTGCCGGGCTGCCAGCGCCTTGGCGGAAACCGGCATGGGCCGGGCGTGGAGCGCGATGTCGGTGACGGCAGCAATAGCGAGAAGCGAGCGGCGCGAGAGAAAGTTCATGGCGATGCTCCCCTAGTCCAGTCCCGTGGAGCCGAAGCCGCCGGCAGCGCGCGGCGTCTCGTCGACCTCGTCCACCTCCACGGGCACCACCTGGATGACGGGCGCAACGATGACTTGAGCAATCCGCATGCCGCGCATAACGGTGAAGGGCTCCGCACCCAGATTGACGATCAGCACCTGTACCTCGCCCCGGTAATCCGCATCGATGGTGCCCGGCGCGTTGAGCACCGTGACGCCGTGCTTGAAGGCCAAGCCTGAACGCGGCCGCACCTGGGCCTCAAAGCCGGGATCGAGTTGGAACACGAGGCCGGTGGGAATAAGCCCACGTTGCATCGGCTGCAGGATAACCGGCGCATCGGAGGGGTTGGCGGCGACGAGATCCATGCCCGCCGCGCCTGCGGTTTCATAACGGGGGAGAGGTAGGTCGGCGGCATGGGCAAGACGCTGGATGCGCAGGCGTTGGCTCATGGCGTCTCGTCTCCGACCATTGCGCTCAAGCGCTCGACGAGCTTCTTCGCGACCGCCGTCTTCGACAGCGTCGGCCAGGTCTCCACATCGGACGCGGAGACGAGATGCACACTGTTGCTGTCGCCGCCCATCACGCCCGTTTCCGCCGAGACGTCGTTGGCAACGATGAGGTCGCAGCCCTTCTTCGCGAGCTTCTGCTTGGCGTGCTCGATTACGTTCTCTGTTTCCGCCGCGAAACCCACCAGGAGCGGCGGGCGATTGCTCGTGCGGCGCGCGATGGTGGCGAGGATGTCCGGGTTCTCGGTGAGCGACAGGTTCGGCAGGGTGCCGTCCTTCTTCTTGATCTTCTGCTCGCCCGCATTGGCCACGCGCCAGTCGGCCACGGCGGCGGCGAAGATGCCGATATCGGCGGGCAGCGCCTGCTCCACGGCCTCCAGCATCGCGCGGGCGCTCTCCACGTGCACGACCGTCACGCCCGCAGGATCAGGCAGGGTCACGGGGCCGGCGATCAATGTGACGCGCGCGCCGGCTTCGGCCGCAGCCTTCGCAATGGCGTGGCCCTGCTTGCCGGAGGAGCGATTGGCGATGTAGCGCACCGGGTCGATGGGCTCATGCGTCGGCCCGGAGGTGACGATCACGTGCTTGCCGGCGAGCGGCCCCGAGGGCGCGAGCAGGCGCTCGACCTCGGCTGCGATCTCCAGGGGCTCCGCCATACGGCCGGGGCCGAATTCGGCCTCCGCCATGGCGCCCTCGTTCGGCCCGACCACGTGAACGCCGTCAGCCTGAAGAGCCTTCAGATTGCGCTGCGTCGCCGGGTGCAGCCACATGCGCACGTTCATGGCTGGGGCGATCAGGATCGGCAGAATGGTGGCGAGCAGCACCGTGGAGGCGAGGTCGTCCGCATGCCCCCCCGCCATCTTCGCCATGAGGTTGGCGGTGGCGGGTGCCACCACGATGAGATCGGCATCGCGGGCGAGCTTGATGTGCCCGATATCGGCCTCGTCCTCGCGGTCGAACAGATCCGTATGAGAGCGCTCGCCCGTGAGCGCCGAGGCGGCGAGCGGCGTGATGAATTGCTGTGCGCCGTTGGTCAGGATGCAGCGCACGGAGGCGCCGCGTTCGCGCAGACGGCGAATGAGGTCGAGGGCCTTGTAGGCCGCGATGCCGCCGCCGATGACCAGGAGGATGCGTTTGCCTGTAAGCGCCGTCATGCGAAGCCTCTGAACAGCATGATCATCAGCGAGGCGGCGATGAACCACAAGGCCGCCACGCCCCAGCGGTTGCCGCGGGCCTCGGCCCGGCCGATGGCCGCGACGCTGTCCTGGTTCAGCGAGACGCCCCGGGCCGTCACGTCCTCGAGTTGGTTGAGCACCCGTTCCGCGCGCAAAGCCAGCTCCGGCAGGTCGCCGATGACGCCGGCCAGCGTCCACAGGCCACGGCCCGCCTGCTCGGCGCGGCCGAGAGGGCCGAGATTGCGCTCGATCCAGTCACGCACCACCGGCTCCGATGTGGTCCACATGTCGAGCTTGGGGTCGAGGTTGCGGGCGACGCCCTCCACCACCACCATGGTCTTCTGCAGCATGACGAGTTCGATGCGCGTCGCCATGTCGAACAGCGCCGTGATCTCGAACAGAAGCGTCAGGAGCTTCGCCATGGAGATCTCGTCGGCGCGCCGGTCGTGGATCGGCTCTCCGATGGCCCGGATGGCCTGGGCGAAATCCTCCACCGAATGGTGCGGCGGCACGTAACCGGCCTCGAAATGCACCTGTGCCACGCGCAGGTAATCGCGGCGGATGAAGCCCAGGAGGATTTCGGCGAGGAAGCGCCGCTCCTTCATGCCGAGACGGCCCATGATGCCGAAATCGACCGCAACGAGGCGCCCTTCCGCATCGATGAACAGGTTGCCGGGATGCATGTCGGCGTGGAAGTAGCCATCACGGATGGCGTGGCGCAGGAAGGACTGGATCACCGTGCGCCCGAGCGCCACCCGGTCGAAGCCGGCGGCCTCAATTCCTGCCAGATCGTTGAGGCGGATGCCCTCTATCCAGGTGGTGGTGAGCACGTCGCGAGCGGTGAGATCCCATTCAGGCTTCGGCACCCGGAAATCCGGATCGTCCTTCGTGTTTTCCGCAAGCTCTGAGACGGCCGCTGCCTCCAGGCGCAGATCCATCTCGACGGCGACGGAGCGGGCCAGCGCCTCGACGATCTCCAGCGGCTTGAGGCGCTTGGCATCGGGCACCATGCGCTCGAACAGGCGGGCGGCGGCGCGCATGGCCTGAAGGTCGCGGGCAAACCTCTCGCGCACGCCTGGTCGCACCACCTTGACGGCAACCGTTTCCTCGCCTTCCGCAGTGCGGATGCGGGCCTTGTGAACCTGCGCAATGGAGGCGGCGGCGAGCGGCTCGCTGAACTCCAGGAACAGCATGTCGAGGGGGCGCCCGAGAGCGACCTCGACCATGCGCACCGCCTCCGCCCGGGGGAAGGGCGGCATGCGGTCCTGCAGGCGCTCCAGGTCACGGGCGGCCGCAACGCCGACGATGTCGGGGCGGGTCGCCAGGAACTGGCCGAACTTCACGTAAGAGGGCCCGAGCCGCGTCAGCGCCTTGGACAGCCGAGCCGCGCCGTCGCCCGCCTGGGGACGCTCGACGAGGCGGGCCATTTTCAGCCCGAAGCGGGCGGCGGGCGGCAGCGCGCTCGGATCGACGAGCGCCAATGCACCTTCGCGCGCCAGGACGAAGCCGGCGCGCAGGTTGCGGGCGAGGTGGAAGAGGCTGCCGATCACGTGCTTAGATCTTCCAGCCCGAGTGAATGGCCACGACACCGGCCGTCAGCGTGCGGTGGGTGACGCGCTTGAAACCTGCCTCCTCGATCATCCGCGCAAAGGCCGCCGGCGGCGGGAAGCGCCGGATCGATTCGACGAGGTACTGGTAGGATTCCGCATCCCCTGTCACCATCTGCCCGAGCCTCGGGATGACGTTGAAGGAATAGGCGTCGTAGATCTTATCGAGCACCGGCACGTCCACTTTGGAGAATTCCAGGCACAGGAAGCGTCCGCCGGGCTTGAGCACCCGGTGCGCCTCGCGCAGGGCCGCATCGATGCGCGGCACGTTCCGGATGCCGAAGGCGATGGTGTAGGCGTCGTAGGTCTTGGATTCGAGCGGCAGTTCCTCCGCATTGGCCTCGACGAAGTCGATGCGGCCGTCATAGCGGTGGCCGGCCCGCTCGGCGCCGACTTTGAGCATCTCGCCGTTAATATCGAGCACGGTCACGCGGGTCTGGGGACCGCTCTGATCCAGGATCCGGAAGGCCACGTCCCCGGTGCCGCCGGCGACGTCCAGATGGCGGAACGTCCGGTCGCGAGGCGGGCGCAGGGTGGAGATGAGCGCATCCTTCCAGAGGCGGTGGAGCCCGGCGGACATGAGGTCGTTCATCAGATCGTAGCGGCCGGCGACCGAGCGAAAGACCTCGTTGACCTTGCCCTGCTTCTCACCCAGGGGCACGGACTGGAACCCGAAATGGGTGTTCTCGTCGGTCATGATGGGCGCACCTCTCGTCACCTGTTGCCGCGATCCATAGCGGAAGCGGGGCCAGATGGCTATGTAAGAGCCCTCAAGAAGCCGAGAGATGGTTGATGCCTGAACTGCCCGAAGTCGAAACCGTGCGCCGCGGCTTGGAACCCGCCATGGTGGGAGCCCGCTTCACCAAGGTGACCCAGCGCCGGCCCGACCTGCGCTTCCCCTTCCCCGAGCGGTTCACTGAGCGCCTGGAGGGGCAGGAGGTCACGGCGCTCGGCCGTCGGGCCAAGTATCTCCTGGCCGATCTCTCCTCCGGCGAGGTGCTGGTCATGCATCTGGGCATGTCCGGCCGCTTTCTCGTGACCAAGGACGGCGCCATCGGGATGCCCGGCGAGTTCCACCACGAGCACGGATCCTTGAGCGCCCACGACCATGTGGTGTTCGGGCTCTCCAACGGTGCGACCGTCACTTATAATGACGCCCGCCGCTTCGGCTTCATGGATCTGGTGCCGCGGTCCGGGATCGAGACCTCGAAGCATTTTGCCGGCATGGGCATCGAGCCCCTCGGCAATGAACTCTCGGGCGAGACCATCGCCCGGTTGTTCGCGGGCAAGCGGACGCCTCTGAAGGCCGCCCTTCTCGACCAGCGCCTGATCGCGGGCCTCGGCAACATCTATGTGTGCGAAGCGCTGTTTCGCACGGCCCTCCACCCGGAGGCTCCGGCGGGCTCGCTCGTGACGAGGAAGGGCGAGCCGACGGACAAGGCGCATCAGCTCGCCGAGGTGATCCGGGACGTTCTCGCCGAGGCGGTGGAGGCCGGCGGCTCGACCTTGCGTGACCATGCGCAGGTGGATGGGTCGCTCGGCTACTTCCAGCACTCCTTCCGGGTCTACGACCGGGAGAACGAGCCCTGCGTCACGCCCGCCTGCACCGGCACGGTCACCCGCCTCGTGCAATCCGGCCGCTCCACCTTCTACTGCCCGGAATGCCAGAAGCGCTCCTGATCTCACGGCAGGCCTTCCCGATTTTCACTTGCCGGGCCATTCGCCCTCGCCTACCGGTGTCCCACCATCGAGCAGGAGATGTCACATGGCTTTTGAGACGATTCTCACGGAGACACGCGGCAAGGTGGGGCTGATCACCCTCAACCGGCCACAGGCCCTGAACGCCCTCAATTCCACGCTCCTGGGCGAGGTCAACCAGGCGCTCGACGCCTTCGAGGCAGATGCCGACATCGGCTGCATCGTCATCACAGGCTCGGAGAAGGCTTTCGCGGCCGGGGCCGACATCAAGGAGATGGCGGAGCTCAATTACCCGCACACCTACATGGCCGACTTCTTCTCAGGTTGGGAGAAGGTGTCGGGCCGGCGCAAGCCCATGATCGCCGCGGTGGCGGGTTTCGCGCTCGGCGGCGGTTGCGAGTTCGCCATGATGTGCGACTTCATCATCGCCGCGGACAACGCCAAGTTCGGCCAGCCCGAGATCAAGCTCGGCGTCATGCCTGGCATGGGCGGCACCCAGCGCCTGACCCGGCTCATCGGCCGGGCCAAGGCCATGGAGATGTGCCTGACGGGCCGCATGATGGGCGCGGAGGAAGCCGAGCGCTCCGGGCTCGTCGCTCGCGTGGTGCCGCTCGCCGATCTCCTCAACGAGGCTTTGAAAGCGGCCGAGACCATCGCGTCCATGTCGCTGCCCATCACCATGATGACGAAGGAAACCATCAACCGCGCCGACGAGGTCTCGCTCTCCGAGGGCATCCGCTTCGAGCGGCGCCTGTTCCACGCCATGTTCGCCACCGCCGACCAGAAGGAAGGCATGGCGGCCTTCGTGGCAAAGCGCCCCCCTGAGTTCAAGAACGGGTAAATCGTGCCTGACATCGGCCTCGACATGATCGCGGTGCTTGCCGCGATCTCTTTTTTGGCCGGCTTCGTGGATGCCATCGCCGGCGGCGGCGGGCTTCTCACCGTGCCGGCCCTCATGCTCGCAGGCCTCGATCCGGCGCAGGCGATCGCCACCAACAAGGTGCAGGGATCGGTCGCGGCGGCCTCGGCCACCTATACCTTCGGCCGCAAAGGGCTGATCGAGTGGCGGAAGGCCTGGGGCTTCACCCTGGTGGCCTTCATCAGCAGCATCGGGGGAGCCTTGTGCGTCCAGTTCCTGCCCCGGGCCGTGCTCGAGGCGCTGATCCCGGTCATGCTCATCGCCATGGCGGTCTATTTCGCCCTCTCGCGCAAGATGAAGGACGAGGACGCCCAGGCCCGCATGACGGCCCTCGCCTTCGGCCTCACCGCGCCCGTCGCCATCGGCTTTTACGACGGCATCTTCGGGCCGGGTGCCGGCTCCTTCTATATGCTCGCTTTCGTGACGCTGCTGGGCTACGGGGTGGTCAAGGCGACCGCCCACACCAAGCTCGTCAATTTCGCCAGCAATTTCGGCAGCCTCCTTCTCTATGCGGCGACGGGCGCGGTGGTCTGGCCTCTGGGGCTTGCCATGTCCGTGGCCTCCCTGCTCGGGGCTCAGGTGGGGTCGCGGCTGGCCATGCGGCTCGGCTCCCGGCTCATCCGCCCGCTCCTGGTCCTGGTGTCGAGCCTGATGGCCCTGAGGCTCCTGCTCGACCCCGCCAATCCCTGGCGCCAAGCTCTTCGGGCGCTTTTTTGACGCGCAAAGGCCTATGGTCGTTGACGTTCGCGAGCATCGCGTCTATAAGCCGCCTCACATGAGCCCGCGCGTCCCGCGGGCTCTTCGGTTTCCATGCAATCAACCGATCGCTGCCGGAGCTCTCCCATGGGCTTGAGCTTGGCCATCGGGATTTTAAAAGAACGAGGATGGGCCATGGCCAACACCGTGTCCGCCAAGAAGATGACCCGCAAGATCGCGAAGCGCACCGCGATCAACAAGTCGCGTCGCAGCCGCATGCGGACTTTTGTCCGCAAGGTTGAAGAGGCCATCGCTTCCGGCAACCAGACCGAGGCTGCAGCCGCCCTGCGCGCCGCCGAGCCGGAGATGATGCGCGCCGCCCAGAAGGGCATCGTGCACAAGAACACCGCGTCGCGGAAGGTCTCGCGCCTCGCGAGCCGCATCAAGACGCTGAGCGCTTAATAAAGCAGCCCTCACAGCTGTCTTTTCATCACGGATCAGACCCGGCCGAGAGGCCGGGTTTTTTCGTGTTTGTGGCCGGATTCAGCGCCTGAATTTTATCCACATGGCAGCTTGACTTTATCCCCGCATGACAGGGTGAAAGCTCAACAGCCCAGATTCAAAATGCACATAAAAGATGAAGTACGTTCAACAGCTTAGCAGGCAAAGCATCGCGAAGCATCAGAATCACCCTCCGAGTCACGGCGAATCGGTTCTGAATCAAGGTTGCGCGAAAACTCTTTTTCGAGCCTGCGCACAGGCTGTGATGACACAGTGAATCAGTTGAAGAGTCAGCGCTTTACAGCCGAGATTCAAAACCTGTGGACGAGGCTGTGCATGCAGCCGGGTGCGTCCGGAGGCTTGTGACTCGACTCAGCCATATTGCACGCGCTCCCGCACCCTGTGTAAGGTCAACCTGCTTCAACGGCTCGCCGTTAAATCATTCACTCGAAGCCTGAATCTAAAACACCATGTGCGGGGATCGGTCGTTGTTTCATTCTCCCAGGAAGCAGACGAAGGCTCATCCTTTACCAAGGGAAGACTTGACGGATCTTGAGTGAAGACCGGGGGGATGGCCGTTGACGATCATCTCCACTTAAAACCAAACGAATAATCTTTTGTACAATTTGGGGGTGGCACGTTCTGAACAACCTGTGAGGCATCTGTGCCTTGGTGTTCGGAACGGGACATGCGTGGGGGTTTCCAACCTTAATAAGGGGAAGCCTCGTGGAGGACATTGATGTATCGCAGCGAAGATCACCGCACCTTTGCCGCTCCGAGCGAGAACGGCATGGATGTTCCGGGCGAGCAATCGGCGTCTGAAGTTTGGGCGCGCGTCAAACGCCGTCTGAGGGCCGAACTGGGCGAAGATATCTTCGCCAGCTGGTTCGGACGCCTGGAATTGGATTCGGTGGTCGAGGGCTGCGCTTATCTGACCGTCCCCACCCGCTTTCTGAAGAGCTGGATCGAGTCCCACTACGCCGACCGGGTGCTCGCGGTTTATCGCTCGGAAGCCGGTGATGTGGAGCGCGTGTCCATCGGCGTGCGCAGCACCCTCGGACGCGATCCTGCAGCCCAGCGCCGGGCGAGCGAAGCGCCGCGTCCGGCTTCTGCTCCTTCCATGGCCATGCCGAGCATGAATCATGAGATCAAGGCTCCTTCTGCACCCTCCTCTCACGAGGAGCGCGAAGGCGGCGAACTGGGCGGTGCTCCGCTCGATCCCCGCCTCACCTTCGAGAGCTTCATCGTCGGCCGCTCCAATGCACTTGCCCATGCGGCGGCGGATCGGGTCGCCCATGCGCAGAACGGACAGGCCATCTACAACCCGCTCTATCTCCATGCGGGCGTCGGCCTCGGCAAGACGCATCTCCTGCATGCCATCGGCCATGCGGTGCGCTCGCAGGGCCGCCGGGTGATCTATCTCACGGCCGACCGCTTCATGTACGGCTTCGTCGCCTCTCTGAAGGCCCAGACGTCGCTCGCCTTCAAGGAGCGCCTGCGCGGCATCGACCTGCTCATCATCGACGACGTGCAGTTCATCCAGGGCAAGCAGATCCAGCAGGAATTCGGCCACACCCTGAACGCCCTCATCGATGCGGGCCGCCAGATCGTGATCGCCGCCGACCGCCCGCCGGCGGATCTGGAGAATCTCGACGAGCGGGTGCGCTCGCGCCTCGCCGGCGGCCTCGTGGTCGAGGTCAGCGCCCTCGACGAGGCGCTGCGCACCTCGATCCTCACCACCCGCATCGAGTCCCTGAAAGCCATCCATCCCACCTTCGAGGTAGGGCCGAACGTGATCGCTTTCGTGGCCCGCTCCATCACGGCCAACGGCCGAGACCTCGAAGGCGCCGTGAACCGCCTGCTCGCCCATGCGACGCTCACGAACTCCGCCATCACCCTGGAGACGGCCGAGACCGCGATCCGCGATCTCGTGCGCAACCGGGAGCCCAAGCGGGTCAAGATCGAAGACATCCAGAAGCTGGTGGCCTCGCGCTACAACGTCTCCCGCTCCGACATCCTGTCGGAGCGCCGCACGGCCGCCGTGGTGAAACCACGCCAGATCGCCATGTACCTGTCCAAGGTGCTGACGCTGCGTTCCCTGCCCGAGATCGGCCGCCGCTTCGGTGGGCGCGACCACACAACGGTGCTCCATGCGGTGCGCAAGATCGAGAAGGCTTTGGGCGAGGACCACGCGCTCTCCGACGAGGTCGAACTCCTCAAGCGGATGCTGCAGGAATAAGGCAGCCGAAGCCGGAAAGCCCGGCGCCGGGGCCGAAAAAGGCCCCGGCCTTGCTTTCTGCGCCGACAAAAGCCAATCTTGCTGCCCTGCTTGTCCCGCTCGAGGCTGACCTTGCGCGGGCATGAGCCAAGAATTTCACCGAAACCGGATATCGAAGGTTATGAGAGTTACCGTTGAGCGCGCCGCTCTGCTGAAGGCGCTGGGGCATGTGCACCGCGTCGTCGAGCGCCGCAACACCATTCCGATCCTCTCCAACATCCTGCTGCGGGCGGGAGAGGGCTCCCTGCGCCTGAAGGCCACGGACCTTGACATCGAGGTGACCGAGACGATCCCGGCCGACATCACGGAGGCCGGCTCCACCACCGTTCCGGCCTACATGATCTACGACATCGTGCGCAAGCTGCCGGATGGCGCCCAGGTCTCGCTCGAAATGACCCCCGATATGGGCCAGATGCAGATCCGCTCCGGCCGCTCGCGCTTCATGCTGCAGGCTCTGCCCGAGAGCGATTTCCCGGATCTTGCTGCCGGCGACCTGCCGCACCGCTTCACGCTCCCCGCCTCCGACCTCAAGCGCCTGATCGAGAAAACCCAGTTCGCGATCTCGACGGAAGAGACGCGCTACTACCTCAACGGCATCTATCTCCATACGCTGGATGCGGGCGGCTCCGTCGTGATGCGTGCGGTTGCCACCGACGGTCACCGCCTCGCGCGTGTTGAGATCCCGGCGCCGACGGGCTCCGAGGGCATGCCCGGCGTCATCATCCCGCGCAAGGCCGTGGCCGAGATCGTCAAGCTCGTCGAGGACGGCTCGGAGAACATCACCATAGAGCTGTCCTCCGCCAAGGTGCGGCTGACCTTCGATGGCGTGGTGCTGACCTCCAAGCTCATCGACGGTACCTTCCCGGATTACCAGCGCGTGATCCCGGCCGGGAACGACAAGGTTCTCGTGGTCGAGCGCGCCGATTTCTCGAAGGCCGTGGACCGCGTCTCCACCATTTCGTCGGAACGCGGCCGCGCCGTGAAGCTGGCGCTCGGCGACGGACGCCTGACGCTCACCGTCAACAATCCGGATTCAGGCAGCGCGACGGAAGAGCTCGAGGTCGATTACGATGCGTCGCCGATCGATATTGGCTTCAACGCCCGCTACCTCCTCGACATCGCATCCCAGCTCGACGGCGACACGGCCGTGTTCAAGCTCGCCGATCCCGGCTCTCCCACGATCATCCAGGACCGTGACGGCGCTGCTGCGCTCTACGTCCTGATGCCGATGCGGGTGTAAGACACCGCCTGTCATTCCGGTCATTCCGGGACCGCACAGCGGAGCCCGGAATCCATAAACACGACATTCAACGGAAAGGCGCTGCATAAACCCGCGGCGCCTTTCTTCATTCCGTCAGCGGTTATGGATTTCGGGCTCGACCTGTGGCCGCTCCGGAATGACAGTGCGGAGGATCTCATGCTTGATCTTTCGCGCCCGCTCCTGAATGAAGGGGGCGCATGTCCTCCGCGCCCGTTGCCGCTTCCCGAATCGCCCGTCTGATCCTCCAGGATTTTCGCACCTATGCGAGCCTGGACCTCACCGTCTCGCGCCCGCTGGTGGCACTGGTGGGCGAGAACGGGGCCGGCAAGACCAACGTGCTCGAGGCGATCTCGCTCTTCATGCCGGGGCGGGGCCTGCGGCGCGCGGAACTCGCCGAGATGGCGCGCAATGAAGGACCGGGCTCCTTCGCCGTATCCGTCACGCTCGATGCGCCTTACGGCGAGCACCGGCTCGGCACCGGTCTGGAACCACAGAGCGAGACGACACGCGCCTCACGAGTTTGCCGCATCGACGGCATGCCGGCCTCATCGCCCACGGCCTTTGCCGAGTACCTGCGCATCGTCTGGCTCACCCCCGATCTCGATGCCCTGTTCCGCGGTCCCGCCGGCGACCGGCGCCGCTTTCTCGACCGGCTCGTGCTTGCGGTCGACGCGGAGCATGGCACACGGGTGAATGCGCTCGAGCGGGCGCTGCGTTCGCGCAACCGCGTGCTGGAGGAGAACCCCGACGACCGCCTCTGGCTCGATGCGCTGGAGCGCGAGGTGGCGGAGCTCGCCATCGCGGTCGCGGCTGCCCGCCGCGAGACGGTGGAGCGCCTCGCGGCCCTGATCCTGGAGACCCGTGAGGAGGATTCCCCTTTCCCCTTTGCCACAATGGGCCTGGAGGGCGATCTCGATACCCTGGTGGCGACGCTTCCGGCCGTCGATGCCGAGGACCGTTACCGGGCGATCCTGCGCGATCACCGGCCGCGCGATCGGGCTGCCGGCCGTACCCTTGTCGGGCCCCAGGCTTCCGACCTGATCGTGCGGCATGGGCCCAAGGACATTCCGGCCAACACCGCCTCCACGGGCGAGCAGAAGGCGCTCCTCATCGGACTCGTGCTCGCCCATGCGCAGCTCGTCGCCAGCATGAGCAGCATCGCGCCTTTCGTGCTGCTGGACGAGGTGGCGGCACACCTGGATCCGCGCCGCCGGGCAGGCCTCTTCGCGGCGCTGGAATCGCTTGGCGGGCAGGTCTGGATGACAGGAGCGGATCCGGGCCTCTTTGCCGAACTCCAGGGCCGCGCCGATGTGCTGCAGGTCTCGCCCGGCGTGATCGAACCCATCACGAGAGCTGAATAGCGCCTTGAGGCTGATCGTTCTATGCTGAGCGGCAACGACGCTCCTGTCTCCCGGTGAACCCCATGGATCTCGCAGGCCTTCTGCTCTTCTCCTCCGCCCTCTTCATCGCCGCGGCCTCGCCGGGGCCGGGCATTGCCGCCATCGTGGCGCGGGTGCTGGGGCGCGGGCCGAAGGGAGCGGTGGCCTTCAGCATCGGCGTGGCCCTGGGCGACGTGGTCTGGCTCACCTTTGCGATCCTGGGCCTCGCCGCCCTCGCCCAGGCCTTCCATGGGGTGTTCCTGGTCGTGAAATACCTCGGCGCCGCCTATCTCCTCTACCTTGCCTACAAGATCTGGACGGCCCCTGCGGTGCCGCAGGACATCGAGGCCGAGGCGCGTGCGGAGCATCCGGCCAAGCTTCTTCTTGGCGGGATTGCCCTTACCCTGGGCAACCCGAAGGTCATGGTGTTCTACCTGGCGCTTCTGCCCACCTTCCTCGACCTCACCCGGATCACCATGCTGGGCTTTGCCGAACTCGTGATCGCGACCCTGACGGTGCTCGGCGTGGTCTTTGCGGGCTATATCGCCCTCGCCGCCCGTGCCCGCCGGCTCTTCACCAGCCCGCGGGCCATCCGCATCCTGAACCGGACCACCGGAACAGTGATGGCGGGCGCAGCGGCTGCCGTTGCGGCGCGCTGAGGACTCATTCTGGTCTGAGGCTACAACCCGCCCTTGGAGGTCCTGATTCGGCAGTTTTTCGTGGATTTTTCGCCCCTTTTCACGCGCGCGTATGCGCGTGGGGGTGAAATTTCAACCATTAACCCCTAAATAACTGATCTGACGAATCAAAACTCGAGCGCATGCCTCATCCCTCTGCTGCGCTCCGAAGGATCCCAAATGGCCGAACCTGCTATCAACGTGAATGCTGACGCCTATGGCGCGGAATCGATCAAGGTGCTCAAGGGCCTTGATGCGGTGCGCAAGCGGCCGGGCATGTATATCGGCGATACCGATGACGGCTCGGGCCTGCACCACATGGTCTACGAGGTGGTGGACAACGCCATCGACGAGGCGCTTGCCGGTCACGCAACGGAAGTCACGGTCACGCTGAACGCCGACGGCTCGGTGACCGTCACCGACAACGGCCGCGGCATCCCCACCGACATCCACCAGGGCGAAGGCATCTCGGCGGCCGAGGTCATCATGACCCAGCTGCACGCGGGCGGTAAGTTCGACCAGAACTCCTACAAGGTCTCCGGCGGCCTGCACGGCGTGGGCGTCTCGGTGGTGAACGCGCTCTCGAGCTGGCTCAAGCTGCGCATCTACCGCAACGGCAAGGCTCACGAGATTGAGTTCAGGCACGGCAATGCGGTGGCGCCTCTCGCGGTCGTGGGCGACGCCGAGGGCAAGCGCGGCACGGAAGTGACCTTCCTGGCCTCCACCGAAACCTTCACCATGGTGGAGTACGACTACAACACCCTGGAGCACCGCCTGCGCGAACTGGCGTTCCTGAACTCCGGCGTGCGCATCATCCTCACCGACAAGCGCCATGCGGAGCACAAGCGCGAGGAGCTGATGTACGAGGGTGGTGTCGAGGCCTTCGTGCGCTACCTCGACCGCGCCAAGACCCCGCTGATCCAGCAGCCGGTGATGATCCGTGCCGAGAAGGACAATATCGGCGTGGAAGTAGCCCTTTGGTGGAACGACTCGTACCACGAGAACGTGCTCTGCTTCACCAACAACATCCCGCAGCGGGATGGCGGCACGCACCTCGCGGGCTTCCGCGCGGCGCTCACCCGTCAGGTGAACGGCTATGCGGAATCCTCAGGGCTGGCAAAGAAGGAAAAGGTTTCGCTCACCGGCGACGATTGCCGCGAGGGCCTGACCGCCGTCGTATCCGTGAAGGTGCCGGACCCGAAGTTCTCCTCGCAGACGAAGGACAAGCTCGTCTCGTCCGAGGTGCGCCCCGCCGTCGAGAACGTGGTCAACGAGGCCCTCAACAACTGGCTCGAAGAGCATCCGCAGGAGGCCCGCACCCTCGTCGGCAAGGTGGTGGAAGCCGCCGCCGCCCGCGAGGCCGCCCGCAAGGCGCGCGAGCTCACCCGCCGCAAGGGGGCGCTCGACATCGCGTCGCTGCCCGGCAAGCTCGCCGACTGTCAGGAGCGCGACCCGTCGAAATGTGAAATCCTCCTCGTCGAGGGCGACTCGGCCGGCGGCTCCGCCAAGCAGGGCCGCGACCGCTCCTTCCAGGCCGTTCTCCCCCTGCGCGGCAAGATCCTGAACGTGGAGCGCGCGCGCTTCGACAAGATGCTGGGCAGCCAGGAGATCGGCACGCTGATCACCGCGCTCGGCACCGGCATCGGCCGCGAGGAGTTCAACCTCGACAAGCTGCGCTACCACCGCATCATCATCATGACGGACGCGGACGTGGACGGCTCCCACATCCGCACCCTGCTGCTCACCTTCTTCTTCAGGCAGATGCCGGAGCTGATCGAGCGCGGGCACCTCTACATCGCGCAGCCGCCGCTCTACAAGGCGACCCGCGGCAAGCAGTCCATCTACCTGAAGGACGAGCGCGCGCTGGAGGACTTCCTGATCGACGCCGGCATCGAGGGGGCCGCGCTGCAGCTCGAAACCGGCGTGGCGTTCCAGGGCGACCAGCTTAAAGGCCTCATCGACGAGGCGCGCCTCGTGCGGCAGGTGCTGAACAACCTGCACACGCGCTACAACCGCAAGGCCGTCGAGCAGGCGGCGATTGCCGGCGCGCTGCGTCCCGACGTGGTGGAGGATCCCGACAGGGGTCCGGCCGCCGCCACCTACATCGCGCAGCGCCTCGATGCGATCTCGGACGACCTGGAGCGCGGCTGGACCGGCGAGGTGCGCGAAGGCGGATACGTCTTCTCCCGTACCGTGCGCGGCGTGACGCAGCACGCCGTTCTCGACCAGGCGCTGATCGCCAGCCAGGAGGCCAAGAAGCTCGACGAGCGCGCCACCTCCCTGCAGGACGTCTATGCCAAGCCGGCAAAGCTCGTGCGCAAGAACGACGAGATGCAGATCGACGGTCCACTCTCGCTGTTCAACGCGGTGATCGCCTATGGCCGCAAGGGCCTGCAGCTCCAGCGCTACAAGGGCCTCGGCGAGATGACCGCCCAGCAACTCTGGGAGACGACGCTGGACCGCGACGTGCGCTCGCTGCTGCAGGTGAAGGTGAAGGACACCACCGACGCCGACGATCTGTTCGTCAAGCTCATGGGCGACGTGGTGGAGCCGCGCCGCGAGTTCATCCAGGAAAACGCGCTCTCGGTGGCGAACCTGGACGTCTGATCCAACACTGTTGGGTCCTTTTGGTGCAAGGGGAACGCAGCGAGGCCCCTTGCATCACTTCCGCCCGACCTGCGCGAGCATCGCCGGCACGATTGCGCGGTGGAACGGCTTCACCACGGCAAGATAGAGTCGTCCAAGGCGGTTTCTGGTGCGGACGAAGGTCATCGCTGTGACCCGCCGCCCGCTCTCCTCCTGTGCGACCTCGACGACCACCCGGAAATCGAGATGGGCGTCGTCGAATCCCATCACCACCCGTTCCGGCGACGCGCTCACGACGGGGAAGATCCCGATCTGCTCCGCCCCCACCGGCGCCCCGCGCTTGAGTCCGAATGGGGCGACGGCGAGGTTGCGCAGCACGAGGAGGCCCTCCACCCATCTGGGCCGCCGCCCCACCATCCGCCGCGCCGCCTCAAGCGCGTCGAGGGGTTCGGCGACATGGATCGAGTAGGCGTCGGTAAAGTCGGCACCTGGCAGAGGGGTATCGCCGGCAATTGGCTTCGCAACGCTTCTCTTGATGATGGTTCTCCGTGTGGCAGAGCGAACCTATCGTACACCCTACCCCACGTGACCGGGCGAATGCACGTCGGATGTCGTCGTTTGAACCGAAAGCTCGCGGAGGCAGACTTCCGAACTGCACGACGACCATCCATCTGCCTTTCGTTCTGCGCTCGAGGGTCGATGGCCGGATTCTGCTTTGGTTTCAACGTAAATGCCGTTGCGGAAGGATTCCCTTAACCGGTCTGTTGGAAAGTATCATGGGACAAGACAGGACAGGGTAAGGCTCGACGCCCATGACGAATCTTCGGCGGACAGCCGCGATGCTGGCCATGCGCCATCGATCGCTCCGGCAGCAGGTGACCCTGCTGGTCGGGATCCTGTGCTTCGCGCTCGTGTGCATCGTTGCAGTGGGGGCGGCCTATATCGCCCAGAGCCGCGTTCGCGGCATTGTCATGGGCCATGAGGCGCAACAAGCTGCCGTGATCGTGAAGATCCTCGACCGCGGCATGTTCGAGCGCTACCGGGAGGCCCGCAACCTTGCCGCGATGCCGGCTCTGAAGGCGATCTGGACTGGAGACCCCGCAGGCATCCGCCACAATCTCGAGCGGATTCAGGCCTCGTATCCGGACTATGCCTGGATCGGATATGTCACGCCCGACGGAACCGTGCAGGCCGCAACGCAAGGCATGCTGGAAGGCCAGTCCGTGCAGGCCCGACCCTGGTTTCAGGACGGGCTGCAAGGGCCTGCCGTCGGCGACGTGCACGAGGCGAAGCTCCTGGCCAAGCTCCTCGGTCCGGCGCCGAACAACGAGCCTTTCCGTTTCGTCGATGTGGCCGCCCCGGTTCGCGACGATGCCGGCCGCATCATCGGCGTCATCGGTGTCCATCTGAGCTGGACATGGGCCGACGAAACCCGCCAGTCCATCCTCGGCAGCCAAAGCCAGGGGCATGGACGATCCATCTGGATCCTGTCCGCCGATGGAACGATGCTCCTGGGACCGCAGATCGGCAGCAAGCCCTTCTCGGAGGAACAGGTGCTGTCCATGCGCCAGGCGAAGGCCGGCGCCTTCGAGGATGCAACGGGTCAGGAGTCCATGCTGACGGGCTTTGCCGTCGCCGAGGGCTACAGGGATTATCCGGGTCTCGGCTGGATCGTCGTCTCGCGCCAGCCGGACAGCATCGCCTTTGCGGCGACACGAGGCATCGTGTGGATGATCATGGGGCTGGGCTGCGCCATCGCGGCCATCGGACTGGTCTGCGCGCTGTTCATCGCCAGGGGTGTGGTTCGTCCCCTGCAGACCATCATCGAAGCGGCCAACCGGATCGGCCGCGACCCAGCCATCACCCAGTTGCCGCGCGTGACGGGATCCCTGGAGATTGTGCAGCTCTCCTCGGCGCTGCGCTCCCTCCTGCGCAGGGCCGGCGCTGCGGAGCAGCAGGTGATCGCCACATCGTCCCAGCATGCGAAGGACGTCTCCACCCTTCGCCATCTGGCTGAAACGGATGCGCTGTCCGGGCTGCTCAACCGCCGCGGCTTCAGCCTTCTCGCCGATGATGCGTTCAGCCTCTACCGGCGCTACGAGCGCCCTCTCGCCGTGCTGATCCTCGACATCGATCTCTTCAAGAACGTCAATGACACCTATGGTCATGTGGCGGGCGATACGGTGATCCGGTCGGTGGGAGCGGCTTTAACCAAGGCCCTTCGCACCTCCGACAAGGTGGCCCGGTTCGGCGGCGAGGAGTTCGTGGTCCTCGCGCATGAGGTGGATGCGGGCGGGATCATCACCGTCGCCCAGAATCTGCGCCGCGCCATCGAGGCTCTCACCATCGAGCATCAGGACCATCGGATTGCTGTGACGGTCAGCGTCGGAGGCGCGATGGCCCGCCGCAGCGACGAGGATGTTCAGGAGGTCATCGAGCGAGCGGACTCAGCCCTTTACCGGGCCAAGGCGGCGGGCCGCAACCGCGTGTTCATTGATGGAATGCAGATCCAACTCGCCACGGCTGTCGCCTGACGGGGGCTTGCAAGGCTCCTCGGCCGGGCGCAACTTTCAGACCCCGTTGTACGCTTTCTCCAGTTGGGCGACATCGAGCTTAATCATCTGCAGCATTGCCTCCGTGGCGCGCCGCACCTTCGCGGTGTCCTTGTCCTTCATCATGACGCCGAGTGCCGCCGGCACGATCTGCCAGGAGACGCCGTAGCGGTCCGTAACCCAGCCGCATTGCATCGGCGTCCCGCCGTCGCAGAGCGCATCCCAGAGCCTATCAACCTCCGCCTGACCGTTGCAGCTCACATAAAGCGAGAGCGCCGGCGTGAAATGAAAGTAAGGACCACCGTTCAGGGCCATGTAGCTCTCGCCCGCGAGCGTGAACTCCACCAGCATCGAGTCTCCAGGCTTTCCGCCGGGTGTTTCGACCGTGTAGGGCAGCACGCTGTCGATGCGCGAGTCCGGCAACAGCGAGACATAGAACCGCGCTGCCTCTTCGGCCTTTCCATCAAACCACAGGCAAGGGGTGATCTTCGACATCGCATGATCCTTCCGTGCGATTGATGAGATGGTTGAATGCTAGCGCAGCAGCGCCCGGATCCGCGGATCGCGCAGCCAGAGCCCGGCCCACAGGGCGATGCCCACATAGACGCCGAACAGGATGTGACTGAAGAGCGGACTGCCGACCCGCACATGGGTAGCGACCGCGCCGCCGAGATAGGCGGTGATCAGGATCGCCCCCAGGAAGGCCGTTCGCGGATAGGCGTAGAGAAGGGTGGAGGCGATGAGCACCACACCGAGTGCACGCCATGTCACGGGGTCCGTCGGCCAGCCGAGCGGGATCACCGTATCGATCACCACTTGAAGCGGCACCAGCTTGATGGCGCCGTCGAACAGCAGGAAGAGAACGGCAAGGCTACTCAAGGCTCGTCCGGTCCAGACAAGTCCGCTGCTCGTGGGAGCGGCCTCTGCCGTTGCTGTGTGCAGCATTGTGGTCATTCGTTCCTCCCCTTCCCTTTATCCGGCAGCAGCCGACCGAATTTCAGCGGCTGGCCAGCTTTTCGCTTGTCCGATCGAGCAATTCGGAGACCTTAGGCGTCATGACCTCAGCAAAATCCGCCATTTCATAGATCGGGCGAATTTCGATCTCGCTCGGGCCGAGCATGGGATTAGGGCAGCGCTTCACCCACTCGACCGCCTCGGCCATGTCCTTGACCTCCCAGAGCCAATAGCCGGCAACCAACTCATTGGTCTCAGCAAAGGGCCCGTCGACGACCCTGCGGTTCGGGCCGTCGAAGGCCACGCGCTTGCCTTGTGACGTAGGCTTCAGCCCATCGCCGGCCAGCATGATGCCGGCATTGACCAGCTCCTCGTTGAACTTGCCCATGGCCTCAAAGAGTTCGGTCGGGGGCATAATGCCCGCCTCGCTGTCCTTCGTCGCCTTCACCAGAACCATCACGCGCATCGTTTTCTCTCCTGTATTCCACGCAGATCCTATCGGCCTGCCGGTATTTGTCTTGACCGGTCGGCCCTCAGGCCGACGCCATCTCGCCCATCGTTTCCTTCGCCGCCTCGATGTCCATCCACATCACTTCCCAGATGTGGCCGTCGAGATCCTCGAAGCTGCGACCATACATGAATCCGTAATCCTGCTTCGGGCCGATATCGACCGCGCCGCCGGCCGCTTCGGCTTTGGCGAGCGTCGCATCGACATCGTCGCGGCTGTCGGCGGACATGCAGATCAGCACCTCCGTGGTCTCACGCGCATTCGCAATTTTCTTTGGCGTGAACTGGCTGAACTTGTCATGGGTCAGGAGCATCACGTGGATGGTCTCGGAGAAGACCATGCAGGCGGCGGTGTGGTCGGTGAACTGCTCGTTCTTCACCGCGCCCAGGGCATCGTAGAAGGCGATGGACTTGGGCAGGTCGCTGACGGGCAGGTTGACGAAGATGAGCTTGGGCATGGGCGTTCCCCTTTCGGTTTGTGATTTGACATTGATTCCACGGAAAGTTATAAATAGCAACTATGAAGTTAGAAAAAATAACTAGAAAGCAGAACACTCTCTCCAAGCGCCATTATGAGGACGCCTGTGCGGCCGCTCACGCCCTCGATCTTGTGGGCGAGCGCTGGGCGCTTCTGGTGATGCGCGAGCTCATGATGGGGCCAAAGCGCTTCAGCGATATTCGCGAGAGCCTGCCGGGAATCAGTGCCAATGTGCTCACGCAGCGTCTCGAAGGCTTGGAGGCAGCCGGCGTGCTCGTGCGGCGCAAGCTGCCGCCGCCTGCTGCTGCTCAGGTCTACGAGCTGACGGAATGGGGCTATGAGAGCGAGCCGATCTTCCAGGCCCTCGGCCGCTGGGCAGCGCGCTCGCCCCTGCATGACCCGACCCTCCCGTTCAGCACCGCATCCTTCCTGCTGTCGCTGAGAACGATGCTCGATTCTGGGCGGGCGAAGGGCCTGGAGGCGCGGGTGGGCTTCCGCCTCGGCGAAGAGACGTTCTTGGCGCATCTGGCGGAGGGCCGGATCGAGATCGGCCGCAGCGCTCTCGATGGTTCCGACCTAATCTTCACAGGCACGCCGCCGGTTCTGGCAGGGGCGATCTACGGCGGTCAGCCCCTCGAAGTGTTGGAAGAGGCAGGAGCCCTTCAGATCGAGGGCGACCGCGCCCTCGCCGGGCGCTT
>JAESFL010000298.1_pt1 | contig 41356 bp, 33 predicted proteins | sample 9269401 | NCBI WGS metagenome assembly JAESFL01 (sample SAMN14506025, study PRJNA617098) | algae metagenome | isolation source: Gloeocapsa sp. UFS-A4-WI-NPMV-4B04 and co-occurring heterotrophs from desert... | place: USA: Utah | collected 2006-10-01 | reverse complement strand
CTTCGACTTCGTCGGCGAGTCTAACCGGATACCGGTGACCGTGGAGCGTGGCCGGGTTCATTTTGCCGGCCGACCGCTCAATCTCCAACACAGCCCGGAGGTCGAGGGCGACGGTGAATTATTCTTCCGGCCGCACGATGCCCAGCTTGTCGAAAATGCGGAAGGGACGCTTCCGGTGCGCGTCACGCAGGTCCGCCGGCGCGGCGGGACGACCCGGATTGAGGGCTGTCTTCCCGGTCTGGATGCGCCCGTCGAAATCTTCATCGCCGAGGGGAAAGTGCCCGAACCCGGCCACACCATCGCGCTGACGCTCAGCCGCGCGTCCGTCTTTGCAAGGCAATAAGGAGGATCTTCGATGAACCACCACAGCCAGCCTGCTGCCCGTACGGCGATCGACCAGGCGCTTGCCGCCGTGTCGGAAGCACTGGGCGCAATGCGCTTCGGAACGATCATGCTCACTGTCCACGAGGCGAAAATCGTCCAGCTCGAAGTCACCGAGAAACATCGCTTCGGCCAATAACGCCACCCCATTCGATGCTGACCGGACAACCGGAGGCGTCGCGATCAATCCCAGGAGAAGAAAAATGATCGCACGCTTTATTAAGTCCGCCCGAAAGCGGATCATCACCACCCTCGTCACTGCATCGGCCGTGCTTGCCGGTTCCTTTGCCCCGGTATTTGCGGCAGCGGCGCAGGCCCAGTTGCTCAATGTTTCCTACGATCCGACCCGCGAGCTTTATCGCGAAATCAACACCAACTTCGCGCGCCGCTGGCAGGCCGCGACGAAACAGTCCGTCAGTATCCGCCAAAGCCATGGCGGCTCGGGCAAGCAGGCGCGTTCTGTGATCGACGGGCTCCAGGCGGACGTGGTCACGCTGGCGCTCGCTTATGATATCGACGAGATCTCGCAACGCGCCAAGCTGCTTCCGGGCGATTGGCAGAAGCGGCTACCGAACAACAGCTCCCCTTATTACTCGACGATCGTCTTCCTGGTCCGGAAGGGCAATCCGAAGAAGATCACGGATTGGGACGATCTGATCCGCCCCGGCGTCGGCGTGATCACGCCCAACCCGAAAACCAGCGGCGGCGCCCGGTGGAACTATCTGGCCGCCTGGGGCTATGGCCAGCGCAAATACGGCACTCCGGCCAAGGCGCGCGAGTTTATGACGCGGCTGTTCCGCAACGTACCGGTGCTCGACAGCGGTGCCCGCGGCGCCACCACCACCTTCGTCCAGCGGGGCCAGGGTGATGTCCTGCTTGCCTGGGAAAACGAGGCCTTCCTCGCCGTCAACCAGCTTGGCCGGGGCAAGTTCGACATTGTCGTGCCGTCCGTCTCGATCCTCGCGGAGCCGCCGGTGGCGGTGGTCGACCGGGTTGTCGACAAGAAGGGCACGCGCAAGGCTGCCGAGGCCTATCTGCGTTACCTCTACACGCCGGAAGCGCAGGAGATCATTGCCAAGAATTACTACCGGCCGCGCAACCCGCAGGTGGCGGCGCGCCACAAGGCGCGCTTCCCCAACGTCTCGCTGCTGACGATCGACCGTAATTTCGGCGGTTGGGCGCGGGCGCAGGCGACCCACTTCAACGATGGTGGTCTGTTCGACCAGATATTCGAATCGGCCAAGCGCTGACCCCCACCAGCGCGCACCTAGGGTCCGGCTTCGGCCGGACCCGCTTCTTCCAGGGAGATATTCAAATGCGTTTCTTGATTTTGGCAGGCGTTTCGCTGGTTGCGATCGCTGCCACCCCGGCCGCGGGCCAGACGGTGAACACCGGTGAGCCTACTCAGCAGGAAGTGGAAGGCAGTGACCCGGTCTCCTCTGATGCTTTGGTGGAGAGCCCCACCGGCGGGACGATCGACACGATCGTCGAAGATGGGCCGGCGCCGGAAGTGGCTCCGCCCGCGCCGACCGGAGACGCCGTGCTGGACCGTCTCAACGCCATGGAGACGCGGATCAAGCAGCTCGAAGCCCGCAATGCCGAGCTGGAGCAGCAGGCCGAACTGAACGAGACGCGGCTGGAAAGCGTCGAAACCCGCGCGGCGAAGAATGTTCAGTTCACTTGGGGACCGACGCTAGCGGACACGGGCGGGAACTTCAGTTTCAAGCCGCGCGGCGTCATCGAGGCCGATTATGGCGCCTTCTTCGAGCGGGCAGGAGGGTATGATTATAATAACGGAACCGGCTTCCGTCGCGCCCGCATCGGCTTCGAAGGTGTCGCATTCAAGAACTTCAACTACCGCATCGAGGCCGATTTCGCCGGCAACACGGTCAACCTTACCGACGCCTACCTTCAATATGCGGGCATTCCGAAGTTCCTGATCACAGCCGGGCAGCACAAGGCCCCGTTCGGCCTCGAATCCAACAATAGCGACAATTACAACGTCTTCATGGAACGGGGCATGTTCACCAACGCCTTCGGCAATGCCGGGGCGGAGCGGCGGATCGGCCTTTCCTTGGCTTATGCGCCGCAGGAGACCTTGAACGTCGCGATCGGCGCATTCGGCGACAATGAAAGCATCGGCCGCTCCAGCGTGGCGCCGATCACCGACACGCCCGACGAAAGCTGGGGCGTCAACGGCCGCGTCACCTGGGAGCCGATCTTCGATACGGGCAAGATCCTGCATCTGGGCGCGTCCGGCTTCTACCGCACATCGCTGAAGTCAGGGGATGTGGAGGATGCCGTCAGGCTGAGCGACCGGCCGAACATCCGCATCGACAATGGCAACATCGCTGACACCGGCGTGATCACAGGCGTCGAGACACTCCGCTACGCCGGTGTCGAAGCGGCAGGTGTGTTCGGGCCGCTCACCGTGGCCGGCGAATATGGCCGGCTCTGGCTCGACCGTCCGGCGCTCGCCGACGAAGCTTTTGACGGTTTCTATGCCTACGCAACCTATTTTCTGACGGGCGAAACAAGGCCGTTCAGAGGTGGGAACTTCGATCGTGTGAAGCCCTTCAGGGAGCTTGGCAAAGACGGACTTGGTGCCTTCGAGCTTGCGTTGCGCTACGATCGTCTCGACCTTTCCAACACGCCTGTGGCAGCGCGTGCGGGCAATGAGTCGGAGAGCTGGACCATTGGCCTCAACTGGTACTTCAATCCTTTTGCGAAGATGCTGTTCAACTGGGTTCGCTTCAACGGCACCAACACGCTGCTGGATCCGATCGGGGCGCGAACCAAGGGGGATGTGCTGGCGACCAGGCTGCACTTGGACTTCTAGCTTGCGCAGGGAGGACGGGACCACCCAGGCCGTCCTCCCCGCATCGTGCGCAGGGATTGCTGGGAACTTTGCCGCACCATTTAGGATGATGCCCCAAAGGGGCCATAGGCAATCGCCCTCGGAAGCAAGACTTAGACGGTTCCCGGAAAAGGGGCCGCCTCCTCGGCCGCCCGCGCTGTTGCGGGATGCATAGCCTGCATGGCCAACGGCAGGTGAGGTAATGAGAACAACGTCGAAAGGCTTCTGGAATGACGACTTCGCTGCTGCAGGTGATGATCGAGGCGGCGCTGGAGGCCGGCGCGGAGATCGAGGCCATCTATCAAGCCGGATGCGAAACCGAAACGAAACAGGACGGTTCGCCGGTGACGGAGGCGGATCGGAAGGCTGAAGAAATTATCCTGGCGCGTCTCCGCGCCGCTTATCCGGGAACGCCGGTTCTGGCGGAGGAGGAAGTCGATCAGGGGCGCATTCCCGATGTTGGCCTGCGCTTCTTCTGCGTCGATCCGCTCGACGGCACCAAGGGCTTCGTACAGCGCAACGGCGAGTTTACGGTCAACATCGCGCTGATCGACAATCACCGATCGATCGCCGGCGTGGTTTACGCGCCCGACAGCCACCTTCTTTATTATGGCGCCGAAGGGGAGGGTGCCTTCCGCGTTCGCGGGAGCGGCGGTCCGGAGCCGATCCGCACCCGTCCGCGTCCGACACGTGGCCTGACCGCCATCGGCAGCCGCAACCATCACGCCGAAGGCACGGACGCAATGAACGCCCACCTCGGCATCGTCGACTATCTTCCGTCGGGGTCCTCGTTGAAATTCTGCATGCTCGCCGAAGGGTCCGCCGACGTCTATCCGCGGCATGGGCGGACCATGGAATGGGATACCGCCGCAGGACAGGCGGTTCTGGAGGCGGCAGGCGGCCGCGTGATGGCCTTGGAAGGCACGAATGAAGAGGGTCTCCTTCGCTATGGAAAAGTCGAACGCGGTTTCGACAATCCGCATTTCATCGCCTGGGGCTCCTGACGCGCTGGCCGAAAGCATCTGCCCGCCGCAGCGGCTTCAACTAAGCTGATACAATGACTTAATTCTGCCTCGCTCGGCTGTCTCGGCGGAAGCGGGCTCCGGACCCGCGAGCCTGTGACCGGAGCGGCCCGAGCGCCGCGATGTGCTTCGGCCGGTAGAATGGGACGCCTCCGAAACTATTTCTTAGCTCAATTACCCTAGTCAGCGGCACGTCCCTGACTGGAGAGTGAGATGAGCAAAAGAATTCTGCTGTCTGCCAGCGTTTGCGTGCTCGCAGCTGCAACTGTTTATTCTCAAACGGGCGACAAAGGCTCCAAGCCGAAACCGACGGTGGTCGAGGGCAACAAGTCAAAGCCGACGCCGGCGCCGTCTCCCGCACCCGCTCCTACACCTTCTCCGGCACCCATGCCGACGCCCGTCCCTCTGCCGTCGACCGGCGGCCTCAAAGCTTTTCCGACGGCGGAAGGCTTTGGAGCCATGGCCAAGGGCGGTCGTGGCGGAAAGGTCCACCATGTGACGACCTTGGCCGACAGCGGCGCCGGCTCTCTGCGCGCATGCGCCGAAGCAACCGGTCCCCGCACTTGCATCTTCCGGGTTGCCGGCACGATCGAGCTTGACGAGGAAATCGTCGTTCTGAACCCCTATCTCACGATCGCGGGTCAATCCGCTCCGGGCGGCGGTATCCAGATCAAGAACCGGAACTCGCTAGGCATGCCCTTCTGGATTCAGACCAGCGAAGTCGTGATCAGGCACGTGCGCGTGCGACCCGGTCCGAGCCCTCGTACCACCGATCGCGTGAACTGTTTCACGATCGGCAACGAGCGCCTCGCCATTCGCAATATCATCCTCGCCAACGTTTCATGTTCGTGGTCGACGGATCAGTTGATCGCGACCCTTGCTTCGGACGTGGGCAATGTCACGGTGCAGGACAGCCTCTTCTACGAAGGACTGAATCACTCCACACACACGCGTCCGCACAGCAAGGGCCCGAACTTCCGCGGCTGCACCGCAGGCGTGAGTTTCATCCGTTCCCTGGTCAGCAGCAACACCGATCGCAACGTGAATTTCACGTGCAGCGGCCAGCTCAACATGATCAACAATGTGATCTACAATGTGGGATCGGATCTCACCACCATCTACATGAAGCGCGGCAATTCGGTCGGGAACTTCATCGGCAACTCGTTCATCGTCGGCCCCAGCACGGCGCGAAACAATCTGTTGCCGTTCGGGATCAATGCTCCCGATCACAACAGCAATGTTCCCGGAGCCAGCGTGCTGCTGTACTTGGAGGGCAACATCGGCGAGGGCCTGCCGTCGAACGCTGCCTTTGGCGTGCTCAACCCTCGGAATGCCAACCTCGTGGCGGGTAGCCGTCTCGGGCTTGTGACCGAGCAGATCCTTCCAGCCATGAGCGCGTACAATCTCGTGCTCGGCCGCAGCGGAGCTTTCCCACGGGATTCGCAGGATTTGCGAGCCATCAGCAACGTGCTCAATCGGACGGGCCGGATCATCGATCATCCCTCCGAAGTCGGTGGATGGCCAACGCTGGCAGGGGGCACACCTTATCCCGATGCCGACAGCGACGGGATGGATGATCGTTGGGAAGCCGCACAAGGCGTCGGCGATCCGAACGGCGACAAGGACGGGGACGGCTACACCAACTTGGAAGAGTTCCTGAACGGCCTGGCGGTCTGATCGCCCACGGCCGCCATCCGGCAAGTGCCATTCTCCCGCACTGGCGCCGTCGCTAGAGAAGAACCGGCCGACGACGTGGCTCGGCTGTCACTACTCCTTTGCGCCAGCGCCTAATCCGTTCGCAGAATTGCAGGTTCTCCAGGGCTTCATGATTATGGACGCTCTCGGAGAATCGGCATGCGCGTTTCGAAAGGCGGTTCGGATTGGCCTGGCATTGCTTCGGCAATTTGCCCGGTGGGCATTGAGCACGCATTCGGCGCAGGGGCACTCCAGGGCCCTCGCTCACTCTCAGGCATCCGCATCAAGGATGGAATGGCCTCATGCTTCGAGTGAGTGTCACGGACGGCTTGGTGGATGCGGGATCGCCAGCCGCACACGGCAAGCACGGCCCTGCTCCTGACGCGCGTGCTACCAAGATTCTCCACGTCATTACCGCCCTGAACTTCGGTGGGGCCGAAACGATGCTCGCCAAGCTTCTCGAGCAGGAAATCGCCGCCGAAATCCCGTCAAAGCCCTCGGTTTTGTCCATCATGACGCCCGGTCCGATGGGAGACCGGATCAGGAGGGCCGGGGTTCCTCTCGCCACCTTAGGGGTGAGGGGCGTCGGATCCATCCGTCGCGGCTTGGCTCAAATGCTCACCTCGGTAAGGGAGTCTGGTGCGGACTTGGTCGTCGGCTGGATGTATCATGGCCAACTCGCCGCAACCTTGGCGGCGGCGATGCAGCGTCCGCGCGCGCCGGTCATCTGGAACGTACGTCATTCGGTCGACGACCTCCGGCAGGAGAAGCGATCCACTCAGGCGGTGCTTCGCCTGGCCGCTTGGCTTTCGAAACGGCCTAGCGCGATCATTTACAACTCCCACGCCGCAGCCGCCCAATACCGGAAGATCGGCTATTGTCCGGAAAGAGAGATCGTCATCCCGAACGGCTTCGATTGCGAGCTGTTCAAGCCCAACCCGAAAGCAAGGTCGCGCCTGCTCGAAACGTTCGGAATCGACGGAAGAGCCGTTCTCGTCGGAATGGTGGCGAGATCGCACCCGATGAAGGACCCCGAAACTTTGGTTCGCGCGGTTCTCCATGCTCGGGAGGCAGGGACGGATGTCCACCTCGTGATAGCGGGTGCCGAAATGCATCGGCCGACAGCGGAAGTCTCCCGCCTCGTCGCGGAGCTTCCAGCGGACCGGGTCACCCTTTCCGACCACCGCCCCGACATGAAAGATCTCTTGCCCGGCTTCGATATCATCGCCTTGCCCTCCGCCTGGGGTGAAGGCTTTCCGAACATCGTGGGGGAAGCCATGGCGTGCGGCGTGCCCTGCGTCGTCACCGACGTCGGCGACAGTGGCTTCGTCGTCGGAGATACCGGCTTGGTGGTCCCGCCCCGTGATCCCGTCGCGTTTGGGAAGGCATTGCAGCATCTCGCCAATTTGGGCGAGGTCGGGCGCTCGGAGCTGGGCAGGGCCGCCCGCGGCCGCATCGTCGATCACTTCTCGCTGGACCGCGTGACGACTCAATATCACCGGCTTTTCGAAGCCGTTCGGGAAGATTGGCAGGAGGGTAGGGGAACAGGAAGGCGGAAGTCCGATCCGGCGGGTGGCTTGGGAGGAACCCGCGCCGCATTCACGAGGCTTCAGTCTGCACTTTTGGCGGAGCGGGGCGGAAATGTTGGTCACTCTCTTGGCGCGCATTAGGCCCGCATCATTCTTTTTCGCTCGTTCCTCCGTCGCACCCGCTGCGCTAAGCTGGACGACAGAGGGTGACGCTGCTGAAACATCCCCGCCTCACTGGCGATATTTCAGCCCGGTGACGGGCAGCCACTCGAAGCCTCAGGAGGAGTAGCCAAACCATGTGTGGCATTGCTGGCATTTTTGATCGCCGTTTTGCCGGCAGTGGCGCGGAGGCGGCGCAAATCGTGTCCACCATGAGCCAGCAGCTTCGCCACCGGGGCCCCGACAACGACGGCATCTGGATCGATGAAGGAGCGGGCATGGCGTTGGGCCATCGCCGCCTCGCGATTGTCGATTTGTCCGCCGACGGCCGCCAGCCGATGATTTCATCGAATGGGCGCTATGTCATCACGTTCAACGGTGAAATCTACAACTTCGCGGCCCTGCGCGCGGAGCTGGTGCAAGCCGGTGCCAGCTTCCGCGGACATTCCGATACGGAAGTCCTGCTGACCCTGATCGAGCGCTTCGGCGTCAATGCGGCTTTGAGCCGCGCCGTCGGCATGTTTGCCTTTGCCCTTTTCGACCGCATCGAGCGCAAGCTCCACCTCGTGCGCGATCGGCTTGGCAAGAAGCCGCTATATTTCGGCTGGGTCGGAGAATCCTTCGTTTTCGCTTCGGAGCTGAAGGCTATCGTTCGCCACCCCGACTTCGAGCCTGAGGTCGATCGGGACGCTCTGGCAGCTTATTTCCGGTACCTTTATGTGCCGGCGCCCTCTTCGATCTGGCGCGGCATCTATAAGCTACCGCCAGGCGCCACGATCAGCATCGACGTTGACCGGGAACGGGATAGGTCGGTGTCCCTTCCCGAGATGATCCTATCCTATTGGGATGCCAAGAAAGTTGCCGAAGAGGGTGCGGCCGCACCGCTCACCTTGTCTCCCGACGAGGTGGTGGACCAAGTCGAGGAAACGCTTTCGGTCGCCGTCGCGGAGCGGATGATGGCGGACGTGCCGATCGGCGCCTTCTTGTCCGGAGGCATCGATTCCTCGGTGGTGGTGGCGCTCATGCAGCGGCATGCGAGCCAGCCGGTGAAGACGTTTTCGATCGGCTTCGAAGAAGCCTTCTATGACGAGGCCGAGCCGGCCAGAAACGTCGCTTCACATCTTGGGACGGAGCATCATGAGTTCCAGGTAGGTCCGGCCGATACGCTCGCGGTCGTGCCGAGCTTGGCTGAGATGTTCGACGAGCCCTTCGCGGACCCATCGGCGGTGCCGACCTTCCTCGTCGCCAAGTTGGCAAGAACCGACGTCACCGTCTGCCTGTCGGGTGACGGAGGCGACGAGGTCTTTTCCGGCTATGGTCGATATACATTGGCCGACAACCTCGGTGCGACGCTGGATCGGTTCCCCGGATGGATGCGGTCCACTGTGTCGAGCGGTATCAAGGGCCTTCCCGCGCCCGTTTGGGACGCAGCGCTGCGCGCGCTCCCCCGCACCTCGATCGCCGGCTTGCGCGGCGGCTATTCGGGGCATCGCCTTCACAAATTCGCCGATTTGCTGGCGAGCAGTGATCGCGACCAACTCTATCGATCGATCCGAAGCGCCACGGACAACCCGTCCGCCTGGGTGCGGGGCGGAAGCGAGCCGATGAGCTCTTTCCGGTGGTCGGCGCCTCCGCTTAAGCTTGATCATCCCATCCAGCGGATGATGTACGAGGACACGGTCACCTACCTTCCCGACGACATCCTCGTGAAGGTTGATCGTGCCTCGATGGCGGTCAGTTTGGAAGCTCGGGCTCCTCTCCTAGACCATCGACTGGTTGAACTTGCCTGGAGGATCCCGATCCAGACGCTCCGGCTCGATGGTAAAGGCAAATGGCCGCTTCGCCGCTTGTTCGGCCGGTTCCTGCCCGCCGAGTGGGCCGAGCGGACCAAACAAGGATTTGGTATGCCGATCAGCGAATGGTTGCGCGGGCCGTTGCGGGACTGGGCCGAGGGATTGCTGGATCCGAAGCGTCTTGAGCAAGAGGGCTTTCTGCAGCCGCAGCCTATCGCCAAGCTTTGGCAGGAGCATCTTTCCGGCCACCGCGACCACGGCCCCCAGATTTGGGCCATAGTGACGTTCCAGGCCTGGCAGGAAACATGGTTGCCGGCCGGAGCCGCACGCCAACTCGCCGAGTGTGAAGCCGCCTGAGAAGTGGAAAATCGTCATGTCTTATGAAGATGAAGTGAAGAGCGGCCAACGTTTCCGGTTCGGCAAAAACTGGTCACGGTTTCTTTCGGTACTTGATGACGTCAGAATAGAAGAGGCGGTCGCTAGCCTTAAGAAGATGCTGGAAGTAGAAACGCTCGAAGGAAAGAGCTTTTTAGATGTAGGCTCAGGAAGTGGTTTGTTTTCTCTTGCGGCACGGAGGCTGGGTGCAAAAGTCACTTCTTTCGACTTCGATCCCCAGTCCGTAGAGTGCACCGAGGAACTCAAGCGAAGATACTTTGTGGACGATCCAAAATGGAGGGTCTTATCCGGATCAATCCTCGACGATGACTTTGTCCAATCGATAGGAAAGTTCGATATCGTTTATTCGTGGGGAGTTCTGCACCATACGGGACAGATGTGGAAAGCTCTGCACAACGTAGACCATTATGTGCAGGAAAAGGGGAGGCTGTTTATAGCGATATATAACGACCAGAAACTGGCGACTAAATATTGGACTAGAGTCAAAGCCGCGTACAACAAAATGCCATTCCTGCGGCCGCTTATAATTTCTGTTCACCTCATTTACCCAACCCTTCCGTCGATCCTCGTGCAGCGGCTTTCTCATAGGAAGCCGCCGAGAGGGATGACTCAATGGTATGATCTTTTGGATTGGCTTGGTGGATTTCCCTTTGAAGTCGCAAAGCCCGAACAAATTGTCAGGCATTATCGGGAGCGTGGTTATATTCTGACCAATATGAAGACAGTGGGGGGTCGCAACGGCTGCAACGAATTCGTCTTCCAGCGGATCCAGAGCCCTGGTGTGGGCGCTCGCTCCAGCGAGAGGAAGCTAGCCGTGAATTTCGAGCCTGCGATCGCGCAGGTTTAGGCATGCCATTCAAGCTGCTGTTGCCAAGACTGTGAAGCGCCGGCGGGCGAGGGCGCGACGCGGATGGCACCGAAGGCTGATCAACTGAAGATTCTTCCAAGTTTCAACCATGGCTGATTAGCGCCGCCGATGGCCCGGATATCGCTCCGACAAGGAGCGGCGCGCCGGCCTGGCATGTCATCCCTGCCACACAATGGCGGTGAGGCCGCGGATCGGCGGTATGTCCGATACGTACCGAGGTTGAGGTCGCGCCCCTTCCGATACTGGTGGCGACGATGCGGCGCGGGGCTTGCGTCGGCACGCAGGCTTGGTTCACCTCTGCATGAAAGTCGTACAGGTTCTGCGATCCGGCTTCGAAGTCCGCGGACCGTCAAAGGTTCCTCCGGATTTTGCGCTTCGTCGCAAGCTAGCCCCGCCGCAGCGAAAAAGTTAAATAATCATCGACCGGCGAATGACACTGAAGTAGAGGACACGGCGGGTTTATGGGGATTAACCATCTGTTGTGTGCCTTTCTCGAGGCGCTCTAACAAGTGCACCTCGCGGAATGGAAGGGTTGGGGTTCGGCATCTGCTCGGAGCAAGCCGAAGTCGTGTCGATTCCAGCTTCCGAGGCGGCGTGGTCCGGTCCTGTGGGTCTGGAATAAAGGGCGAGTGTTCATGGCGCAAAATCTCATAGTGAAATCTCTACCGCTGCTGCTTAGTGCGTTGCTGGTAGTGGGTTGTGGAGGCGGTGGTGGCACTACGCCCGCCTCCGGAGGTCCAGCCACGCCCGAGCCTGCCCCGCCGCCCGCACCGCCGCCTCCGCCGCCTCCGCCGCCGCCCGCACCGCCGCCGCCGTCGTCCGGGGGCTTGAGGGCGTTCCCGACTGCTGAAGGGTTTGGGGCTTTCGCGAGAGGTGGTCGCGGCGGCGTCGTTCACCACGTGACGAGCTTGGGAGACAATGGTGCTGGGACGCTGAGAGCCTGCGCCGAGGCGAGCGGCCCCAGGACCTGCATCTTTCGTGTTGCCGGAACGATCGAGCTCGACAGCGAAATCATCGTCAAGCACCCGTTCTTGACGATTGCAGGTCAATCCGCGCCGGGCGGCGGGGTTCAGATCAAGAACCGGAATTCGACCGGCATGGCCTTCTTTGTGCAGGCCAGCGACATCATCATCCGGCACATCAGGGTGCGCCCTGGCCCGACCGTCACCATTTCGGACCGAGTGAATTGCTTCACACTCGGTTCCGAAGTTCAGAGAGTGGAGCGCATCATCCTCGCCAACGTCTCCTGTTCATGGACGACGGATCAGCTCATGGCCACCACGTCCACGGACATCGGGGCCATCACGGTGCAGGACAGCTTGTTCTATGAGGGCTTGTCACGCTCCACCCACACCAAGGGGGAGCATAGCAAGGGGCCGAACTTCCGCGCCTGTGCCTTGCCGGGAGTAACCTTCCTTCGTTCAATGATCAGCGATAATACCGATCGGAACATCAACTTCAGTTGCGAAGGACAGATAAATTTCGTCAACAACGTGGTTTATAACGCAAGATCGGCGTTCACGACGCTTTACCGAAAGCGCGGAAGTGAAACGGCCAATTTCATCGGCAATCACTACATTGCGGGGCCGTCGACGGTACGGAATTCAGACTGGCCTTATGGTATAGATGCTCCCGATTATAACAACACTGTCCCAGGGTCTACGATCAGCCTCTACGTGAGCGACAATGTCGGCGAGGGGATGCCGAATGGCACCGCTCGGCCTTTGCCCATCTTCTCGGTGGTTGCGCCATATCTTGCGCAGTATATCTCGCCGTCTCCACTTGGGCAGGTGACGGAGAGCATCCTTCCGGCCGCTTCTGCTTACAATCTCGTGCTGGGCCGCAGTGGCGCGTTCCCCAGAGACGCTTCCGACCTGAGAGCGATCAACGAAGTCGTGACGCGCGGGGGAAAAATCATCGACCACCCGTCGGAGGTGGGAGGCTGGCCGGTTCTTGCCCCAGGCACGCCGTATCCCGATTCAGATCAGGATGGCATGGATGATGCTTGGGAGGTTGCGCGGGGAATCAGCAATCCCGTCGCCGATCATGACGGCGACGGCTACACGAACCTCGAGGAGTTTCTGAACGAGAAGGCCGACCTCCTCCTGGCTTAGCGGCTTGGCAAGCCGATCGGGGCTGTGCCGCGGCAGGTTACGACCTTTAAGGTTGCCTTGCCTGACGCGTGCCCCGACGCCTGGACGCGGCTCCTTGATCCTGACCTTTAGGTGCCGTGAGCGGCTAAGCGCTTGCTGAACCGACCGGAAAGGCGGAGGTCGCTGGGGGAGATGTGAGGCTCTCGTAGACTTCCGTCACTTGAGCGCAATGACGTTCTACGCCGAAGCGTTGCCGGGCATCGATCTCTGCTTTTTCTGCAATGACGAGAGCCAGCTGGGGGTCGTTTGCCAGCCGAGCACAACCATCGGCGAGCGCTGAAGGATCATCGGGTGGCACAAGGACACCGTTCCCGTTGCGCAGCGCTTCGACATTCCCTCCCGAACGTGTTGCTACGACGGGAGTGCCGACGAGCATGGCTTCGATCAGCGTCCTTCCGAAGGGTTCCCCGATCGCGGGAACCAATAGCTGGTCACAAGCGGCAATCCAGAAGGATCCAGGCGTGCGGTATCCCATGATCCTCACGAACTCCGTAGCGCCGGAGTCTCGAATTCGCTCTCGCAGCGCCATTTCCGACGCTTCATCCTTTGCCTCGCCGAACATCAACCCGACCACCGGCCTGCCGACCCGTTCCCGAACCCGAGCCACCGCCTCGACAAATAAATGCGGCCGCTTTCGCGGCACGAAGGCACCAAAGAAGCCCAGTACGAGCGTGTCTTGCGCGAGGCCCAATTCAGCCGCGAGGGCACCACGCGCTTCTTCCCGATCCACCCGCAGTCGGATATCGAATGGACTGTGTACGACTTGGGCCTTGTCGGCCGCCGACCAAAGACCCTTTGGCGGCAGCGAGAACTCGGAAACTGTCAGTACCTTGTGCGCGAGGAGCGGCGCCAGCAGCCGAAGCCCTAGCGCGCCAGGATCGCCCCGGTGGTGCCAGACTAGTCGTGCCCCTGCCAAGCGGGCCGCTAAGGCCCAACCCGCGTGGGAGCGGCCATCATTCGTATGGACAATATCAACCTTGTGTTGCCGCAAGAAGCGGACGCGCGGCAGCAGGCTCGTCAGAGTACGGGCAAATTTGCCTGGGCCAAAAGGCTCCCCCCGAATGAACGGGCGCTGGGCAGGCACCGGATCTGGTGCTTGTTCGAAGGCGCCGAACATGCGCGAAACTTGCCCGTCGAGCGACTCCGGAATGACGATGATCCTGAACCGGGCCGGATCGAGCTGTTTCAAAAGCCCCAAGACCGAGATGTGACTGCCGCCGATACTGTCCCCCGTAAAGGGGAAGCAGATCGTTGTTCGCGGGTTGCTGGCCCCATCGAGGTCGGGCTGATGGCCGCGCCTCGTAGCGCCCGAGTTTTCGAACAGCAAACGTCCGTCCGCCTCGTTCATCACTTGGCCCCGCCCACGAGACGTCGGTGCGAATAATCCAGAAACTCTTCGAAGTTTGCGACACCGTCCTTATCCGCATCAGCCCATGCGTCGAACCGTCGCTGATCCATGCGCTGGCCCTTTTCCCAAGCATCATCCATTCCGTCTCTGTCCGTATCGGCATAGGCCTCGCCGCCGATTACCGGGGGGATCGTGCCGGGCTGATTGACGATTCTGCCCGCACGTTTGCGCACGGTTGCGACCACCCGCGCGTCGACCGGATCCCGAGGAAAGGCACCGGCCGTGAGCAGCACGGTCTCGTACGCCTTTTCGGCTGGCATGGCGGTAATCGTGAGCGGGCAGGGCGGCGTTTCAGTTGCCACACCTGTTACTAAGGGCGACACGTGCTCGAATGAGCCATCGAACCGATTACCCCAAAGATAGACGGCTGCCGCTCCGGTTGAGCCGATCGTGTTTCTCGCGATGCCGATCGCAGCTTTTCCGGTATTCGGGCCGGCCTTGAACACGTTGCCGACGATCGCCACGGTAGTGCCGCCGAATTTCTCCCACACCTCGGCAAACTGGGACTGGGCATTGTACAGCACGTTGTTGATCACCTCGACGCAGGATCCTGGTGGAAAGTTGATGTCGGGGTTTCTGTCGCCATTATGCGCGCACAGATTCCCGATAAAGCTAAGCCGTTGCGGATCCTGGGGGTCGCTTCCCAGCAGCGCACATTTATCGTGTCGGGGAATGCCTTCAGCGAAGATCGAATAGCTGATCGTTACCCGGTCGTTATCACCATAGCCGTTGACGATCTCATCTCGAGCCCAACTTCCGCTAATATGGTCAAGAATGACATTGTCGCTATTCTCGACCGTGAATCCGTCTTCAGAGCCTCGGCGCTCGCCTATCCGGTCCAAGCGAACGCGAATGTGGCGGACCACTACGTCATGGGTGTTCTTGATGAGGAGCGGCGTGCGAGCCGAGGCGCCTCCGGAATGGGCGAGAGTGATGCCGCCGCCGGGAGCGGTGTGGCCGGCAATGGTCAGGTAGGGATTGCGGATAACGGGCGGACGGTCAGTGAAGCGAATGACCCCGCTCACCCGGAAAATGCAGGTGCGCGGGCCGGACGCCTCCAGACAGGCGCGCAGCGATCCCGGGCCGGAATCCGCCAGCGTCTCGACCGGGATGATTCGCCCGCCGCGCCCTCCTTTGCTGGCCGCGCCATGACCGATTGCACCGGGGAACGCCAATTGTCCGGACGGAGGTTTGGCCTCGGGTGGAGGCGCTGCCTCGGTTGGCGCCGAACAGGCGCCGACGATCACGAAAGCTGCGAGCGACAATTTCAACGGTGTCGGCGCAAAACTTGCCGCAATGTTGGATGTCGATAATTTCATCGTGCGCCTCTTCCTGAGCCGATGTACCAGCGCACCGCTGTACCTTTGGATGAGGCGCGACGATCGATCAGCCGGTGGACGCCCGCTAACATCATCGTCGAGTCTCCGTGTCTGGTCCAGGAAGATTAGCTAGAACCGCAGCGTTGCGACCTAGCAATTCTTGGTATCGCCCCTCCAAAAAGGAGAGGAAGGGGCTCCGAAGGAGCTATACTGACCCTGGCGCTGAACCTGCGCCTCGTGATCGCTGCTGTTATACCCTCAAATGCCAGGCTTCCGCCGGCCTCACCACTTCACTTTCGTTCGTGCTCAGATCGCTAACCTGCGTTCAGCCCAAGAGGGTAGCCGTACCGCTTCAGGAACAAGACGCAGGCGATGGAAAAGGCGAGCTGCTTGTGTGCCGGCATCTCCTCATGCCACCGATCATCCTTGCGAAGCGTGATCGCCTTCTGCATCCGATGCCTGTTTCCAGCTACCTGATGTTCGGGATGAAACGGTTGATCCCTTCGATATTGATCTGGCCGAACCTCCTCACCCGTCAGGGAAATGATCGATTCAAGTGTCGCGCGTGGATCGGCAACGAAATCCTCGTAGCGTATCCGGATACTTCTACGTCTGCCGACCTGACGGCATAGTAGTTCTGCAGCAAGATTGACCATCATCCATCGTATTGCTGTATAGAATAGCGGCTTCGGCTTAACCTCTTTCTGTATACCCTTCTCGACTTCCCGCTTGTAGGGTTTCATCAGCGACCAAGCTACTCCGCGTCCGTCCCGGACTAGGTGGACCACATACAATTCGACGCCTGGCAGGCGAGCCAAGGCAAAAGCGCGGCCGGGGAGCTTTGAAGAGTCGACGAGGATCGTACGACCGGAAACATTCGAAAGATCCCGCAGAAGTTTGAGCGAGTCGCGAGAATGATCGTTCGCTTTGCCATTTCGCCGGAAGCGCCAGCCTAGCCGCCTTGCGCTCACCAAGGTTTCGGTTTCCTCTTGGAACCTTCGGTAGTTTTCCATGAAATCGGCGGCCTCGCCCATCGTCCATAGCTCCACGACTTCCTTCCATAACGGGCATTGGCGAACCGGGGCCCCGCAGGCGCAATGTTCGTTCTTGTTCCAAACGTGGCGCGCCAGGGTCGTTATCTCGCCGGCTCCGAAAATGGCCTCATGCTGGCCCAGCGCAATGTCCAATAGCGTCGTGCCGCTGCGGCCGTATCCGGCAATGTAGATGAGTTTGATCGGTTCTTCGGAGTCCGACCACTGATGATCTTGGCCAGAAATCGTGTGCGGAGAACAATCCATCATTCGCTCCCTGGAAGGATCCGCTCTCCCAGAGCGATCTAGTCGCCCGCAAGACCTGCCGGCGCCACTTTCGTTACTCCGCAAGCGAGCTTCCGCTTTATGAGGCTCGACAGTTACCCAAGGGAAGCGAATTATCAATAAGCCGCTAGGGCTATTAGGGTCATCATTTCTGGCATTTAGGTTGCCTCCTTAGGCAGGTATCGACGCCCCTCGCAACGGACCTGCTCACACCTGCGCCTGGGCTGAAGCGGGGTGCCGCCGCTTTGGGCGAAACAGGACGCCAGAGGCTTCCGGCGACGCGCCGAGGGATACTGGTCCTCACGACGGTTGGCAGCCGGCAGATCCCGGATCTTGCTCCGGGTGGCGAAGCCACTAACCCGAATGGTGTCGCGCTCCTTCGAAAAAGCCTTTGCGGGGCAGGGCCGGCTATTCCAGGATATTAGCCCTTACGTTCTTCATTTTGAGGCGGGCTGTGGGTTTCGACGCACGCGAATTTCCAGACTCTGCAGGCGCCGTGGAGAGCGAGGCCGATTTCGGACCGGAGGTCCAGCGGCCTTACGCCCACAATGAAAGGACGGTGAAGGCGGGGCGGGTGGCGCTTGCCGTAGCGGTGTTCTTCGGCGGGTACAGCCTGCTGCGCTTCGGATCGATCAACCTTACCGTGTCCGATGTCGCTTTTCTCGGTTGCGCCCTCATACTCCTGATGCAGGGACGGCTTAACCTGATGCCCTATGGAGCCGCGACCCCTTTCTGGCTGTTTGGCCTTATGCTGATGCTCGGAGGTTTGTTCCTCAGCACTTTGGCAAATGGTGATCCGATCCGCTGGGTGATCGTGGCCGCGCAATATTTAATGGCCTTTCTGCTGATCCCGCTTGTTCTGAACGGGGAAGAAAGTCGGTTCACGCAGCGCCTGCCTGTCTTCTACATGCTTGGCATCACCCTTTCCGAAACGATCGGGATCGCGTCCTTCTTCTTGTTCACATTCCAAGACACGATGAGTGTCTTCGGTGACGGGTTCATTACGGGGAACGGCCGCATCGGCGCTATGTCGGGCGAACCGAACCAGAATGGAGCCGCTGTCGCTTTCGCCTTCCCGATGCTGATTTACGCGCTGCGAAAGAGGTTCATCCCCGCCTTCGTCGGTGTCCCCTGCGGGATCATATTGGTCTGGGGCGTCGTGCTCAGCGCTTCTTTCACTGCTTTTGTCGCATCCGGCATAGCCATCGCAGTGACTTTGGCGATCATGGGGATGCGCTATTTCGTTCGAGCGGTGCTCGCCCTCTCCCTGGCAGGGGCTTTGTTCGCCGCCAGCGGCGCGCCTCTTCCAAAGGCGTTTGAAGCGCGGGTGGGCAGTGCCGTGACCAGCGGCAATCTCGACCAGGCCGGAACCTTCACCGACAGGTCGGCGCTTGCCAAGGAGGCTTGGGAAGTCGCGGAAGATACGCTTCTGATCGGGCTGGGCGTCGATCGTTACCGGGAGGTGAGCCCACATGGGGCGCCAGTTCATACGCTCCATCTCCTGATGTTGACCGAAGGCGGCGCCGTGGCGTCTCTTGGTCTCCTCATCGTGCTGGCCTTGCTTGTCATTCTCGCCTTGTCCCGCATGCGCGAGCAGCGCGAGGAAAGCGGATTGGCCATTGCCGTGGTCGCCGTGTTTCTGATCTATACGCTTTCGGTTCCTCACATGTATTCCCGGGTCTGGGTGATGCCGGTGATGTTGGGCCTGAGCACCCTCTATGCCCGGCGCCATGGAGAGGCCGGACGAGCAAGCAGCTCCGTTCCCCAATTCAGATCAGCTCCCTTGAGACAAGCCGAGCTCTGAAGGCAGTCGCTGCTCGGCATTCATGGTCAGGCTGCGCGAGGTGAGCGCCAACCAGCGTGGGATGCATTGAGGGAGGCCGGACCGGGCGCTGGCCCGGCCCAAGCTCCTTTCTTCGAACGGCGAGAGGCGTCTGCCGGTTGCCATTTTCGTGAGAAGCGGCTGCAATGAGACGGTGAGGCAGATCGGTGCAGTTCGAATCCAAAAGTGGTAGCCATAATGCTCCGCTGAGCCCCCTCCATGGCTTTTGATCGAAGCGGCGGAAGGGCGCTAAGTATCCGTTCATTGCCGACAAGTGGGGGTTCGGGAGCTTCAAGATGACCATTCATTCGGCTCTTCTCGCCGGGCCTCCAGTCGACGAGGCTTTCGACCAGCGCAGCTTCGCGCCGTCCCATCCTATTCAGCAGCTGACGTTGCGGCAGATTTGGTACATTCTGCGAAGGCACAGGCTTCTTCTTTCGCTCTTGGTGGGCCTGACGGTCACGGTCGTATTGATTTCGCAGCTGCTGGCCGATCCCATCTATCGTGCGGTTGCAACGGTGCAGGTGGAGCTGACCGACGGCAGCGGCGCCAATCAGGCCGAGATTGCCGCGCGAAATCAGCAGCGGGTGGTCAACGAAGCCAGGATCTACCGTTCTCTGGCGCTGGCCGAACAGGTCGTCCGCGACCTGGATTTGACGCAGGATCCTCGCTTCATGGATCCCGGCGCGGCCGGTTCCCCGCGAGCGGCAGATTATGCGGCAAGCAAGCTGGTGAGCATGACGAACGTCTCCAGCAGCAACGACTCGGATTTTATCGACATTGCAGTGGAATCCAGATCGCCGCGGCTTTCGGCGAAGATCGCGAACCAGTTTATCGCCAGCCTCCAGAAGCTGCGGATCAACAGGCGGAACGCTCGCAAGGAGAATGTCGTCTCGGCTCTCGATGCCGAGCAGAGAAGACTCGCCGATGAAGCCGTGGCCGCGGAGCGGGCAGTCGCCGCCTTCAGGAGCCGCCAGCAGATGCTGGTCGGTGCAGGCGGCGCCGAAGATTACAGCCAACTCAATCGCATTGCGGTTGAGGCCGCATCAGCCAGCGCCATGCGCGCCGCGTCAAGCGCCAGGGCCGCCGGCGTCACAAGCGCTGTGCGCAACTATAGTTTGTCCGGCGCCACCTCGGCGCTGCTGCAGCAACAGCAAAAGCAGCATGACGATCTCATGCGCCAACGGTCCGAGCTGGCTGTGTCATATGGCGCGCGCCATCCGGAAATGCAGCGGGTCGATGCCCAGCTCGCGGAGATCCGCACCAACATGAAGCGAGAGCAGGACAATGTAGCAGCGGCGGAAGCGGCTCGCGCTTCGGCCGACGCAGCCCGCGAACAAGGGCTTGCCCGTGCCGAGGCCGCGGCCGCCGGCGCGCGTGCCGGGCAGCTCGAGGGCCAGCTTCGAGCTTTGACCGGCAAGGCCTTTTCGAACACCACCAACGCGGTCGAACTGGCCGCGCTGGAGCGCCGCGCCGAAGTGTCTCGGCAGGCCTTCCTGATCACCGCCCAGAAAGCTCAGGAAGTCAGGTCGGAGCTGGAAACGACCGGCGTCAACTCGTCGCTGGTTTCTTCGGCGGCGATCCCCGACTCGCCCGTATCGCCGGCTCCGAAGCGGGCCGCGCTGGTAGGCCTTTTCGGCTCGTTGATGCTGGGGCTGCTGCTCGTGTTCACAATCGAGATGTTCGATAACAAGCTGCGGTCCAGCGACCAGATCCGGCGCCTGTTCGGGCTTCACACCTTCGCCATGCTCCCGGAAGTGGCCAGCGCCAGCAACATCACTGCCGAGGACAACCCGCTGATCGATGATCCGCAATCGCTGTTCTCGGAAGTTGCTCGCACGTTGGGAGCCGAAGTGGCGGATATCGCCGTTGCCGGACAGCCGCAGACCGTGCTCGTCACGTCCCCGCTACCTGGCGACGGGAAGTCGACGGTTGCGCTGACGCTGGCGGCCGCGGCCGCCTCCATGGGCCGCCGAGCCATCGTCGTCGATCTCGATCTGCGGCGCCCGACGCCCAACCTGCTCCGGACGCTTCAGAATAAGTTGAACGCGCCCGATCTTGTCGACTATCTCACGGGCGGGGCCGAACTGAAGAAGCTCCTGCCTCCGGCGCCTTCCCCCGAAACGCCTCGCGAGGCGACGAGCTATAAGCCCGTGGTTCTGAGCACTCGCAAACCCGTGCGTAACCCTGCGTCACTGATCCGCGCTCCGCAACTTCGCGGGCTGTTCGGCGACTTGCGCGAGCGCTACGATTTGATCGTGATCAACGCTCCGGCAACGCTTGCCGTCCGCGACGCCAGAACCTTGATTGAAGTGGCCGATTCCACCCTGATGGTCGTACGGTGGGGTCAAACGACGATCGAACAAATGCGCGCTTCAATGGATCTGCTGCGCAACAAGGTGCACGGCGTGGTGTTCAACAAGGTCGATTATGCTGAGCATGCCCGCAGGGGTTATGCCGATGCCGTACAATTCTACGTGGATTCAGCCGATTATTATAGCGGCCCTATCCCAGGCTCCCGCAGCTGGATCGATAAGCTGAGGGATCTGGCACGCGGCGGCCGCGGGCAGCAGGCCGCCTAGATGGCAGGGCTCGACGGCGCTGCCGCCTCAACCCCCGCTTCCGAAGCCGGCGTCAACAAGTCTATTTTGATCCTGATCGTGGATCCAAGTCCCTTCAGCAGGGCTTGCACGCTGGCCGGCTTCAACGAGATTCCCGATCTCACGGTTCATGCCTCCGGGTCGCTCGAGGATGCTCGCCTGGGCCAGGCTCCAGAGGTGGTCATATTCCATGATTATCACCGTAATGGGACGCGGTCGAACCTGTCGGCGCAGCTACGGGAAGCAGCCGAGATATGGCCCGGAGCGGCCATGCTCGTCATTGCGAACCCTGGAGATCGGGAGCAGCTGTACGAATGTCTCGAGGGACGTGCGCGCGGCTTTCTCAACAGCAATGTCAGCATCGAAGCGACCGTAGCGGCGATCCGCGTGCTGATGAGCAACCTCATCGTCTATTCGGATGATATTTTCGAATTGATCGGCAAGTCTGCAAACGGCAACGGCGAAAGCGCCGACGTGCAGGAACTCGCGCTTGTACCCACTTTGCCCGGCTTCCGCCTTTTAACGCCCAGGCAGCAGGAAGTGCTCGGCCTCCTTTCGCTTGGTTTGTCGAACAAGGTGATCGGCCAGCAGCTTCATATCAGCGAAAGCACCGTCAAGGTCCACATCAGGGGCATCATGGCGCAAACCGGAGTCACGAACCGGACCCAGATCGTGGCCCATTTTCTCGCGCGCGAGTAAAGTCGCTACCGCCTGAAGAGGGCCGCTTCTCGTGCTCGATGGCGCCAGTTTTTACCCCCGCCGATTGATATTCTATTCCAGAGCCCGTGCTTGCCGAACGACAGCGGTTTCGGCTCGGCCCATCGATGCGATCCGAAGGCTTCTCGGGCGGGTTAGGCTTGCCTCCGGCCCGCACGCCCAAGGGGTGCCGGCGCGGTGAGCAAAGCGTGGGGGAGCAACCATCAACCCGCAACGACGCGGCACGCGCGAACGCTTTCATGATGAGCACAAATCAAGCGTGTAAGCGACCGACCTCCCGAGCCTCGGCCGAAGCCGGCTATGCCGGGCTGGGCTCGCCGGCCGCCACCGGTGAGCGTGCGCGGCTGCCGCGGAGCCAGGCAACATCCATCAGCAAGGCCGTGACCGCAGCCAAGCCGATATGGCCGAGATTCGCGCCCATCGGGCCCAATCGCGGGATTGCGAGCAAAGCCGTCACGAAGAAGATGATCGATCCAAGGAAGGCTATAGCGAGAACCAGGCCGGGCCGACCCATCGAAAGAAGCGCCGAACGCGACGGTGCGGCATGCATGGTAAAGATCACCGCAACCAGCTGCGTCAGGAGCAGGGGAACGGCCGCAAGATAGGCAGGTCCCGGTCCGACCATGATCAGCCATTCGCCGAACAGCCAGGCCATGACTAGCAACCCGACGCCAACGGCGCCGAGCAGAAACTGTACCTCAAGCGTGGTTTTGCGGAACAGCCGGATGTCTCCCTTCGCCCACATGCGGGCGACATCCGGATAGATCACCGTCTGGACCTGCGCGCCTACTTGCTGCGCCACCTTCGCGATCCGCTTTGCCAGGTAATAGAAGCCGGCGCCCGACGGACCGGCCAAGGCGCCGACCAGAAGCGCGTCGGCTTCATGCGTCAGGGTCCGCAGCATCGTGGACAGGTTCGTCGACCAGGCAAAACCGAGAAAGCCTGGGAAATTCTGCCGGACGCCCGACAGAGAAACAAAGAAGGGATTCGGGATATTCAGCTGCTTCAGCATCCGCAAGCTGAAGAATAGCGACACCATCGTGCCGGAGATCTGGGCGAACGTCCAAACAGCGACAAAGCCGTACAGGCCGGCACCCTGCCAATAGCAAGCCAGCGCCAGGCCCACGCGAAGGATGTTGGGAAGCAACTGGCCGTAGGCGATGGTGCGGAAGCGGCCTGTCAGCCGAAGCACTGCCGTCGACATTCCCGTGACGTTGAGAAGCAACGCGATCGAATAGATGCCGACGAGGTCGATATGCTCCGGGCTGATCCCGATGACCGGGCCTAGGAAATAGGACGCCCCGAAGGTGACCATGGCCGCCAAGCTGGCCGCGCTGAGGTCGAGCAAGAGGCCGTAGGCGTAAAGCTGTGCAAGCCGCGTCGGATCGGGTTGCTCCCCCTCCGATGCCGCAAACCGAATGAGCGGTTGCCAGGATTCAAACCGTATCAGGCGCTCGATGGTTCGCCCGAACGCAAGCACCAGCACCATGATGCCATATTCCGCAGGGCCGAGCGCGCGAGCGGCGATCGCGACGCTCACCAGCATGATGCCGGCGTTGATAAAATTCCCCGACAGAAGATGGCCGATGCTGATCAACCGGCGACGCGCGGCACCGCCACTCCCGGTCGACAAGGCCGGGAAGCGAGCGGCTCCGAGCTTCGATCTCGGAAGCATCTTCGAGAACTTCGCAGCCATTCTGCCCAGGGCAGTGGGAGCTGCCGGGGGCATAGGTTGCTGCATATCGTTTAAACGGCAGCGAGCATCGCGCTAGGCTGCAAAGTCTGCACCTTGGAGGAGAAAGCCGGTTCAAAGACTGCAGGAGCCGCAGGCTCTTCGATTTCGAAGGCGCGAACGCCCTTGTTGGCGGCCCAAATGGCAGCTTGCGTCCGGTTCTTGACCTCGAGCTTGCGAAGCACGGCCTTCACATGAACCTTCACGGTGGCTTCGCTGATGCTCAGCCGGCGGGAGATGACCTTGTTCGGGCAGCCCATGATCAGGCACCGGAGGATTTCCATTTCCCTTTCCGACAGCTTTGCGCCGTCGACGGTCTTCTGGGTATCCTGGTGCTCGTAATCAGGAATATGAACGGCGAGTTCGTCGGCGAGCTGCGAGGGCAGAACCTTTTCGCCCATGGCGACCAGCTGCAACGCGCCGATCAGGCGTTCGCAGGAAATTTCCTTCACGATGTAGCCGTGCGCTCCATGGCGGAAGGCCTTCACCATCGTGCCGAAATCAAATTCATCGGCGAGCAGCACCACACGGGCTGCAGGGAAACGCTGCTGAAGCGAGCCGAGAATCTCGACATCGCATTCGCTGACGCCGTTATCGACCAGTATCAGGCTCGGGCGAGCGAGTTCTTCACCGCACGGCGCCTCCAGGTTCGAAGCCTGGCTGACTGATTGCGTAATTGAGAAGTTCTTGTCGCTCAGGATGCGACGCAGGCCTTCGCGAACGATTGAATTGCGGCCCAGAAGTGCAACATTTACGGGTTCTGACATTATTTTACTCCCCCACGAGTAAACCGAGTGAACTGCCCCTTGATCATGTGACCTTGTAACAGGCGCCAAATGCGGCTGGGACAGCTTGGCGCGAACCAGAGGGTCCGGGTGCAGCTGTTCCTTAACAAATACTTACCAGATGAAGTCACCCTTGTCGAATCGAGATCTTCGACTGAAGCAGGCAGGCAAAGAATTGATTCCATTGAATAATCACTTCGGGTCCTAGTCTTTAGGCTAGTATAGTCCTAAGGAGGTAGAAGGGCAAAAACTCGATGGTTTCGCCTCTTTAACTAACTTTTTTAAGGGTTTAGCACGAATCGACTCCAGGTCTCAGTCACCGTCGGATGCCGATACCGGCAGGACTTGAACCAAATGGAGACACGTCAGGCGCTCTCTCCTATGACCTTTGGGTGAGGGTCTAGAAGACTTGACGGACAAGCATGAAGGCCTCGGCAGCTTCGCGAAATACCGAGGCTCCCCGAGTTCGTGCAAGCGCTCGTATCGCCTCTGGAGAGCGTTCGTCGGGAAATTGCTTCACCTGGGATCGGAAGCACTCGAACGCGGCCACTTTCGCGTCCAGGTACGAGCTGATGTCGATGAAGCAGTTCGGCACGAAAGGCGGCGTAATTCCCGGTGCCCACCAATTGGTCTCGGAAAGCGTTTCGTAAGCCCAGACCCGGCAGGGCGCAGCCTCGCTGCGCGGGCGGGCCCAGACGAGTGCGGCGTTGAACACCACTTGGTGATCTAAGTGGATGTCACCGATGAAGGGGACGAACAAAGTATCCGGCGCGATATCGTTCAAGATCTTCCCCACCGCCGCATTCACGGCGGAGTGCGGCACTTGGTCGAGCGCGGCGGCGGGAAGGTCGAGAAAATGAGATTGGTTGACGCCCAAGCGGTGGTGCGCCCGCCGGCCTTCCGCGGCGACCGTCTCAGCCAGCTCAGTTGAAAAGTTCGGCGGCTGGCCTTTGGTCACGGTTACCACATCGACCTTGCTGCCCTGCGCAGATAGCCGGGCGATGGTGCCGCCGCATCCCAGCACCTCGTCGTCCGCATGAGGCGCGATGACCGCGGCCCGCTTTATTGACGCGAGAGCGCTCATGACGGCAGCCTCAGGAGCGAGTGCATGGCAGGGGCTTTGTTGTCCGGGCTCGACCAGGATGTGACGGTCACCGCCGTGTCGGCTCCGCAGACAATTGTGAAGCTTTTCGCATCCCTTGCGATGACCTGACCCGGCAGTGCTGCGTAGCGCCTGCCAAGGCTCGAAGCTTCACAAGCCCAGATCGTGACTCTCCCGCCTGGCAGATCGGCGAAGGCTCCGGAATAAGGCTGCCCCACAGCTCTGACCAGGGTGGCGATTTCATCGGCCGGCGCCCGCCAGTCGATCAGCCCGTCCGCAGGCGTGCGGCGGGTTGCCCAGGTCGCAAAGCGTTCGTCTTGCAGCTCGCGCCGGGCGGCTCCCGCTGCGACGGCGGGGAGGGTACGGTTCAGCATGAGCGTTAGCGCTCGCATGTGGCGGGCATAAAGGGAAGAAGCGGTTTCATTAGGATCCACATGAAAGAAATGCTGGTCCAGGATCGGACCGGTGTCGACGCCGCTGTCGATCCAGAACAAGGTACCGGCCGTGATCGGCTCTCGCTTAAGGATCGTCCAAGGAATGGCCGCCCGGCCTCGCATACGCGGCAGCGGCGCGGGATGGTAGCCGATGACCCGGTCCGGCGCTGCGGCCATCAGTTCCGGACCGCAAATCTGAGACCAGCCGACGACGAATATATAATCAGGCTGGTAGGATTGCAGACGGTCGAGCGAGTCGTCGCGATTGATGTTGACGACCGGCACGAAGTCGGCGCCCGCCTCTTCCGCGGGATGGCGCAAATCGACAAAGTCGCTGTGTCTCCCCGACTTTTCGGGTTCGAGACTGAAAACGGCCGCCAATTCGCACTCCGGTGACTTTACCATCGCCTGCATCGCGACGAGGCTGCTTTCAACTGCCCCGATTAGAACAGCTCGCAATGGCCTTCTCCAGATTGTGGCTGTTCCTTTTCTCGCCGCCGAGAACGACCAGTGAGGTGCGACAGAGGATCGAGATGTCGAGCAGGAAGGTGCGGTTTTCGACGTACCAGAGGTCCAGCTGAAGCTTTTCTTCACCGCTGAGAAGCGTGTTTCCGTTCACTTGCGCCCAGCCGGTGAGGCCGGGAGGGACCTGGCCCCGCAATCGTCCAAGAGCGCCGAACCCGCTCACCGTTTCGGGAAGAAGCGGCCGCGGCCCCACCAGCGCCATCTCGCCGCGGATGATGTTCAAAAGCTCCGGGAGTTCGTCCAGCCTTGTCCGCCGCAGGAAGCGCCCGATCCGGCCCACCCGTTGATCGTCGGGAAGGGGCTGGCCTGCGGCGTCCCTGGTATCTCTCATGGTCCGAAATTTGATGAGCTCGAAGTCGACGCCATTCCGGCCGGCCCGGCGCTGACGGAACCATATCGGCCGGCCGAGGTCGGCCCAGGTGAGGGCGCCGATCAGGAGCATTACCGGCAGCGCAGCCAACAGGGCGACCCAAGCGATCGCGAGCGTCTGCATTCGTCCCATGTCAGCAGTCGGCTTGGGTAAGGGGCCGGGGGGCATTAGTTCTCGGTGGCGCCGAAGGGGAGGGGGCGGGCACGTCCAGCTGCATCGACCGGATCAGAAGCTTGTTCACCTTGTCCACATCATATTCGTCAACGGCTACTTCTCGCGCACTCCTGCCCATCGCGTGCAGAATCTTGGGATCTGCCGCGAGCCGGAGCATCGCTGCGGCCAAGGCCTGATGATCCCGAGGCGGTACGAGATAGCCGTTCTTGCCGAGGCGAACGGGTTCCCGGCAGCCGGGCAGATCCGTGGTGATGATCGGGCGGCCGGTGGCCAGCGCCTCGAGCAAGGATCGGGGGAGACCTTCGCGATAATAGGACGGGAGCACGAGAGCATGGGCCTGGGCCAGATAGGGGCGGACGTCGCGGGTTTCCGGTAGATGCTCGATCAGGCCCGAAGCACAATATTTCGCGAGCTCCTCCGCCGAATATCCGGTCGGATTCTCCGTCTCCAGGCGGCCGAGCAGCTGAAATCTTGCATCGGGGATCTTTTGTCTGACCAGCGCTGCCGCCTGGATGAACTCGCCGACGCCCTTGTCCCGCATCAACCTTGACATCATCAGAAAAGTCGGAGGACCGTCAGCCATCGGCTGTTCTGTGAAGCGAACGAGGTCGACCCCCGAGCCGGGAACCTGAACGACTTGGTGGCGATCGTCGATGATCTTGTTTTCCATCATGATCCGGCGATCATCGCTGTTGAAAACAAAGACTACCTTCGCGCGGGCGACGCCGAGACGATAAAGGAAACTGACGATCCGCCGCAGCGTCGTCCGGTGTTCAGCGACGGCACTGTAGACATAGCCGAGCCCGCTCATCAGCACGTAGAATCGCGCGCGACTGACGAGACGGGCGGCCAGGCCGCCGTAGATGATCGGCTTCTGGGTGTAGGCAAGAACCGCGTCCGGCTTCTCGGCCAGAAGAAGACGGACATAGGAAAAGAGGGTCGACACGTCTTGGAGCGGGTTTGTGCCCGTTCTCGCCATTCGCGTTTCGCGAAATCGGATGCCCATTCCGGACAGGGCAGCGACAACCTCTTCTTCCCTGTCCGGGGCGCAGGCCACCACTTCGTGGCCCGCATCGACCAGGGCGCGAAGCAATTGCCCACGAAAATTGATGAGCGAGTAGGACAGGCTCGAAAGTATAACGATCTTCATTCCCTGTCCTTCCAGCCGTGTCCAAAGCCGTCGAGGTTACTCCTCTTCAGGCGAGGGTTTCAGCCATTCACTGCCGTGTTGCGCCGCAATCACCCTGCCCGGTCGAGCCCGGGACCCCCGGATGCAGCCCGAGCCAGTTATAGCGGGCGCCACAGCAGCCGCAGGATGCGAATAGGAACGATATACTTCCTGGGTACGGCACGAAGCCGATCGCAATGGATCCGAATGAGCCGAAAGGCGTGTTCTCATGCCTTTGAAGCACCCATTTTGCTCCCGTTCGGCTCGTTCGGGTACGGTCGGAATAAAGGATAGTAACTTTGTGGTGAATTGTGACGGCGGTTCAATTCGCTAGCTTCTGAGCTTGTAGCTTTGAACGTGATTTCGAAGTGGTCACTCGGTGACTAGCTGAAGCTCTCCGCGCCGCAGAGAAGCAACTGCCTACGCCAGGAAGTCCGTAGAGGAATGGAGCCGATGGCAACAACAGCAGTGAAGGTAGGGGCCTCCCAGCCGCCAGAAACGGGCGTGCAGGGTGAGAATGCGCCGCAGGCTTTCACCGACCGCCGCGGTTCTTCGCTTAACCGCTGGGTCGTAGGCATGGCACACCCGGCCCGGTTGATGACGGTTCTCATGCTTGACGCCCTGGCGACGGTGTTGACGCTCGCCATCGCGGCGCAAGCTTTGCCCGATCCATCAGCCAGCGGCTCGATCAACAGCGTGCCTTTCGGCCTCTCGTTCGCCGCCGTTGCCGTTGCCGTTTTCTTTCTGGTTGGTCTCTATCGGCGCAACTGGCGCTTCCTGTCCTTCACCGACTGTCTCTACCTCGCGTCCGCGGTGTCGGCAGGCCTCGCCGTCACCTGGGCGGCGGCCTTCATGGTCGTGCCTGCCGTTCGCGGCATGGGGATCGGGCTTGCGCCGTTCGCCCTCATCCATGGCGCGCTCCTGCTGGTCGCCATGGGGGCGATGCGGGTGATCCGTCGGGGGGTTCGGGAATATTCAAGAGCGCGGATCGACCATGTCGGATCGGGCCCTGCTCGCAGCGTAATTCTTTTCGGTGAACTCGACTGGGCCCGTGCGATGATCAACCTCGTCGGCGCCGATTGCGGGTCGCGGCTGAAGGTCGTTGCCGTTGTGACTCCCGACCGGCGGGAGCGCCGGCTCCAGGTCGCCGGAGTCCGCGTGGTGGATTCTCCTGAAATGCTGCCAGTGATCCTGCAAAGGCTTCATGATGGCGGGTGCAAGCCGGAGACGATCATCTTGCGGGGCGACGGCGACACGCTGCCGCAGGAAGACTTCAAGAATCTCATCGCGACAGCCGATCGCTTCGACCTGACGATCGCTCGCGCCCGGGCGCCGTGGCATGAGGGGGTGGACGAGGCTCCCAAGGTTCAGCTGGAGCAACTGCCCCTGAGTGATCTGCTGGGCCGCCCGGAAATCAAGCTCGAGCCGGGTTTCGTCAGCCGCGTGATCGCGGGCCGACGAATTCTTGTCACCGGGGCGGGAGGGACGATCGGGAGCGAACTGGTGAGGCAGCTGGCTTCTTTCGAGCCGGCCGAGATCGTGCTGCTCGATCATTCCGAGTTCAACCTGTACACGATCGATCTTCAAGCTCGGGAAGCCTATCCGGGAGTGACGTTTCACACCGAATTGTGTTCGATCCGGCAGAGGTCGGCGCTCCGCAAGGTGTTCAAGCGACACAATCCCGAGCTGGTCTTCCACGCGGCGGCGCTGAAGCACGTCCCGATGGTCGAGGCGAACCCGAGTGCCGGCGTTCACACCAACGTCCTGGGCACGCGGAACGTGGCCGATGCCGTTTGCGAGTTCGGGGCCCGGGCGATGGTCCAGGTTTCCACCGACAAGGCGGTGAACCCGGTTGGAGTCATGGGAGCGACAAAGCGGCTTGGCGAGCTTTATTGCCAGGCGTTGGACCTGATCGGGAGTTGCGATCCGGAAAGCCCGCGCTTCATGACCGTCCGCTTCGGGAACGTGCTGGGGTCAAGAGGCTCGCTCGTGCCTCTGTTCCAGCAGCAGCTGGCCGCGGGCAAGCCGCTGACCGTGACGCACCCGGACATCGAGCGTTATTTCATGACCGTCGAGGAAGCCGTTCAGCTCATCCTGCAGAGCAGCGCCCGTGCGCTTGAGACGGAAATCGAGCGCGGTAACATCTTCGTGCTCGATATGGGCGAGCCCGTGAAGATCCTGGACATCGCCAAGCGTGTCATCAGGTCGGCCGGGCTGAGGCCTGAGCTTGATGTCGACATCCGTTTCATCGGCCTTCGTCCTGGCGAGAAGCTGTTCGAGGAGCTGTTCGACGCTTCCGAAGAGCGCATCGTGTCCTCCATCCCAGGGGTTATCCAGGCGCGGCCCTGCCCGGTGCCTTTGGATCAGCTCGTCGAAGGTTTCACGCAGCTCGAGCGGATGGTCTTTGCCGAGGATCAGCAGGGAATCAAAAGGGTTACGAGCCGGCTGATCCAGGCATCGGCGCGATCGAAATGGGCGCAGCTGCTCGTGGACTTGGCACGAGACGATGAGCAGCCGGCGCCTCGGCAGGATACCGGTATCGAGGCAGCCAACGAGCGGGGTTATGGGGTGGTCGCACCGCCGCCGCAATCGTCGCCCGGCCTGTTTCCCCGCGCCATCGGACGAGGTGAATAATGCATTTGGATCTGTCAGCCCAGCCGATCGCTGATATTGAAATCGAGGCTCGGAAACCGAGCGTTGGAGCGGCGTTGGATCCTGTCCGCGTGCGTTGGCCGCAGCACGAAGCGGACGAGGTCGAGGCGGCCGCTTCCGTTCTGCGTAGCGGCCGCGTGAACTCCTTCGTCCATGGCGATCAGTGCCGAGCCTTTGAGGCGGAGTTCGCTGAATATTGCGGCGCTCCATTGGCCATCTCGGTGGCGAATGGGACGGTGGCGCTGGAACTGGCCCTGAAGGCGCTCGGAGTCGGCCCCGGCGACGAGGTCATTGTTCCGGCCCGCAGCTTCTTTGCGAGCACGTCCTGCGTCGTCGCCGTCGGCGCCACTCCCGTGTTCGCCGACGTTGACCCGGTCAGCCAGACGATCGATGTCGCTTCCGCCCAGGCTCTGGTGAACGCACGCACGCGTGCGGTGATCTGCGTGCACCTCGCGGGGTGGCCGTGCGACATGACGGGCCTCCAACGCCTTGTGGAGGAACACAAGATTTGGTTGATCGAGGATTGCGCTCAGGCCCATGGCGCTGCGATCGACGGAAAGCGTGTCGGCTCTTTCGGACATACGGCGGCATTTTCCTTTTGCACGGATAAGATCATGTCGACGGGGGGGGAAGGGGGGATGCTCCTTCTTCAGGATGAGGGGCATTGGGCCCGCGCCTGGGCGTACAAGGATCACGGCAAAGATCCTGCAAAGGCTCTCAATCCTGTCGCGGGCGGCGCGTTCCGGTATCTCCACGACAGCTTTGGCACAAACTTCCGGATGACCGAATTCCAGGCGGCGATCGGGCGCGTACAGCTTCGCAAGCTGCCCTCATGGCTGAAGCAGCGTCGCGCCAACGCGCAGACATTGTTGCGGCTTCTGGGCGACCAGCCCATGATCGACACCCCCCAGGTGCCGGCCAATGTCGACCACGCCTTTTACAAATTTTATGTTCTTCTGAACCTCGACGAGATGAGGTCCGATCGCTCGATGGCCGAACTCATCATGGCCCTTAACGCCGCCGGCGTGCCGGCAAGCAGCGGATCTTGCCCGGACATGTCTCGGGAAAAGGCCTGCCGCGACCGGAATTTCGGTAATCCGGCCGCATGCCATGTGGCGGCCGAAATCGGACGGCGAAGCTTGATGCTGCCCGTGGATCATCTTCTAACCGAAGACGACATGGAGCGGATGGCGAAGATCATTAAGAGAATATTGGTTGATTTCGAAAAGGCACCGGGAGTGGCTGACAATGTCGGGTGAAGGCAGGCTTCCAGAGTTCATCATCATCGGCGCAGTCAAAGGCGCAACCACCTGGATTCACCATCAGCTGCAGGCGCATCCGGATATATTTCTACCGGATCCCGAACCGCACTTCTTCAGCAAAGACTATGATCTTGGGATCGAGCATTATCGGCGGCTCTTCAAGGATGCGTCGCCAAGCGAGATGATCGGCGAGAAGTCTGCGGATTATCTGGCGCACCCGTTAGCCGCCGCTCGCATGGCCCAAGTGCTGCCGGATGTCCCGATGGTCGTTCAACTGCGGAACCCCGTCGACCGGGCCTATTCTGACTACAAGATGCTGTACCGGCGGGGCACCGTCAAAGGTTCCCCCGAAGACTATCTTCATCCCGAAAGCGAACAACCAAGGTTCGTGCAGGATGGGCTCTATGCAGAACATTTGATGCGCTGGTACGACCATTTCGATCGCCGGCAGATCAAGGTGCTTCTCTTCGAGGACGTTCTGCAGAGCCCTGAAGAGACCGTCGCTTCCGTGTGCAAGCACATCGGCGCCAAGCCTCATTTCTCGACCGAAAGAGGGACTCGGAGCGTCAACGATGCCTCTGCCAAGTTCCTTCCCTTGCCCGTCCGCACCGCGCTGGAGCCCCTCAAAGTGGCCGTGAAGCCGCTTCGCGGCAACCGCTTGTTCGAAGGGGTCCGCGCACTCATGGCCCGTGAAGTCGCCTACCCGCCGATGCAGCCGGCGACGCGGGCTCGGCTCGTGGATTTCTACGCCCGAGACGTCGAGAAGCTTTCGGCCCTGATCGGCCGGGACCTCGATCATTGGCTGGTCCCCCGCAAGCTGGCGGCCTGACCGGCGGCAGCTAGGCGGGCGGTTCGGGTCAGGCGTGAGCGTCGGCGAAGCGTCTGAGTTGCACGATGGTACGCGCCAACCCCTCGTTCAGGGAAGTGGGGCGGTAACCCAAGGCCTCGATCTTGCTGATATCCAAGGCGGGAAAGCCATAAGGCTGCATCCTCGGTTCACCCTCCAGGCGAACATTGCCAGGAGCGGCCCCGATGAGGGCCGCGACCTCCGCGGCGAGTTCGGCGATGGTTGTCCGCTTCCCGCTGCCGACATTGTAGGCGCCTGCCGCCTGTCTCCCCAGCACGAGCAACAAAGCTGCCGAAAGGTCGTCCAGGTACAAAAAGTCGGCGCCGAAGCTTCCGCGGCTTTCCAGCACGACTTGCTGACCGGAAAGCAAGCGATTGGCGATTGCGTAAACGGCGCCGATCGTCTGGTCCGCCCCGTAAACTGAGCTGGCACGCAGCGTCGAAAGGGTAATGCCCGCCGCAGCGCATCGATATTGGGCGTATAATTCCTGCGCCACTTTGGAGCTCAGATAAAAGACCCGGTCGACCGGGAACATGGGAGCGGTTTCGTTCGGGTGCCGAGCCTCAGGTGAGTAGGCGTTGGCGCTGGTGATCTGAACCAGATGGCGGACGCCGGCCCGCTCCATCGCTTCGACAAGCCGAAGGGTTCCGAGGGCATTGACCCGCCAGCAAAGCTCAGCTTCGGCGGGGTTGGAATGCTCCTTGGGGATATAGGCGGCGATGTGCACCACCGCGCCGCAACCCTCAAGGATTTCGGGATGCACGGGATCTGAGGCTGCCAAGTCGAACAGGCGCGTGTCGATGACTGGCGAAGTGGCGGGCTCGCGGGCAAGGAGGCGGATCCTGTAGCCTGCTTGCACTGCGTCGTCGATGAAGCGCCGGCCGACGAAGCCGGTCCCGCCGGTGACGGCGAGAAGTGGGCCCCACGCCTCTATTTCAGCCTCGCCAGGTCCTCGGCCGTGACCAGCGTCTCGCTGAGATGCCGTACAACCGTTGCCGACATGATCGTCGGCTGCCGGATCGGATCGTTGAACAGGATCCGGCGCGCACACAATTCCACTTCGTTGAACCCGACCAGGGCCCGCAGGGGCGTGGTCCCTGAAAAGCGGCCATTGATCTCGAACACCCGCGCCCGGCCCTGTGCGTCGGTCCGAAATTGGAAATTGGCGGGACCATAAGGCTTCAGCGCCAAACCCAGTCGTCTGACATAGGCGTTCAGCTCTTCATAGCCTTCGGTATAAGCCCGATGCGTATTGCCGTCGCGTAGGTCGCGGCGCATCACGATGGAAGCATCAGCCAGTCCATCGAACACGAGGACGCTCGCGGTATATTCGCTATTATCGTCGCCAACGCACTCTTGGACGACCAGGCCAGACCTGCCACGCAGCGTCGCCTCGAGTTCTCCCCTGCCGTGGACGACCGACATGCCGGCCGAGCGGGCCCCGATGCGAGGCTTCACTACGAGCGGAAAACCGACGCTATCGATCAGCTTTTCTAGTTGCGCCTGGTCTTCTGGAAGTGCGGAGCCGGGGGGGGTGAAGCCGGCCTCTTGAAGGAACTTGAACGTCAGATATTTGTCGTCGGCGATGGCAACCACTTCGGGATCGCTGACCAGCACGTGGGTCTTGAAAGTCTCTTCCAGCGAGTGGCGGTGCGCAGCGAACAACGGAAGTTCGATGTCCGTGCCGACGAGCACAAGCTGCGGCCGCTCCGCTTCAAGTATGTCGGCCAAGCGTTCCATGTAAGCGGGATCGCTCGCCAGCGGGATCACGTAGGCGCTGTCCGCCCAAAACAGGCCCGCGGCGAGGGGGTGCGGATCCGCCGCTACCACCTCGACATCGAGCGTCGAGCGCCGCAGCGCATTGATGATTCCCTGCCCGAGCACTGCTCCGGCGCCCGTCACTAGAACCTTAATCATCGATAGAACTCACACAGCCGGTCCTTTGTCGCTTCACTCATGCTTGTTGCGCGGATGTTTCTGATGTGGTCCGTCCAGTCCGAGGCAAGGCCTCGAGGCTCTACGCTTATTCGGTCCTGGGATGTATCGACCATCGCCCATTGTCCGGACGCGGTGCTCCGGTCCCGCGGCTGGCCGACCGACCCTATCGTGAATGCCTCCGCCCGTTTTCCGGCATGGTGACGAAAGCGGTGAGTATGCCCGAACAACCCCCATTTGAAACCTCTGAGCCCGAGGGTGGAGCACGCCACGTGCATCTGTTCGGGCGTCGCCAGGTACCGCCAGTCGCCATAGGGGAAGGGGTTCGCATGAGCGGCCAATAACGAACCAATCGACCATTCTTTATGCCAGGGAAGGCCTGACAGGCATTCGGCCCCCGGCATATGTGCGCGGGTCCAATCCACCGACTCCTTGATCCAGTCGGGCAGCCGCCCGTGGTAGTCGGTCAGACCCTGGGCAAGGTCGAGGTATAGTTGGTCGTGATTCCCGAGGATGAGCACTGCCCCGTCCCGGGCAACGGCGTCATTCGTCAGATCCAGCGTCCGACGCGGGTCTGCGCCATAGGTGAGCAGATCCCCAAGCACCAGCAGACGGTCGAAGCCCTCGTTGCGCGCGTCGTCGAGCGCGGCCTCATAGGCCTCGGCGGCGCCGTGGATGTCGCTCAGAACGGCAATCTTCATGTGTGCAGCCGCCCGATCACGCAATACGGCCGATTGCGGCGCATGCATTTCTCGCCAACATCATTGTTCTTGGCTCTTCCATTCTGCCTGTGCGGATTTCGTCGGGCAACCCGCGACCTGCGTTGGACGCAGGTCGTGGATCAGCGATCGCGCAACGGCCTAATATTGCACCCGAAACTCGAGCCCGCCCCGGAACCGCTCGAACTCGTCTTCGGGGATGTCGCTGTTGCGGCCAGAGAAGCGGGAAACCGCGGCGATCGCTAACCGCCTGTTCACGAGATATTCGATTTCGCCAAAGGTACCCAGCGTCCGTTCCCGAATGCCGCTGCCGATGAAGTTGGTGCGGCGGTAAACAAAGCCGGCCTGCCATCGCAGGTTATGATAGGCCTCCTGCTGCACGCCAAGTCTGAGGCGGGTGTCTACGCGCGCCTGTGCTCCGCTCCGGACGGTGGCAACATCGCCGTTGAAGGCATCGAGCGTGAAGGCCAGCCGCCGCGTCGGCTGGTAGATCATCCCCGCCTGGACCGACAAGCCGGTGCGCGCTTCCAGCCGGTCGTCTCCGGGACTCAGCCGGAAAAGGCCGATAGCGGCATCTCCCCTCAACGTGCCGCCCGGATCCATGGCGATTCCGACGCGCGCCCCGTAGGTCGTCGCATCACGGTTGATGCGGTCCGTTCCGGGAAGGTCGCTTGAAGCGCGGAAGTCGCGACGGTTTATGAAGACCTCGCCAAAGGTGGTTGTGAGGCCGCTCGCCCGATATCCAAGCCTCCCGCTGGCGCTGTAGACGTCATGGTCGCGCTCCGCATCGAGCTCGGATGAATGGTCGATTCTGGTAGCGGTGCCGCGTAGCTGAAGATCGAGGCGCTGGCTCTGACGGCCATAGCTCAACTCCCCGCGCCAGATGTCGAGCAAGCGAGGCCCGAGCGCAGGCGAAGTTCGCGCTTCGGGTTCGCCGCGATCCTCAACGACCCTCGACCAGTTGGCGGCCGCGGCAAATCGATCCGCAGCCGTCGGTTGCCAGGTGATGGCGGTTCCTACCGATCCGCTGGTCGAATTCTCCGTCTCATAGGTGAGGTAGCGTCTGATGAACGCCGCCGCCTGTCCGGATATTTGGAAGGTGTCCTTGGCCAGCTGGAGGTTAAGCCGCGGCACGAGCAAGAACTTCAGGTCGTCGGCTTCATTGTCCGGAGCGGCATAGATGTTGTCGTCATATTCGATGCGCAGGTCCGCCGACGCGAACAGTTGCGCGTTGCCTAGCCTGATCGCCGTCTGAGGATATTCGCCCGCCGGAAGGTCGAGAACCGGCGTCGCCCGTTCAAGCTCCTGAGCCACGGCTACCTCTGGCGCCGCCAGCGCGGTCGATGAGGCCAGGAGGATGGAGCCGATCCGCACCGAAGGCCGGCTGCGCCTCAGAACCATTTTTCATGCACCCGAATGGTATCACCGGGCTGAATGAAGGCATCGTCCGATGCACGGGCGGTCACCGGCTGTCCGTTCACGATCCGGGTGATGGCCACCTGGCGCTGATCGGCCCTGAAGGTATAGCCTCCGGCAACGGAGATGGCGGACAGAACGGATAAGCCCGGCCGGTACGGATATTCTCCGGGCCTGTTCACCTCGCCAAGGATGTAGAAGGGGCGAAGCCTGATCGGCTGGACGCTGACCGTTGGCGACACCAGGAGTTGGCTCTCCACCAGCCTTTGGGCGATCGCCTGCTCGAGCTCAGGGATGGTCTTTCCGCTCCCTTCGATCGGCCCCATCGAGGGGATTGAAACCTGCCCGCGGTCGTTCACCACATAAGTGGTGGTACTGGTCGCATCCATTCCGCTGAGGCCGGGGACAAGCACCCGGATCTCGTCCCCCGGGGCCAGCCGATATTCCTGCACCGCAGGCGCAGCAAGCTCCGGCAGAGAGCCGACACCGCTTGCGCATCCAGACGTCAGCAGGGCCAGAAGCGCCATGAAGGAAAGCGAGATACGACTGAACATGGATGCCTCCGTGTTGATCAACGCGCCTGAGGCTAGCGGATCGTGGCCGACTCAGGTGAGCAATTTTGGTTTAGTCCATTGCCACTTTGGGCGGGTTCAGGAACGCCCGACATGGGCTGCTTGCAAGCTATTGGCGACCCCTCCCGGCTAGGCTTACAATATGAACATTCCTTACCCTGAGCCAATCAGACTTTTTCTGTTCGCTCTCAGAAGGGTTAGCCGCTCTTGCCTAAATGATGAAGGTGGAACGAAGAAGGTTAGCTCAGCAAGAGAGCGCAGACATCAACAGGCACTCCAGACTAATGAGCAACTGTGGTCGCGAACAGAGGATCGATAGCATTAGATGGCAATTCACGATGGCGCGCCTGCTGCCGCTCCGGCCAGGCAAAGGCATTTTCGTCAACCCGCTTCCGCGACGTGCGGAAACGGTGATCGCGCACGGCGGCGCTCGCTCCCATGCTGAACGCCCCCGCGCCCGTCTCCTATAGCCGTGAACGGATCACTCTCGAAGTGCCCCAAGCGGCCGAATATCGTATCGATCCGTCCGCCGATGCCGTGCGTCTGACCCACCTCAAGAAACTTGAGGCCGAGAGCATCCACATCATGCGGGAAGTGGTCGCCGAGGCACGCCGGCCGGTCATGCTTTATTCGATCGGCAAGGATTCGTCGGTGATGCTGCACCTGGCTCGCAAGGCCTTTTACCCCGCACCGCCGCCTTTCCCGCTGCTCCACGTCGACACGACTTGGAAGTTCAAGGCGATGTACGAAATGCGCGAGCGGGCCGCCGCTGAGGCGGGAATGGAGTTGCTTGTCTATCGCAACCCGGAAGCGGCGGCGAACGGGATCAATCCGTTCGATCATGGCAGCCTCCACACCGACATGTGGAAGACGGAAGGGCTGAAGCAGGCGCTCGACCAATATGGCTTCGACGCCGCCTTCGGCGGCGCTCGGCGCGACGAGGAGAAGAGCCGCGCCAAGGAGCGCATCTTCAGCTTCCGCTCCGAGGGGCATCGCTGGGACCCGAAGAACCAGCGCCCGGAGCTTTGGCGCCTTTACAACGCCCGGATGGGGAAAGGGGAGAGCATGCGCGTGTTCCCGCTCTCCAACTGGACCGAGCTCGACATCTGGCAATATATCCACCTTGAGCAGATCCCGATCGTGCCGCTTTATTACTCCGCACCGCGGCCCACCGTGAAGCGCGGCGATATGATCCTCATGGTCGATGACGAACGTTTCCGGCTCGAGCCGGGCGAGGAGGTGGTCGAGCGGCCGGTTCGCTTCCGCACCCTCGGCTGCTACCCGCTCACCGGCGCTGTCGAAAGCACGGCCGCGACACTGCCGGAGATCATCCAGGAGATGCTGCTGACGACGACTTCAGAGCGGCAGGGCAGGGCAATCGATCATGATTCCTCCGCCAGTATGGAGCGAAAGAAGCAGGAGGGATATTTCTGATGGAGGCCCTGCAAGTCTACGGCTCCTCCGAGCTGGTCGAGAAGGACATCGACGCCTATCTCGAACAGCATCAGCATAAAAGCCTGATGCGCTTCATCACTTGCGGAAGCGTGGACGATGGCAAGTCGACGCTGATCGGGCGTCTCCTCTACGATTCCAAGATGATTTTCGCCGATCAACTTGCCTCGCTCGAAGCCGATTCCAAGCGTTTCGGCACCCAAGGCCAGGAGATCGATTTCGCGCTGCTGGTCGATGGCCTCGAGGCCGAACGCGAGCAGGGAATTACGATCGACGTCGCCTACCGCTTCTTCGCGACTGACAAGCGCAAGTTCATCGTGGCCGATACGCCGGGGCACGAGCAATATACTCGCAACATGGTGACTGGCGCCTCGACGGCCGACCTGGCGGTGATCCTAGTCGACGCCAGGCTCGGCGTGCTTCCGCAGACTCGTCGGCACTCGTACATCGCCGCTCTCGTGGGAATTCCCCGCATCGTCCTGGCGGTCAACAAGATGGATCTGGCCGATTACAGCCAGGAGCGGTTCGACGAGATCGTTGCCGCTTTCGAGGAGTTTGTGACGCCGATCGGTATCTCCGGCTTCATGCCGATTCCGATTTCGGGACTCAGGGGCGACAATATCAACAGCCTTTCCGAGCATATGCCTTGGTATCGGGGCCCTACCCTGATCAGCCACCTGGAAACGGTGCCGCTCGCGGAAGAAAGGCTTGCGGTTGAGCCGTTCCGGATGCCCGTCCAGTGGGTGAACCGCCCCAATCACGAGTTTCGCGGCTTTGCCGGGATGATCGCCAGCGGCAGGGTGAAGCCAGGCGATCCCATCCGTATCGCCCGGTCGGGCGTCTGTTCGAAAGTCGCCAGGATCGTCACCATGGACGGCGACCTCGACGTGGCGGATGCCGGACAATCGGTGACGTTGACGCTCGCTGACGAGATCGACTGCTCACGCGGGGACGTGATTGCTTTGGCGACTGCGCCGCCCGATGTCGCCGATCAGTTCGAAGCCACCTTGGTCTGGATGTCCGACCAGGAAATGCTGCCCGGGCGACGTTACTGGCTGAAGATGGGAGCCATGACGACGAGCGCAACGGTGACCGCCGTCAAGCACCGGGTGAATATCGAGACGCACGAGCAGGTCGCGGCGAAAACGCTGGAATTGAATGAGATCGGGGTCGTCAACGTGGCGCTGCAGCGGCCGCTTGCCTTCACCTCCTACGCGGAAAACCGGGATCTCGGCGGCTTCATCCTGATCGACCGGCTGACCAACGCCACCGTGGCCGCCGGCATGGTCAACTTCGCGCTACGCCGCGCGCAGAACATCCACTGGCAACATCTCGACGTCACCCGCGAGGCTCATGCGGAACTCAAGGGGCAGACGCCATGCGTGCTTTGGTTCACCGGCCTATCCGGTGCAGGCAAGTCGACCATCGCCAATTTGGTCGAGAAGAAACTGCACGCGCTTGGAAGGCACACTTTTCTCCTCGATGGGGACAATGTCCGGCACGGCCTCAACAAGGATCTCGGCTTCACGGACGTCGACCGGGTGGAGAATGTTCGCCGCATCGGTGAGGTCGCCAAGCTGATGGCCGATGCCGGCCTGATCGTGCTCACGGCTTTCATCTCGCCATTCCGTGCGGAGCGGCAGATGGTGCGGGCGCTGTTTCCAGCACGCGAGTTCGTTGAAGTGCATATCGATACGCCACTCGCCGAGGCCGAGAGACGCGACGTCAAGGGCCTTTACAGCAAGGCTCGCGCCGGCAAGCTCAAGAATTTCACCGGCATAGACAGCCCTTACGAGCGGCCGCAGCAGCCTGAAATCCGCATCGACACGACGCAGATGACGCCGGAAGAAGCTGCCGATCATATCGTCGACCTGCTGCTGTCATGGGCATGACCCCTGGATTTTAGCTGCCTGTTCGCACGGGCCGAAGGCGAATTGCTAAAGGATTGCTGGATGGAAAATAGAAAGCGAAGTCTCCTCGAGCGTCTTTTGCGCCGTATCAGAACCCGCCTGCAGCTCGGTCGAGAGGCACGGTTGGTGCATGCCTTCCTTGCCTCCTACCCGAAGTCGGGGCGGACCTGGTTTCGGTTCATCCTGTCAAACTACCTCAACCTTTCCCTCGACTTGCGCCGAGAAGTCTCGCTATTCAGCATGTTCAATATCATTCCCAATTTTGA
>JAESFL010000297.1_pt1 | contig 41361 bp, 32 predicted proteins | sample 9269401 | NCBI WGS metagenome assembly JAESFL01 (sample SAMN14506025, study PRJNA617098) | algae metagenome | isolation source: Gloeocapsa sp. UFS-A4-WI-NPMV-4B04 and co-occurring heterotrophs from desert... | place: USA: Utah | collected 2006-10-01 | reverse complement strand
GATCGTACCCATCAGCGAAGACTGTGCACCGGCGGAGAGCCCCCTCCCCCCGGCCCCCTCCCCCGCTTCGCGGGCAGGAGGGGGAGAACTTCGCGTCGGAGAAGGCACTCTCCCGTCCCATCTCCCTCCCCCACGCAGTTTGTGGGGGAGGGTCGGGGAGGGGGGTGCTCCGCCCGCGGCGAGACTCCACAACGCGCGGAACGCCCCGCCACTGCTCAATCCGCCGCGGCGTGGGCCTCCCGCGGCACCTCGATGGAGGCGCCGTCCGTCGCGGTACAGACGTACAGCCTGGGCTCCAGGCCGGTGGCCTGTTGGTAGGCGGCGGCGACCGTGGTGCCGAACTCCGCCGCGTCCTCCGCGCGGACCAGCGCGACGGCGCATCCGCCGAAGCCGGCGCCCGTCATCCGCGCGCCGTGGCAGGCGGGGTGCGCCTGGGCCAGCTCCACCATCACGTCCAGCTCCCGCCGCGACACCTCGAAGTCGTCGCGCAGGCTGGCGTGGCTCTCGTTCATCAGCACGCCCATCCGCGCCGCGTCGCCGCGCTCCATGGCGGCGGCGGCCTCCAGCGTGCGCGCGTTCTCCGTGACCACGTGGCGCGCGCGGCGGCGGATGAGCGGCTCCAAGACGTCCGCCCGCGCCGCGAAGTCATCCACGGAGACGTCGCGCAGCGCCTCCACGCCAAGCGCGTCGGCGGCGGCCTCGCAGTGCGCGCGGCGGTCGTTGTAGGCGCTGTCCACCAGCCCGCGCCGCGTGGACGTGTCCAGGATCACCACGGCCGTCCCCGGCGGCAGGGGCGCGGCGCGCGTCTCCAGCGAGCGGCAGTCGATGAGCAGCGCGTGCCCGGCCTCGCCCGCGGCGCTGATCATCTGGTCCATGATGCCGCACATCACCCCCACCCACTGGTTCTCCGCCGCCTGGGCCAGCAGCGCCATCTCCCGCGCGTCCCACGGCAGCCCCCACACGGCGGCAAAGGCGCGCGCCGTGGCCAGCTCCAGGGCCGCGCTGCTGGAGAGGCCCGCGCCAATGGGCACGTCGCCCGCCGTGACGCCTTCCCATCCGCAGCAGTCGCGGCCCTTCTTCTGGAGTGCCCACGCCATCCCCTGCATGTACTCGATCCACCCGCTGCCGTTGCTGGCCAGGTGCGCCAGGTCGAAGCCGCGGTCCTCGTCGAAGTCCAGCGAGTGCACGCGCACCTGGCTGTCCGCCCGCGGCCGCAGGGCGATCCACACGGCGCGGTCGATGGCCATGGGGAGCACGAAGCCGTCGTTGTAGTCCGTATGCTCGCCGATCAGGTTCACGCGGCCGGGCGCGCGGGCCAGCAGGGCGGGCGGCTCGCCGTAGCGTGCCTCGAACGCGCGCGCCACCGCCGCGCGCAGGCCGTTTTCGCTCATCGAGTCGGGTCTCCGTATCCGTGCGGATGCGTGCGGTGCCATTCCCAGGCGCTGGCGATGATGGCCCGCAGCTCCGTGTAGCGCGGCTCCCACCCCAGCTCGCGGCGGATGCGCTCGTTCCCCGCCACCAGCACGGCCGGATCCCCCGGCCGCCGCTCGCCGACGACGGCGGGGATGGGGTGCCCCGTCACCTCGCGCGCCGTCTCGATGACCTCGCGCACGCTGAACCCCCGGCCGATGCCCAGGTTGTAGGTGCGGCTGCCGCCGTTCAGCGCCTCCAGGGCCCGCAGGTGCGCGTCCGCCAGGTCGGCCACGTGGACGTAGTCGCGCACGCAGGTGCCGTCCGGCGTCTCGTAGTCGTCGCCGTAGATGGTCACGCGCTCGCGCTGCCCCAGCGCCACCTGCAGGACGATGGGGATGAGGTGCGTCTCCGGCGTGTGGTCCTCGCCCAGCTCCGGCGACACGGCTCCCGCGGCGTTGAAGTAGCGCAGGGCCGCGTACCGCATCCCGAAGCGGTCGTCCATCCAGCGGAGCATCTGCTCCAGCATGAGCTTGCCCTCGCCGTAGGGGCTGCCGGGACGGATGGCGGCGTCCTCGTCGATGGGCACGCGCTCCGGCAGGCCGAACAGGTTGGCCGTGGAGGAGAGGATGAAGCGGCGGACGCCGTGCTCCGCCGCGGCCTCCAGCAGGTTGAGCCCGTTGCGGACGTTCTCGCCGAGATAGAGGAACGGCTTGTCCATGGACTCGCCCACGCGCGTGTGGCTGGCGAAGTGGAGGATGCCTTCCGGCCGGTGCTCCGCCATCACGCCCATTACGGCGGCCGCATCGGCCAGGTCGCCCTCGACGAAGGCGGCGCGCGGGTGCACGGCGCCGCGATGCCCCTGGTACAGGCTGTCGAAGACGACCACCTCGTGCCCGTCGGCCACGAGCCGCGAGACCACGGCGCTCCCCACGTATCCCGCCCCGCCCGTCACCAGCACCTTCATGTCACATCCCGCGGAAAAGATGGTTGTCGGATCGTCTTCAAAGCATTCCCAGCCCGGGCCCGGCGAGTTCCGCCGGGGGAGAGCCGATTCGTCACGGGAGCGCAGCCCGCGGCGCCCCCACCCGCTCGTTCCTCGCGACCTCCCCCAAAAACCCCTGGGGGAGGTGAGATGGATTCCGTCTCGGGGCGGAGCTCTCGGCCAGGCTGGCTTTTACGGCGCCCGCTTCGCGGAGCCCCTCACCCCCCGGCCCCCTCTCCCGCAAACTGCGCGGGAGAGGGGGAGAACTTCACCCGCGAGAGGCGGCCCCCGCGACGGCACTCCCCCGCGCCACCTCCCTCCCCCACGCAGTTTGTGGGGGAGGGTCGGGGAGGGGGGCGCTCCGCCCGCGGCGAGTCTCCGCTCCCTGCCCTCCGTTCCTCAGCCCGCCGTCTTGCTCCGCCGCGTTTCCGGGAGCGCGCGCAGGCGCTCGGCGCTGCTCTCGGGGGTCACGTCGCGCTGGGGCTCGGCCATCATCTCGTATCCCACCATGAACTTGCGCACGGTTGCCGACCGCAGCAGCGGTGGATAGAAGTGCATGTGCAGGTGCCACTCGGGATGCGGCCGGCCGTCCGTGGGCGCCTGGTGGATGCCGGCGGAGTACGGGAACGACACGCCGAACAGGTTGTCGTAGCGCGCCGTCAACCGCCGCAGCACGTCCGCGAATCCATCGCGCTCCGCGTCGTCCAGCATCGTCAGGTCCCCCACGGGGCGGCGGGAGACGACCAGCGTCTCGAACGGCCACACGGCCCAGAACGGCACCAGCGCCACGAAGTGCTCGTTGCCGCAGACGATGCGCTCGCCGCGCGCCTCTTCCAGCCGCAGGTAGTCGCCCAGCAGCGTGCGGCGGTGGCGATCGAAGTGCTCCGCCTGCCGCGCCAGCTCGCGCGCGGGGCCCAGGGGCACGGACGCCTGCGCCCAGATCTGCCCGTGCGGATGGGGATTGCTGGACCCCATCATCTCGCCCTTGTTCTCGAAGATCTGCACGTGGCCGATCTCGGGGCGCGCGCCCAGCTCCGCGTACTGCTCCGCCCACAGGTCCACCACGCCGCGGATGCCGGCCGTGTCCATCTCCGGCAGCGACAGGTCGTGCCGGGGGGAGAAGCAGATCACGCGGCACAGCCCCGTCTCCTCCCGCGCCACCAGCAGCCCGTCCACGTCCACACCGGCGCCCGTCCCGTGCGGCCGCAGCGCGGCGAAGTCGTTCTCGAAGACGAACGTCCCCGTGTACTCCGGGTTGCGCTCCCCGTTGGCGCGGACATTCCCGGGGCACAGGTAGCACGTGGGATCGAACGCGGGGCGCGTGTCCGGCGGCAGCTCCTCCACCTGCCCCTGCCACGGCCGCAGCGCGCGATGCGGCGACACCAGCGCCCACTCGCCCGTGAGCGGGTTCAGCCGCCGGTGCGGATGCTCCCGCAGCGCCCCCAGCCCGCCGTCCAGCGGATCAGCCATGCGCTCCCCCGCCCGTCCCTGTCCCCTGCACCGTCATGCGGAACCTGATTGGAAAGATGGTCTCGGATCGGGGACTCGCCGCGGGCGGAGCGCCCCCCTCCCCGACCCTCCCCCACAAACTGCGTGGGGGAGGGAGATGGTGTGCTCATGGTACTCGTCGCGAAAGCAGAGTCCGCACGCCCCCACCCGCTCGTTCCTCGCGACCTCCCCCAAAACCCCTGGGGGAGGTGAGATGGATCGTGCACCACGGCGGGCTTCCCGCACGGCGAGGGCCCCCTCCCCCGCTTCGCGGGCAGGAGGGGGAGAACTTCATTCCGCCGCAAAGCCCGTCCCGGCGTGGCACCCACCCGTGACGGACAGTCCGCGAAGGCGGACTTCGCGAATTTCCAGCGGCGAATTCATTCGCTCAGCGCGGGGGCGGCCCTCGTGCACCGAACTCATTCCTTCGGCGCGGTGGCGGCCGTCGCGGCGAGATCCGTCCCCACCGCCGATGCCTCTGCATCCGCCACCCGCACCGCCACGCGCTCCCCGTCCAGCACCAGCGGCACCGCGAGGAGCGCGCGGAACTCGTTGTAGCCCGTGCGGCCGGGAAAGAACGCGTGCAGAAAGAGCCACGGCTCCCCGTCCGGCCCCTCCGCCAGGGACGGGTGCCCCGGCCCCCACCACTCCGCCGTGGAGCGCAGCAGCGGCTCGGGCAGCTTGCGGTACGGACCCAGCGGCGCATCCGCCACGGCCACGCCGATGCCGTAGCGCGCCGTGGAGAAGTCGTTGCCGGCGTAGAACAGGTAGTGCTTCCCCCCGCGCCGGGCGACCCAGATCCCCTCGATGAGGTGCGCCTCCCACGGCTGGTCGTTCTCCAGCACCAGCGTGCGCTCCCCCTGCAGGCTCAAGCCGTCCGGCGCCAGCCGCTGCGCCCACACGGGCGTCCGCATGGCATCCAGCACGGCCCCCATCGACTCGCGTACCGCGGCATCTCCCTCGCGGGCGAGCAGGGCGGCCAGCCGGGCGCGGACGGCGGCGAAATCGTCCGTGACCGCCTCCACCAGCGGCTGCTGGATGAAGAAGCGCTCCATCGGCTCCCGCGTGCGCGCCCAGGGCCAGAGCGACGCCAGCAGCGAGGCCGTCCGGCGATCCTCATCCGCCGCGAGCAGTTCCCCGACGAGGCGCCCGTGCTCGTGCAGCAGCCCGTGCAGCAGGCCGGGCCAGACGCCGTTCGCGTCGTCCTTCCAGAGCAGGTACGCGGCGCCGTCGTCGTCCACCACCACGTGCGGGTCGATGACGCCGCCGCGCAGCAGGGGCTCGGCGGGGGTCGCGAACGGCCCCTCCGGCCCGGGCGCCGTCGCCACGCCGAGCGCAAGGTCGTGGCCGTCCCGCTCGCGCGCCGCGAAGTACACGCGGTACTCGCCGCCCACGTGGTGCATCTCCGGCGCCCAGAAGTCGCTCGCGCCCTCGCCGTCCGCCGCCCACGCCGGCTTCTGCCCGCGCGGAAAGACGAAGCCGCGCGGCTCCCATGCGCGCAGGTCGCGCGAGCGGGCGATGGGGAACGCGTCCGGCGCATCGTTGGACGTGGCGACCAGGTAGTACCAGGCCGATCCATCCTTCCCTTCGATGCGGATCACGGCCGGATCGCCGTACCCGTGGCGGATCTGCGGCGTCAGGTTCTCCGTCAGCAGCGGCTGATAGGGCGCGCGGAAGGGGAACGCCTCCGCCGGCCGCCGGTTGCGGGGCATCCGCGTCCCAAAGCGCGCGGCGATCTCGGCGAACACGTCCAGCCACGCGTTGTGCGTCCGCTCGCGCACCGTGTACGTCTCCCTCGCCTCCGCGCCGGACACATCCGGCCCCGAGACCGTCAGCGTGCGATACGAATCACCCGGTCCGCCCTCCGCGACGACCACCTGGACCGCGAACGGCACGTCATCCACCGGGGCCAGCCGGAGCCCGTCCGTGGCGGGATCGGTCAGCGTCCGCACGGCTCGCCGGAGGGGACGGGCATCGCCACGCCGGACGCGACGGGCTGGCCAAAGTCCGGGGAGCCGTCCGCGCGCCAGGTAAAGCGCTGCGCGCGGAGCACCCGGTTCCAGTTGGGTCCCGTATCCACCTTGGCGTGGTAGATGATCCAGTCCTCCGTGCCATCCGGCGACTTGGCGAAGCCGTTGTGCCCCGGCCCGTACACGTCGTTGGCCTGCGCGAACACGGGCCCGGACTTGGTCCAGCTCGATGCCTGCAGCGGATCGCCGCCCGCGTTCAGCCGCAGCTGGCCCAGGCGGTAGGCGGGCGTCCACGACTCACGGGTGGAGTAGATGATGAACGTCTGCCCGTTGCGCTCCAGCACCTGCGGCCCCTCGTTCAGGTCCAGCCCGTCCGTCGTATCCACGCGGCGCTCCCAGCTTTCCGTGGGCGCGGAGATCAGCGAGCGGGGCCCGCCCACCGTCCACGGGTTGGCCATGCGCGCGGCGTAGATGTACTGCGGCGTGCGGGCCAGCGGCGTGTTGTTCTCCCACCCGGACCAGAAGCCGTACAGCTGCCCGTTCATCCGGTGGACGGTGAAGTCGATGGCCCACACGTCGTCGCCGCGCTCCATCAGCTCGCCGCCCGTGTCCAGCTGGCCCAGGTCCTCCCACGCGCCGTGCGGATCGGCGCCCGTGGCGCGCAGGACGCCGGCGCGCTGGTGGATGAACGGCGCGTCGGCGGGGCCGGGGCGGCCGGCGGCATAGTAGATGTACCAGCGGCCGTCCACGTGGCGGATCTCCGGCGCCCACACGTGCGTCTGGTTCCAGCCGGCGTCCGGCGACGTCCACACCCGCACGCTGTCCTGCATGGGGTCCGTGAGCTTTCTCGACCGGAAGACCCAGATGCTGCTATTATCGCCCTCCGGGTTCTTGGACTGCGCCATGTAGTACCAGCCGTCGCGGAACTCCAGCCACGGGTCGGCGCCGGGGGCGATGGGGTTGGTGAAGGTGCACGCGGCCGCGGACGGCGCGGACGAACCCGGCCGGTCCGTGACGGCCCGACCCGCGGGGACGCACGCGGCGAGCTGCGCCACGGCGAGCAGGGCGGGCCCGGTGCGGGCGAGAACGATCCAACCACGACTGCGATTCATCGGATGCAATCCTCCGTGCGTGTTCCCGGGCCGGCGAGCTACCGGCCCCTCCATCCCGAGGCCGCCGACCAGGGCGATCCCTACCTGCTCGCCGTCCCGGACGGGGTGCCGGCGGCGTACCGCTTCTACGTCTACGTCACTCGCGACGAGACCAGCGACGGCCGCGGCGGCACGGCGACTCCCGGCGCGTTCCCCGTCTTCGCCTCGGACGACCTCGCGACGTGGCACCCGCTGGGCCCCAGCCTGGACGCGGACGCCACGCGGTACGCGTTCTGGGCGCCATGCGTGCGCTACGTCCCCGGCCTCGATCGCCCGTACGTGATGCTGTACTCGCACGGCGCGGGCACGGGCGAGCAGGCGCACATCGGCCACCAGATCCGCCGGGCGGACGCCGAGCGGCCGGAGGGCCCGTTCACGGACACGGGCCACGTGCTCACGCCATACACCGACTTCGCCATCGACGCGGACGTGTATCCCGGACCCGACGGCACCCTGCGGATGGCCTACGCCACCGACTTCACGGACGGCGAGCCCTACGGCACCGGCATCGTGGAGATCGCCGTCAGCGATGACCTCACGCGCCCGCTCTCCGCCCCCGTCCTGCTCGCGCGCCCGTCCGAGGACTGGCACCTGTTCGACGCCGCGCGGCGGATGCCGTGGAAGCACATCCCCGGCGTGGACTGGCGCACGGACACGGTCCGCTGGAGCACCGTCGAGGGGCCCGTGGGCGGCCTCGTGAATCCCGCCGGACGCCGTGTGTACCTGTACAGCGGCGGCTGCTACTTCGGCTTCTACGCCGTGGGCGCGCTGGTGGAGGACGATGCCGGCCGCCTGGTCAACGTGACGCGCGGCGGGCGCGGCTTCGTGCTCGGGTCGCTGCCGGAACACGGGTTCTACGCGCCCGGGCACTGCGACTGGTACCGCGCGGCGGATGGACGCGAGTGGCTCGTGACCCATGCCCGCTTCGGCTCCCCGACGGCGCCGCGCAACGCCTGCCTCGTAGAGCTCCGCTGGGACGAGGACGGTCTGCCGTACTGCCCGCCGCCGGGGGCGTAGAGTCGGCGGGCGTAGGGTCGGCCCGGGGGCGCCCCCACCCGCTCGTTCCTCGCGACCTCCCCCAAAAACCCCTGGGGGAGGTGAGATGGATCGTGCCGGATGGCGGACTGCCTGCACGGGCGAGGGCCCCCTCCCCCCGGCTCCCTCCCCCGCTTCGCGGGCAGGAGGGGGAGAACTTCATCTTCGCCCGGGGCTCCGTCCTGGCGTGGCACCCACCCGTGACGGACCGTCCGCGCAGGCGGACTTCGTGTCGTTGTTGCGGCGAATTCATTCGCTCTGTCCCGGGACTTCGCCCAGCCATCCGGATCCATCCCGCTCATCCCCGCCCGTCCCTCTTGCTCTTCCCTCCGCCCGTCAGCTCACCGCATCCGCCGTCAGGTCCCCGGCGCGGGCCTCGACTCGGCGGAGGGGCCGCGGTCCACGCGCGGCCATCCATCCACCCACACCAGCCGGTCGATCAGCATCACGCGGCGGGTGTTGACGTCGTCCGCGGGCTTGGACCGCGGACGGCGCACATCCACCGCGTGGTAGATGATCCAGTCGTCGCCGCGCGCGTCGGTGATGACGGAGTTGTGGCCGGGCGCCGTCCAGTGCCCGCCGCGCTCCAGGATCACGCTGTTCGCCGCGCCCGTGGCCGCCGCCAGCGTCTCGAACGGGCCCGTCGCGCTGCGCGAGCGCGCCACCATGGCCGCGTAGTGCGCGCGGGGGCCGCAGCAGTTGTCGCCGGAGTAGAACAGGTAGTAGTACGGCGCGCGGTACGTGACCCACGCCCCCTCCACCAGCCGCTGGTAGTCCGTGGAATCCGACGTCGGCACGGCGTGGATCAGGTCGACGGGACGGCTCCCCGGCGCGAACGACACCCGATCCGCCGCCAGCTCCTGCACCTTGATGGGCCCGAAGCCGGAGCCCCAGTACAGCAGGCGCTTCCCGGTCTGCGGATCGTCGAAGGCCATGGGATCGATGTTCACGAAGCTGGGCCCGCACTGCAGCGGCTCGCCCCGGTCCGTGAACGGCCCCTCCGGCCGCCGCGCCGTCGCCACGGCCAGGCACAGGCCGCGCGTGGTATCCGCGAGCGCCGCGTCCGGCTTGGCGGAGAAGTACAGGTAGTACGTGCCGTCGTGCTCCGAGACGTGCGGCGCCCAGAAATCCTGCGTCCGGCTCGCCCACGCCGGCTTCGACGGAAGCGCATCCCCGATCCGCTCCCACGCCGCCAAGTCCCGCGACCGCGCCACCTGGATGTTGACCGGCGCCCCGTCCCGCTCGCCCTGCGTTGCGTACGCGTAGTACATCCCGTCCGACGCCCGGATCACCGTCGGATCCGGGAAGTCGATGTCCAGCACGGGATTGGTGTACGTCGCGCCCCTCGACGCCGCCGGCTGCACCTCATCCACCGCCCCGCCGGACGCCGAAGACGCGCAGGCGCCCATCAGGCCAAGCAGAAGCATCGCCCCCCCGCGTGGCACTCTCCCGCGACGGACCAGTCCGCGCAGGCGGACTTCGCGATTTTCCAGCGGCGAACTCATTCGCTCCGGCCGGGACTTCGCCCCGCGCGCATGTATCCCATCCGGCTCGAGGCTCGCCCCTGCCGCATGTATCCCATCCGGCCGGGACTCCGCCCCGTTCGCATGGATCCGCTCCGCCCGGGCTTTCGCCCCCCCGCGTGGCACTCGCCCGCACCGGACCAGTCCGCGCAGGCGGACTTCGTGTGTTTGTTGCGGCGAATTCATTCGCTCTGCCCGAGCTTGGGCGCTCTCACCCCCCATGCCCCGCCCGCTTCTGCAGCCGGCTCTGCACGACGACGACGCCCAGCAGGAACACCCCGCGCAGCACGCCCTGCCACCACGGCGTGACGGTGCCTTCCAGGTTGAACAGGTTGAAGATCACCCCCAGCAGCAGCACGCCGATCACCGTCGATCCCACGCCGCCCTGGCCGCCGCTCAGCAGCGTGCCGCCCACGACGACGGCGGCGATGGCATCCAGCTCCCACCCCGTCGCGGCCACCGGCTGCCCCGCGCCCAGCCGCCCCGCCAGGACGATCCCCGCCAGCGCGGCCAGCAGCCCGCTGATGGCGTACGTGGCGATCAGCACGCGGTCCACCTTGAGCCCCAGCAGCCGCGCGGCGTCCTGGTGGTCGCCCGCGGCGTAGATGTACCGGCCGAACCGCGTGTAGCGCAGCAGGATCCACCCGGCCAGGAACGCCAGCGCCGCCAGCACCACCGGCACCGGCACGCCCAGCAAGCGGCCCCGGCCCAGCCACAGGATTCCCTCCGCGCCCCGGTCCACGCGCACGGAGTTCTCCCCCGTGACGCCTAGCGCCACGCCCCGCGCGGCGATCATCATCGCCAGCGTGACGATGAACGGCTGGATGCGCGCGCGGGTGATGAGCAGGCCGTTGATCATCCCCAGCACCAGCCCCGCCGCCAGTCCGCCCGCCACGGCCACCAGCGTCCCCTGCTCCGAGAGCATGGCGGCCGTGATCCCGCCGATGGCGAGCACCGAGCCCACGCTCAGGTCGATGCCGCCCGTGAGGATCACCATCGTCATGCCCAGCGCCACCAGCCCCAGCATGCTGTTCTGCCGCAGCACGTTCAGCAGGTTCTCGGGCGTGGCGAACGCCTCGTAGCGGATGACGCCGAAGATGCACACGGCGATCAGCGCCACCACGGCGCCCTGCCGCTGCAGCAGGGACGCGGCCTTGGCCCGCAGCGCCGGCGGACGGGGCGCGGACGCATCCGCCGCTCCCGCCACCATGCCCGTGGCCGGCGCGGGGGGAACTTCCAGCGCCGGGCCCGCCGAGCCGATCTGCCCCTGGGTATCCACTAGACCCGCCTCGGGCGTTGGAGGTACACGGCGAAGAGGATGATGAGCGCCTTGAACGCCAGCGCCCACGCGTACGGAATGAGCAGCATGTTGAAGCTGGTGGCGATCACCTGCATGATGAGCGCGCCGATGACCGTCCCCAGGATGGTCGCCCGCCCGCCGCTCAGCAGCGTTCCGCCCACGACCACGGCCGCGATGGCGTCCAGCTCCGCCCCCTGCCCGATGCGCGCGGCCGCGCTGGCGCCCAGCCGGCTGGCTTCCACCAGTCCCGCCAGCCCCGCGAGGAGCCCGCTGAGGACGTAGACGGTGATGGTCGTCCGGTTCACGGGCACGCCGGCCAGCCGCGCCGCCGCGGGGTTGCCCCCCGCCGCCAGCACGTACCGTCCGAAGGGCGTGGAGCGGAGGAGGAAGACGGCCCCCGCCACGACCGCCGCCGCGACCAGCACCTGCACGGGCACGGGGCCGATGTGGCCGCGCCCCAGCAAGAGGAACGCGGGATCGTCGATGGTGATGAGCGCGCCGCCGCGGTTGATGACCTGCGCCAGCCCCCGCCCCGCCAGCAGCGTGGCCAGCGTGACGACGATCGCCTGCACCTTGAAGGTGGAGACGAACGCGCCGTTCAGCGCCCCCACGGCCATCCCCGCCGCCAGCGCCAGCGGGACCGCGACGAGCATCCCCTGGTCCAGCGTGACGGCCGCCACGGCCGCGGAGATGGCCATCACGGAGCCCACGGACAGGTCGATCCCCCCCGTGGCGATCACCAGCGTCATCCCCACGGCCACGAGGAGCGTGACGGAGAGCTGGAAGAGCACGTTCCAGAAGTTGCCCGCCGTGGCGAAGTTGGGCGTGAACACCGCGTTCGCCACGACCAGGACGACGAGGGCGACCACGGCTCCCCCCGTGGCGCCCATCGCCCCCCACCACCGCCCCATCGTTCCCGCGCCCGATCCAGGCCGCGCGGCTGCCGTTGCGTCCATCCTCAGTGCTCCAGGGGTGCGGCGGCCGCGCTGCCCTCGGCCATGGCGTGGATGATGGACTGCTGCGAGATGCCGTCGCCGCGCAGCTCGGCCACGTTCTGCCCGTCCCGAAGGACGACGACGCGCGAGCTTCCTTCCACCAGCTCCTCCAGCTCCGACGAGATCATCAGCACGCCCAGCCCCGTGCCGGCCAGCTCGTTGATGAGCGCCTGGATCTCCGCCTTGGCGCCGATGTCGATGCCGCGCGTGGGCTCGTCCAGGATCAGCAGCGCCGGCTGCATGCACAGCCAGCGGGCCAGCAGCACCTTCTGCTGGTTGCCGCCGGAAAGCTCGCGGATCTTCTGCTCCGCGCTGGTGGCCTTGATCCCCAGCCGCTGCATGAAGCGGTCTACGATCTCCGCCTGCTTCGCCCGGTCCACGATCCCCGCGCGGGTGAGCGTCGGCAGGGCGGCCAGCGTCAGGTTCTCGCGCACGGACAATTCCGGGATGATCCCCTCGCCCTTGCGGTCCTCCGAGACGAAGGCGATCCCCGCGCGGATGGCGTCGTCCGGGGTGCGCGGATCCAGCCGCTTGCCGTCCAGCTGCATGCTCCCCTCCGCCGGCGGGTCCGCGCCAAAGATGGCCCGCGCCGTCTCCGTCCTTCCGGAGCCCAGCAGCCCCGCCACCCCCAGGATCTCCCCCTTCCGCACGTCCAGGCTCACGCCGCGCAGCTTCTGCCCCCGGCGCAGGCCGTCCACGCGCAGCAGGGGCGCCGTGCCGTCCGCCTCCGCGTGGTGCCCGGCGAACCCGGTGGTGCCCTGCCGCAGCTCGTCGCGCGCCTTGCCCAGCATCAGGCAGACGAGGTCCAGCCGCTCCAGCTCCGCCATCCGGTGCGTACCCACCAGCCGGCCGTCGCGCAGCACGGTCACCCGGTCGCACACGGCGTACAGCTCGTCGAAGCGGTGGCTGATGTAGACGATGGCCGTCCCCTGCGCCTGCAGCTGGCGGATGAGGTCATACAGGATGGCCACCTCGCGCTCCGCCAGCGAGCTCGTCGGCTCGTCCAGCACGAGCACCTTTGCGCCGAGGGATACGCCGCGGGCGATGGCCACCATCTGCTGCTGCGCCGTGCTCAGCGCGCCCAGCGTGGCCGCGGGATCGATGGCGAGCCCCAGCCGCTGGAGGAGTGCGGCCGTGTCCGCGCGCATCCGCCCCCAGTCCACCAGCCCCCAGCGGCGCGGCTCGCGGCCCAGGTAGACGTTCTCGGCCACCGTGCGAAAGCTCAGCAGGTGGATCTCCTGGTGCACGGCGATGACCCCCGCCGCCTGCGCGTCCGCCGGCGTGGCGAAGGAAACGGGCTGTCCCTCCACCCACACCTCGCCCGCGTCGCGGCGGTAGGCGCCCGTCATGATCTTGATGAGCGTGCTCTTGCCCGCGCCGTTCTCGCCCACCAGCGCGTGCACCTCCCCGCGCCGCAGGGTGAAGTCCACCCCGTCCAGCGCCGTGGCGCCGGCGAAGCGCTTGACGATCCCCTGCATGCGAAGGATCTCGGGGGCGTCGGGGGGCGAGGGCGTCATGCGGCGCGGGGCTGGGGGGAGAAAAAGTGCGAAAGTGCGAAAGTGCGAGAGTGCGAAAGTGAAAAGCCGAGCGCGCGAATCAGTTACTTTCGCACTTTCGCACTCCGCACTGCCGTTTCAGTACGCTTCCGCCACGAACTGCGCCGCGTTCGTCCGGTCGAAGAATCGGTCCGTGATCAGCTTCTTGGTGGGCACCTGCTCGCCCTTGCGCACCTGCTCGATGGTCTCGAACGCGATGGGGCCAAAGCGCGGGTTGCTCTCCACCGTGGCGCCCAGCTCGCCGCGCTGGATGGCCTCGAGCGCGGCGCGCTGGCCGTCGATGGACACCATCTTCACGTCCGTCCCCGGCGTGCGCCCCGACGCCCGCAGCGCCTGGATGGCCCCCAGCGCCATCTCGTCGTTGTGCGCGTAGACGGCCGTGATCTGCGTGCCCAGCGACTGCGCGATGTTCTGCATCACCCGCTGTCCCGTGGCGCGGGAGAACTCGCCCGTCTGCGAGGCCAGGATCTTCATCCCCGGGTGCTGCGCGATGACGTCGCGGAATCCCTTCGCCCGGTCCGCGGCCACGGACGAGCCGGGGGTGCCCGTGAGCTCCACGATCCCCGCCGTGCCCCCCGTCTCCTTCACCAGCCACTCCGCCGCGCGCCGGCCCTGCTCCACGAAGTTGCTGCCCAGGAAGGTGACGAAGTCCTCGCCCGCCGTCCCCTCCGCCTCGCGGTCCACCAGGATGACGGGGATGTTGGCCTCGCGCGCCGCCAGCAGCGCCGGCGCCAATCCCTCGAACTCGCGCGGGGCCAGGAGGATGACGTCCACGCGCCGCGCGATCAGGTCCTCCACGTCCGCCACCTGCTTGGCCGTCTGGTCCTGCGCGTCGGTGACGACGAGCTCGTAGCCGCGCTTGGCGGCCTCTTCCTTCAGGCTGGCCGTCTGCGCCATCCGCCAGGGGTTGTCGTGCCCCATCTGCGAAAAGCCCACGGTCCACTTGCCGTCGTCCGCCGCCTCCTTGCGGCAGCCCGCCAGCGTGGCAAGGGCAAGCGCGGACAGCACGCCCGCGCGCAGGATGGTACGGATCGGCGGCAGGGACATTTGGGTGCTCGGCAGATGGGTGGCGGGTCTCCGCGGATCAGCCCCGGCGCATCCGCGGCCGTGCGGCCGCAGAGGCTGAACTGATCCGAAACGGTTCAGATTGGTTCAGAGACAGTACATTTGCGGGGTACACGCTGTCAAGCACCTTCTCCCCCGCATCCCGGCCGACGCATCCGCGCCAAATCGGGATCATCCGCGCATCTTCATCCTCTACAACAGGATGAATGGATTCCACCCGCTCGATCATCCGGCGTGGAGGCGGGAGGAGTTTGCACAGTGGTTGAACATGATGCTTGACAGCCCGGGGGCGAGACTCTAACCTGAACACACCCGAACCTGTTCAGACCTGTTCAATCCCGGTTCACGGGGTGCCGCGTCTCCCGGCCACCTTCGCTTCACGCCCCTGCCCCACCGTCGCCCGAATGAAGAACAAGCAGCCGACCATCAACGACGTCGCGCGGCTCGCCGGGGTGAGCAAGGCCACCGTATCGGCCGTGCTCAACGACACGGGCACGGTCAAGAAGTCCACCCGCGAGCGGGTGCTGTCCGTCATCGAATCGCTCAACTACCGCAAGAGCGGCCCGGACACGCGCGGCGGCGGGCACCAGGTGCGCAGCCTGGGGATCGTCATCAAGGAGATCGACAACCCCTACTACGGCGAGGTGGTCACGGGTGCCCGCGCCGCGGCGGAAGAGGCCGGCTACACCCTGCTGGTGATGAGCTCCGAGGGCGAGCACGACTCCGAGCGGCGCGCCGTGGAGCTGGCGCAGGCCAAGGGCGTGGACGGGCTGATGATCACCCCCGTGCTGGACCAGTCGGCGGACCTGTCGCACCTCTTCGAGCTCAAGCGCCGCAACCTGCCGTTCGTGCTGCTGGAGCAGGTGATGGGCGTGCAGGCGTCGCTGGTGGACGTGGACAACGAGGGCGCCTCGCGCAAGGCCGTGGAGTTCCTCATCGGCCAGGGGCACCAGCGCATCGCCCACTTCGCCGGACCCGCGTACTCCATGCACAGCCAGGAGCGCATCGACGGCGTGCGCCGGGCGTGCAGCGCCAGCCACATCATCTTCGGCGACGACGGCGTGGTCCCCGCCGGCGCCCACGCAGAGGACGGCTACCGGGCGGGCATGGAGTTCTTCCGCGGCCGCGCGGAGGCCGACCGCCCCACGGCCGTCACCTGCTACAACGACCTGGTGGCCCTGGGCCTGTGCCGCGCCCTGGCCGAGCTGGGGATCCGCGTCCCCGACGACGTGTCGGTGGTGGGGTTCGACGACATCCAGGTGCTGGAGTACCTGCCCCTGCGCCTGACCTCCGTGCGCATGCCCAAGTTCCAGATGGGGCAGCTCGCGGCGCAGATGCTCATCCGGCACATCGAGTCGCGCGAGACGCTGCCGCCCCAGAAGGTCTACCTGGACACGGAGCTGGTCGTCCGCGACTCCACCCGCGCCGTCACCGCCGACGGGGCCCGTCCCACGCGCATCCGCATCGCCGCGGGGGACGGGGATGCCGTGTCCGCGCGCGCCGCCGGGCGGGACACGAACTAGATGGATTTCGCGCCGCGCCGCTGACCCGGTCCCGGCGCCTTTGCTCGTCGCCGTATCTGATTAGAACGCCGTTTATCCGATCCGGAACGCCGATCCCGCGGCGGGCCCCGCGCCCGCCGCACGCACCTCGCCCACGGCAGCCGCACCCATGCGCGCCCTGTACGCCGGCCGATCGCCCCCGCGCGCACCGCGCTCCGACGATCGAACGTACGATCCACCCCCCGGTCGCTCCGCGGCCCATCCGTTCACCCGCGTCCCATCCGAGGGAACGACATGAAAACGCCGTTCGTCACACGCGCCCGCAGCGCCGCCCGGCGGCTGCTGGCGCTCGCAGGCCTGGCCCTGCTGGCGGGGCTGTCCGCCACGCCCGCGGCCGCGCAGGGAACCGGGCGCATCACGGGCACCGTCACCAGCGCCGCCGACGGCGCCCCCCTCGTCGATGCCCAGGTGAGCGTGGTGGGCACGCAGATGGGCGCCCGCACCGGCCCCGACGGCCGCTTCACCATCACGGGCGTGCGCCCCGGGACGTACCAGGTGCGGGTGGGGCAGATCGGCTTCGCCTCCGCCGGCACCAGCGTCACCGTGGCAGACGGGCAGACGGCCACGGCCAACTTCAGCCTGGGCACCCAGGTGCTCCTGCTCGACAGCGTGGTGGCCGTGGGCTACACCAACCAGAACCGCCGCACGGTGTCGGACGCCGTGGCCAGCGTGAGCGCCGAGGACATCCGCGACCGCCAGGTGGCCACCGTCGAGGAGTCGCTGCGCGGCCGCGTGGCGGGCGTGACCATCTCCTCCTCGGGGGAGCCCGGCCGCGCGAGCAACGTGGTGGTGCGCGGCCAGAACTTCCTGAGCGCCGCCGACCCGCTGTACGTGGTCGACGGCATGTACACGCGGCAGAACCCCAGCCTGAACCCGCGCGACATCGAGTCCATCGAGGTGCTCAAGGACGCCTCGGCCGCGGCCCAGTACGGCGCCCAGTCGGCCAACGGCGTCATCGTCATCCGCACCCGCCGCGGCCGCGCCGGGGCCCCGCGCATCTCGGTGAACAGCTACTACGGCTTTCAGCAGGTGGCCAACCGCCTGGACTTCGTGGGCAGCGCCCGCTGGCTGGAGCTGGCCCGCGAGGCGCGCGCCAACTCGCCCGACGCGGCCATCCGCGCCTCGGCCGCGGCGCCGTTCACGGCGCAGTACGACACCGACTGGCAGGACGCCATCTTCCAGTCGGGCAACATCCAGGACCACAACGTGAACGTGTCGGGCGGCTCGGAAACGGCCAGCTACCTGGTGGGCGCCGGCTACTTCCAGCAGGAAGGCACCGTCATGAACACGGGGTTCGAGCGGTTCAGCTTCCGCGTGAACTCCGAGGCCCGCCGCGGCCGGATCAAGGTGGGGCAGAACGCCGCCCTGTCGCGCGCCGTCCGTGAGAACCTGGTGGGCTTTCCCCTGATCGACACCGGCATCCTCACGCCCATCATCGGCGTGCGCGACCCGGCCAACCTGAGCGGCTACGGCTTCGGCTCCGGCCAAGCCAGCGCGTTCACGGCCAACTTCGGCACCAACCCGGTGGGCGCGCTGGAGCGCGAGGACAACACCGACTTCGTGAACCGCGTGCTGGGCAACCTGTACGGCGAGCTCTCGCTGCTGCCCGGCCTGCGCTACCGCCTGAACGTGGGCGTGGACTACGAGGACGCGAACTGGCGCAACTTCATCCGCGTGCGCCAGATCCGGCAGAACGCCGTGCAGGGGTACAACGAGGGGCGCGACCGCCGCGACAACCGCATGAACCTGCTCGCCGAGAACCTGCTCATGTACGACGGCTCGCGCGGCGAGCACGTGCTGAACGCGGTGGCCGGCATCACGGAGCAGAGCAACCGCTTTCGCCGGGTCGAGGCGTACGGCACCAACTTCCCCAGCGAAGCCATCACCGAGGTCACGGCCGCCACGGCCAACCTGGACAACGAGGCCTTCAGCATTCCCAGCACGCTGCGGGGCTACCTGCTGCGCGCCAACTACTCGTTCGCCGAGCGCTACCTGCTCACCGGCACGGTGCGCCGCGACGGGTCGTCGCGCTTTGGCCCGGGGAACCGCTGGGCCACGTTCGCCTCGGGCTCCGTGGGCTACGTGATCAGCGAGGAGGCGTTCTACGAGGGCATTCCGGGGCTGGGCAACTGGGTGGACTACCTGAAGCTGCGCGCCAGCTACGGCTCGCTGGGCAACCAGGACATCGGCGACTTCCAGTACCAGGCCCGCATCATCGGCGACCAGGCGTACCCCTTTGGCGGCGGGCTGGCCACGGGCGCCACGCAGATCCGGCTGGCCAACCCCGCCATCCAGTGGCAGGACCAGACGCAGGTGAACGTGGGCGCCGACCTGAACCTGGCCGGCGGCGCGCTCGCGCTGACCCTGGACTGGTACCGCTCGGAGTCCGAGGGCCTGCTGGTGGCCGCGTCCATCCCCCCGTCGCTGGGCTCGGGGTGGACGGACCCGGTGGACAACACGTTCAACGACAACACGCTCCCCCCCACCATCAACGCGGGGAGCGTGCGCAACTCGGGCTTCGAGCTGGGCGCGCAGTACACCGTGGAGCGCGGCGACCTGCGGGTGAACGTGGGGGCCAACTTCACCACCATCGACAACGAGGTGCTGGCGCTGGGCAACGGCGGGCAGCCCATCTTCGCGGGCTTCTCGGGCGTGTCGCGCACCGAGGTGGGCGGCAGCATCGGCGAGTTCTACCTGGTGCGCACCGACGGCATCTTCCAGAGCGCCGCCGAGGTGCAGGCCCACCGCAGCAGCAACGGCACCGTGATCCAGCCCGACGCGCAGCCGGGCGACGTGCGCTACCGCGACGTGAACGACGACGGCCGCATCACCAACGACGACCGCGAGGTGGCGGGCAGCCCCATTCCCGACTTCGAGGGCGGCCTGAACCTGAACGCCACCTTCCGCCGCTTCAGCGTGGGCCTGGCCATGCGCGGCTCGCGCGGCGCCGAGATCTTCAACGTGGCGCGCTTCCAGACGGAGCGGGGCGACGAGAACCACAACTTCCGCCGGGACTTCGATCCCTGGCGTCCCGACAACACCGACACCGACGACCCGCGGCTGGTGTTCGGCGCGGCCGGCGTGGCCAACGCCCGGCCCAACAGCGACCGCTGGCTCGAGGACGGCTCGTTCCTGCGCATCCAGAACCTGGTGCTGGGCTACGAGATCCCCGAGAGCCTCACGCGCCGCATCGGCGTGGACGGCGGCGACGGCACCCGGGTGTATGTGAACATCCAGAACCTGCACACCTTCACCAGCTTCTCCAACTGGGATCCCGAAGTGCTGAACTCGGAGACGGGCCCGGCGCTGGACCGCCGCTACGACCCGCTGGCCCGCGGCATCGACGATGGGCGCCTCTACCCCAACCCGCGCACCATCACGCTGGGCATCGACCTGTCGATCTGAGCACGCACCCTGGACACCATCACCCCGTGGGGATGATCAAGACATGAAGAAGACCAACCGACTGCTTGCCGCGGCCCTGCTGGCCGCGCTGACGTCGGGGTGCGTGGAGCTGGACGTCACGAACCCCAACGAGCAGACCGCCGAGACGTTCTGGAGCACGGAGCAGGAAGCCCTGCTGGGCGTGAACGCCGCCTACCGCGGCCTGCAGGAGAACGGCACCTACGGGCGCTGGCTGCAGTTCGCCTACGACATGCGCAGCGACATCGGCTTCAGCCGCAGCCCGTGGGGCGAGCTGGCCAACTTCACCTCCACCGTGTTCACCAGCTACGACTTCGAGGTGAACCGGCAGATCTGGCAGCACCACTACGGCACCATCCTGCGCGCCAACCAGGTCATCGACAACGTTCCGTCCATCGAGATGGACGCGGCGCTGCGCGACCGAATCGTGGGCGAGGCGCGCTTCATCCGGGCGCTCATGTACTTCAACCTGGTGAGCCTGTACGGCAGCGTGCCCCTGCAGCTCACCACCAGCGTGCCCTCCGACCGGCCCGTGCAGGCCACGCCGGAGCAGGGCTGGGCGCAGGTCGAGGCCGACCTCACGGCGGCCATTCCCGCGCTCCCCGCGTCGTACGGGGGCGCCGACCTCGGCCGCGCGACCCGCGGCGCCGCCACGGCGCTGCTGGGCCGTGCGCACCTGCAGCAAAAGGAGTGGGCGCAGGCGCAGGCCCGGTTCCAGGAAGTCATCTCCTCGGGACAGTACTCGCTGGTGGCCGACTACCGGGCCAACTTCACCGAGGGGGGCGACAACAACGCCGAGAGCATCTTCGAGGTGCAGTTCGGCGGCCCCGACGTGCTGGCCGAGGGCAGCCGCGGGCAGAACATCATCAAGCTCATCGGGCCCTGCGCGCCCAACGGCCCGGCGTTCTGCGACGGCGACGTAACGGGGTACTACCTGCAGCAGTTCAACGAGACCCGCCCGGGCGGGGAGCCGGACCCGCGGCTCGACGCCACCGTGTTCATGCGCGGCACGGCGTACCAGCGCCCGTACTCGGACTTCTTCGGCTCGGCCGAGGGGCGCCCGTTCTGGATCAAGTACGGCGAGTTCTACAAGAACAACCAGGACTGGGACAACCCCATCAACGTAAAGGTCATGCGGCTGGGCGGCATTCGCCTTCTGCACGCCGAGGCCGCGGTCATGGCCGGGCAGACGGGGCCCGCCCTCGCCAGCATAAACGCGGTGCGCGCGCGGGCCGGGCTGGTCCCGCTGGGCGCGGTCACGCTGGCCGACGTGGAGCGCGAGCAGATGCGCGAGCTGGGCTTCGAGAACGAGCGGTGGCTGTTCCTGGCGCGCCAGGGCTGGCTTACGGACCCGGGCCGCATCGCCATCCTTGCCCAGCGCGACCCGCAGTTCGCCGGGTTCAAGCCCACGCAGGCGCTGCTGCCCATTCCGGCCACGGAAGTCAACCTGAACGACAACGTCCAGCAGAACCCGGGGTACTAGCCCCCGGCACGGCCCGGGCGGGGTGAAACCCGTCCGGGCCCCTTTCCTGCCCTCCCCAATGCGGAGGGCGCGTGACACCGCGGGAGAAACGGGATGATGAAGATCGCAGCACGGGCGCGGAACGCGTGGCGCTGGCCGGCCACGGCGGCGCTGGTCCTTTCCGCCGCCTGCTCCGAGGGCGGCGGCGGCGGGGGGACGACGGAGCCGCCGCCGGTGGCGCAGTGCACCTTTGCCAACCCGCTCACGGCCGGGGCCGATCCCTGGGTGGTGCGCGACGGCGGCTCGTACTACATGGTGCAGTCGCGCGCCGGGGGGATCTTCGTCTCCCGGTCGGCGACGCTCACGGGGGTGGCGGGCGGGGGGACGCTGGTGTGGTCGCCGCCGACCACGGGGTGGAACCGCACCAACGTCTGGGCGCCGGAGCTGCAGCGCATCGGCGACCGCTGGTACATCTACTACGCCGCGGGGGAGAGCGGCCCGCCGTTCCTCCACCAGCGCGCGGGCGTCCTGGAGTCCACGGGGTCCGATCCCATGGGCCCGTACGTGGACCGCGGGATGCTCTACACGGGCGACGACCAGGCGGGCGGCGCGCCCAGCCGCTGGGCCATCGACTTCACGACGGCCGTGGTGAACGGGCAGCGCATCGCCGTCTGGTCCGGGTGGGAGAACGACGCGGCCACGGACCGCACGCCGCAGCACCTGTACGCGGCGCCCATGTCCAACCCGTGGACGGTCAGCGGCAACCGCGTGCGCATCAGCTCCCCCACGGAGCCGTGGGAGCGGGGGACGGAGCTGGACCTGCAGGAGGGCCCGCAGTTCCTGCAGCGCGCCGGGCAGACGTTCCTCATCTATTCGACGAAGGAAAGCTGGCTCCCCGACTACCGTCTGGCGCAGCTGCGGCTCACGGGTGCCAATCCCCTCCAGGCGGCCAGCTGGACCAAGAGCGGCCCCGTCTTCGTCTCGGGCGACGGCGTGGTGGGCGTGGGGCACGCCAGCTTCACCACGTCGCCGGACGGCACCGAAGACTGGATCGTCTACCACGCCAAGACGAGCACCGCGCCGGGGTGGGACCGCGTGATCCGCATGCAGGAGTTCAGCTGGCGGGCGGATGGATCGCCGGACTTCGGCGCGCCGGCCGCCACGGGCCGCCTGATCGCCCGCCCCTCCGGCGAGTGCGCGGCGGGCTGATTGCCCCGCGACGGCTAAGCGGCGCGGCGGATGTCCGTCGCGCCGCCCTTGTGATCGGCCCGCGTCCACGGCCATCCCCCGCCCCGCCGTCCGTGATGGCCGCCCCCGCGCCAAGCGAATGAATTCGCCGCAACGACGACACGAAGTCCGCCTGCGCGGACTGTCCGTCACGGGGGAGTGCCACGCCGGCACGGAGCCCGAGCGGGAATGAAGGTCTCCCCTCTCCGCGGAACGAGCGGTGAGGGGCCGGGGGAGGGGCGGGCGGCTCTCGGCGCGAACCATCCCCATCCGGCGCGAAGTTCTCCCCCGCCCGCATGCAGTCCAGGAGACGCGCATCCGCCTTCACACGTACCGGCACGAGACCGGATCTTGGAGAACTCGAGCATCGACCGCGCGCCGTTCGGGACGCTTCCTTCGGGGGCGCCCGTGGAGCGGTACACCCTGCGGAACGGCGGGATGGAAGTGGGCGTCAGCCCGTACGGCGGCGCCATCCTGAGCGTCCGCGTCCCCGACCGCGACGGGCGCTCCGGCGACGTGGTGCTGGGATTCGACCGGCTGGTGGACTACGTGGCGGACCAGGCGTACTTCGGCGCGCTCATCGGCCGCTACGCCAACCGCATCGGCGGCGCGCGCTTTCGCCTGGACGGGCGCGAGTACGTGCTCCCCGCCAACGACGGCGCCAACCACCTGCACGGCGGCGGCGGCGGCTTTCACAAGGCCGCCTGGGACGCCGAGCCCTTCCGTGAGAACGGCAGCGTGGGCGTGCGGCTGCGCTACACCAGCCCGGACGGCGAAGAAGGCTATCCCGGGACCCTGCGGGCGGAAGTCGCCTACCGGCTGGCGGCGGACCACGCCCTCGTCATCGACTACGCGGCGGAGACGGACCGGCCCACGCCCGTGAACCTGACGCAGCACACCTACTTCAACCTCACGGCCGATCCCGCGCACGACGTGCTGGGGCACGAGCTGCAGCTGGACGCCGAGCACATCACCCCCGTGGACGGCGGGCTCATCCCCACGGGCGAGCTGGCGCCGGTGGAGGCGACCGCGTTCGACTTTCGCGCGCCCACGCCCATCGGCGCGCAGATCGAGGCGCCGGACCCGCGGCTGCGGCAGGCGGGGGGCTACGACCACAACTTCGTGCTCACCCACCCCGCCGGCGTGCTGGCCCGCGCCGCCCGCGTGCGCGACCCGCGCTCGGGCCGCGTGCTGGAGGTGCACACGACGGAGCCGGGGCTGCAGTTCTACTCCGGCAACTACCTGGACGGCACGGTCACGGGCAAGGGCGGCGCGACGTACGGCTGGCGCAGCGGGTTCTGCCTGGAGCCGCAGCACTTTCCCGACTCGCCCAACCAGCCCGCCTTTCCCCCCAGCATCCTGCACCCCGGCGAGCGCTACACCTCCCGCACCGTCTGGCGCTTCGGCGTGGACGGCTGAGACGGGGGTTCAACGCGTCCATCTGGCCGCAGCGATCGCCGATGAAACGGTACACAACGGCGAGACGCCGCCCCTCGACAGAGTGGCGGCGTCTTTTCACAGGATTTCATCCGGCGTGGCGGAACGAGCAGCCCCGAATCGATCGATGGATCGGCCGCGGCGTACCCGGCAGGCGTCGTACCAAACCCGGACAAACGGCCATCCTTCCGCCCAAACTACCTCGTACCGGATCCGAAAAAACAACACATGGGGATACAGAGGAACAGAGTCAGACAGAGGAGCAGGAAGCAGCATCGTTATTCATTTTCCTCTGTCTAACTCTGTTCCTCTGTACGCCCATTCTTTTTCAGGATCTAGTATCACCTCACGCAGAGACGCAGAGGCGCCGAGGAGAACAGCTCTCCGTCTTTTCTCTCTGCGTCTCCGCGTCTCTGCGTGAGCCGGTTGTTTTCCCGGATTTGGTATCCGCTGAGCAACGGATGCGGAAAGACGCAGAGAACGGCTCCGGCGCCTCGGCCATCTATGCGTGAACGCCGTTGCCGTGTGAAAACGGGCGCCCGGCAGAAAGCCAGGCGCCCGTTGGCGTGCTCGGAGAGGAGAAGCCGGAGGTCTCAGACCTCCATGATCTCCGCTTCCTTGTGCTTCATCAGCTCCTCGATCCGCGCGATGTACTGGTCGGTGAGCTTTTGCACCTCGCCCTGCTCGCGGCGGATGTCGTCCTCCGAGAGGCCCTCGTCCTTCTGCCGCTGCTTGACCTCGTCGTTGGCGTCGCGGCGCACGTTGCGCACGGCCACCCGCGCCTCTTCCGTGAGCTTGTGCAGCATCTTCACGAACTCCCGGCGCCGCTCCTCGGTCAGGGGCGGGATGGGGATGCGGATGATGGTGCCGTCGTTGGAGGGGTTGAAGCCCAGGTCGCTCTCCCGCAGGGCCTTTTCGATGGCCTTGAGGAGCGTCTTGTCCCACGGCTGCACCACCAGCATGCGCGCCTCGGGAGCGCTCACCGTGCCCACCTGGTTGATGGGGACGGTCGAGCCGTAGGCCTCCACCTTTACCGAGTCCAGCAGGCCCGCGTTGGCCTTGCCGGTGCGAACGCCGGCGAACTCGCGGCGCAGGGCCTCGATGGCGCCGTCCATCCGCTGACGGGCTTTCTGCAGGCTGCTCATGGGGTCCGGGTCCGTTGGGAAAAAGGTCGAAAGGTCACGCCGCCGACGGCGCGCCGCTGTGCACCAGCGTGCCGATCCGCTCGCCGCGCACCGCCTTGACCACGGCGCTGGGCATGTCCAGGTTCAGCACCATGATGGGGATGTCGTTGTCCTTGCACAGCGACAGGGCCGCCGCGTCCATCACCCCCAGCTCCCGCGACAGCGCCTCCAAGAACGTGATCTCGGGGATGAACGTGGCCGTGGCGTCCTTGTTGGGATCCGCCGTGTACACCCCGTCGACCTTGGTGGCCTTGATGATGACGTCGGCCTCCATCTCGATGCCGCGCAGCACGGCCGCCGTGTCGGTGCTAAAGTACGGGTTGCCCGTGCCCCCCGCAAAGATCACGATGCGTCCCTTTTCCAGGTGCCGCATGGCGCGCCGGCGGATGTACGGCTCCGCCAGCTGCTCCATGCGGATGGCCGTGAGCACGCGCGTCTCCAGCCCGGCGCGCTCCATGGCGTTCTGCAGGGCCAGGGCGTTGATCACCGTGGCCAGCATCCCCATGTAGTCGGCGCTCACCCGGTCCATCCCCTCGGCGCTGGCCTTGGTGCCGCGGACGATGTTGCCGCCCCCGATCACCAGCCCCAGCGGCACGCCCATGTCGTGCACCTGCCGGATCTCCGCCGTCAGGCGGTCCACCACCGGCGGCGAAATGCCAAAGCCCTGCTCTCCGGCCAGTGCCTCGCCGGAGATCTTGAGGAGCACGCGCCCGTACTTGAGCGGGGCCGCGGCGCTGGAACCGGGGGCGCCCTCCATCACTCGCCCAGCGCGAAGCGCGTGAACCGGCGAACCTCGATCTTTTCGCCCGTCTTGCTGGCCGCCTCGGTGATCAGCTGCCCCATGGTCAGGTCGGGGTTCTTCACGAACGGCTGCTCCAGCAGCGCCTGCTCGGCAAAGAACTTCTCCAGCTTGCCGTCCACGATCTTGTCCCAGATCTGCTCCGGCTTGCCCGACTCCTTCATCTGCTCGCGGTACACGTTGCGCTCGCGCTCCACCAGCTCCGCGGGAAAGTCCTCGCGGCGGATGGCCACCGGGGCGGCGGCGGCGATGTGCATGGCGATGTCGCGCACCAGCGCCTGGAAGGCGTCGTTGCGGGCCACGAAGTCCGTCTCGCAGTTGACCTCCACCAGCACGCCGATCTTGCCGCCCATGTGGATGTAGCTGCCGACGGCGCCCTCGCGGGCCTCGCGATCGGCGCGCTTGGCCGCCTTGGCCGCGCCCTTGGCGCGCAGGATGTCGATGGCCGCCTCGAGGTCGCCGCCGGCCTCGGTAAGGGCGCCCTTGCACTCCATCATCCCCGCCCCGGTGCGCTCGCGGAGCTCCTTCACGGCCTGTGCGCTGATTGCGATGCTCATCTTGTCGATTCCGTTCCGGATCTATGGTTCAAAGGTCGCGCCGGGCGCGAGCGGGGCTGCGTGCGCGCGGGATTCTCGCGCGCCGCCGCCCCGCGCGCAACCCCGCGCGGCGTCGGTGTCCCGTCCCATGGAGGGACCGGGATGGAAAAAGGGCCCCGGCACTGCGCGCCGGGGCCCCTGCAAACTCTCCGCCGTGGCGCGCGGCGAGGGTCAGTCCTCGGACCCGCCCTCGTCGCCGCCGGCGGCCCCGGCCGGCTGGCCGGCGGCACCCGAACGGCGCTTGCGGCGCGGGCGGCGCTTCTTGTCGCCGCGGTCGTCGTTGCCGCGGTCGGCGGGCTGGCGCTCGCCCGTCTCGGTGCTGTACGTGGTGACCTCGGCCTCGTCGGCGCGGCGGCGGTCGTCGGCCGGCATGGCGGCGCGGGCCTCCAGGATGGCGTCGGCGATGGCGTTGCCAATGACTTCCACCGAGCGGATGGCGTCGTCGTTGCCCGCGATGGGCACCGTGAGCACGTCCGGGTCGGCGTTGGTGTCGGCGATGGCGATCACCGGCAGGCCCAGCTTGTTGGCCTCGGAGATGGCGATCTTCTCGCGCTTGCTGTCGATCACGAACAGGGCGCCGGGCAGGCGGGCCATGTCCTTGACGCCGGCCAGGTACTTGTCCAGGCGCTCGCGCTCACGGTCCAGCATGAGGCGCTCCTTCTTGGTGTAGTACTCGAAGGCGCCCTCTTCCATCCCCCGCTCCAGCTCGCGCAGGCGGCGGATCTGCTTCTTCATCGTGGTGAAGTTGGTGAGCATGCCGCCCAGCCAGCGCTCCGTCACGTAAAAGCTGCCGCTGCGCTCCGCCGCGCTCTCGATCACGGGCTTGAGCTGCTTCTTGGTGCAGACGAACAGGATGCGCTCGCCGCGGCTCACGACGGCGCGGGTGAGCTCCTGCGCCAGCTCGATCTGCCGCTGCGTCTTCTTGAGGTCGATGATGTAGATGCCGTTGCGCTCCGCGAAGATGAACTTGCGCATCTTCGGGTTCCAACGGCTGGTCTGGTGTCCAAAATGGACGCCGGCTTCCAGGAGCTCCTGGATCTGCGGGACGGGCATGCGTGTCCTGATGGAATGCGGTTTTTCCCTGCGGCCCCACCCGGGGCCCGGGCTTCCACCGCCGTCATCCGCCCCTCCGACCGCCCCGGCGAAGGGGCGGCACCCGGAGCGGGGCGTCGGGCAGTGTGCTTGATGATGCGGGTTTTCGGCAAACGCGCGTGCCGGGACGAACCAACCGTCCCGGCACCGCGATGCCGGCGCTCCCGCTTAGCGCTTGCTGAACTGGAACCGCTTGCGCGCGCCCGGACGTCCGGGCTTCTTGCGCTCCACCTCGCGCGGGTCGCGGGTCAGCAGACCCTCGGCGCGCAGGCGGACGCGGAAATCCTCGTTGATCTTGAGCAGGGCACGGGCAACGCCCAGGCGAATGGCGTCGGCCTGGCCGCGCACGCCGCCGCCGCGCACGTTCACCTTCACGTCGTACTGGCCCTCGGTCTCCGTCGCGACGAGCGGACGGTTGGCCGACTGGCGAAGGACGTGCCGGGGCAGGTGCGCCTCGAGCGTGCGTCCGTTGACCTCCCAGTTCCCGGTGCCCGGGCGGAGGTAGACGCGCGCGACCGAGGTCTTGCGGCGTCCGATGGCGTGGGTCTGTTCGATGGCCATGATCAGAAGGCGAGGGGCTCGGGGTTCTGGGCCTGATGCGGATGCTCACCCCCGGCATACACCTTCAGCTTCTTGCGCATCTGGCGGCCGAGCGTGTTCTTGGGCAGCATGCCCTTTACGGCGAGCTCGATCACCCGCTCGGGGTGCTTGGCCAGCATCTCACGGAAGGGGATGAACTTTTCCCCGCCCATGTAGCCGGTGTGCTTGAAGTACGTCTTCTGGTCGGCCTTGTTGCCGGAAAGACGGACCTTGTCCGCGTTGATGACCACGACGTAGTCGCCGGTGTCCAGGTGCGGGGTGTAGGTCGGCTTGTGCTTGCCGCGCAGGACTCGCGCGATCTCCGTCGCCACGCGCCCGAGGATCTTGTCCCCGGCGTCGACGACGAACCACTTGTGCTCGATCTCTCCCGCCTTAACGGAATACGTCTTCATCGTACTTTTCTCGCGCCCGAAGCGCGGGCCTGTGCCGGCCTGGTGCCGGCGGGTTGTCTGGTTCCGAACGAAAATTCCGCCTCCGGCACCTACCCGAGGCGGAGCGGCGTGGTCGGGACAGACCGCTATGATACGCAAACTGCGGCATTGTGTCAACCGGCGCGGGCTGGCGGGACCGGGGCCGGGCGTCGCCGGAATCAGGCTGGGGGAACTGCGGGTTACAGGGGACAGGTTACAGGGTACGGCAAGCAACGGCGGCCGGTTCGGCATCGTCATGGTGTGGCGGGCTCCCTGCACCCGCCGGGCGCCCCTCCCCCCGGCCCCCTCCCCGCTCGTTCCTCGCGGAGAGGGGGAGAACTGCTTCCCGCCCGAAGCTCCGCCCCCGCGCCGTTTGCCCGTAGAAGTATACACCCTCTCCCACGCAGTTCGTGGGAGAGGGTGGACGAGCCTGAGCGAGGCCGGGTGAGGGCCTCCCGGGTGGGCGCCCCTGTAACCTGTAACCTGTAACCTGTAACCAGTAACCTGTAACCTGTAACCTGTAACCTGTAACCTGTAACCTGTAACCTGCAGTTCCGTCCCCGCAGTTCAGGTCAGGAACGTCTCCAGGAACCGCGCGCGCGACTGGTGCCGCAGCCGCAGCAGCGCCTTTTCCTTGATCTGCCGCACGCGCTCGCGCGTGATGCCGAAGTTCTCGCCGATCTGCTCCAGCGTCATGGGCTCGGTGTCGCCCAGGCCAAAGTACAGGCGAAGCACCTTGGCCTCGCGCTCGCTGAGCGTCCCCAGCGCATCGTCGATGCTGCGCTTGAGGGCGTGCTCGTAGACTTCGTCGTCGGGACCGGGAGAAAGGCTGTCGGAGAGGTAGTCGAGGAGCTGCCCGTCTTCGCCGGGGACCAGGGGGGCGTCCAGGGAGAGGTACACCTGCGACATGGCCAGCGCGTGGCTGATCTCGTCTTCGGGCACCTCCAGCTCCGAGGCGATCTCGGAGAGGGTGGGCTCGCGCCCCAGCTCCTGGGTCATGGCGCTGGACCGCTTGCCGATGCGGTGCACCGCCCCCGCGCGGCTCAGCGGCACGCGCACGATGCGCGACTGCTCCGCCAGCGCCTGCAGGATGGCCTGGCGAATCCACCAGACGGCGTAGGAGATGAACTTGATCCCCTTGGTCTCGTCGAACTTACGCGCGGCGCGCATGAGCCCGATGTTGCCCTCGTTGATCAGGTCGGCCAGCGACACGCCCTGATTCTGGTACTTCTTGGCGACCGCGACCACGAACCGCAGGTTGCTTCGGACCAGGCGCTCCAGGGCCTCCGGCTCCCCGTCGCGAATGCGCCGCGCCAGGTTGCACTCGGCCTCCCGGTCGATCAGCGGATACGCGCTGATCTCGCGGAGATACTGGTCAAGCGACTCGGATTCTGCCTGGATCTTCTTGGGGGGGCTGAACGTCATCGGCGTGCTCCGGGAGACGGAAGCGGGGGGCCGGTCTTATGGACGCGAAGGAATGCGCGGAGAGGCGCGCGGGGGAGGTGGGGACGTTCATTCCCGCGACGAACCTGCGCCTGCACACGGAACATGGAAACGCGGCCGTGTGGTGTCAACCCCTGACGGGGAACTTCTGACGTAAAGAAAGAGGCTGCGCCCGCTTATCCCCATCCCAACACTCCGAACGGGCCACCGGCGGCACAAAATGTCCCGCCGGCGCCCCGTTCTCAGCGGATGATTTCGCCGATGCGCCGCCAGCGGACGCCCGTGAGCCAGTCGAACTGCTTGAGCAGGTCGTCCTGGAACGAGTAGTACACGAACATGGGCTTGCCCTTGACCGACTGCGCCTCCAGGAACCCCCAGTAGCGCGAGTCCTCGGACCGGTCGCGGTTGTCGCCCAGGGCGAACAGCTTGCCGGGGGGCACCACGATGGGGCCCCAGGTGTCGCGGGACGGATGGTAGGTGCGGTCGCTCAGGCTGGTGTCGGCCAGGTAGGGCACCTGCCACATCATCTTCTGGTCCTGCTGGTCGCCCAGCGGGTCCGTGTGGCGCACGTAGGGCTCGTCCAGGCGCAGCCCGTTGCGCATCAGCACCTTTTCGCGCATCTCCAGCGTGTCGCCGGGAACGCCCACGATGCGCTTGACGTAGTTCTTGTTGGGATCGTGCGGCGGCAGGAACACCACCACGTCTCCCCGCCGCGGATCGCTGAACGCGGGAAGGCGGTGGTGCGTGAGCGGGATCTCGGCCCCGTACACGGCCTTGTTGACCAGCAGAAAGTCGCCCACGAGCAGCGTGCCTTCCATGGACCCCGTGGGGATCTTGAAGGCTTCCACCAGGAAGGTGCGCACGGCCAGGAAGAGGAGGATGGCCGTGCTGACGGCCTTGGTCCACTCCCACACCCAGCGCCCGGTGCTCATGGAGCCGCGGGCGTCCACCGCGGGACGGCGCCCGTCGTCGGCGCGCGTGCTGGAAGTGCGGGCAAGGGAGGCTTCGCCCGATGGATCCGTACGGCGGTCTTGCATGCGGTAGACTTGCTTGCTGCGGGGCGTTGCTGCGCGGCGCTCCGGCACGGAGCGAGGCCGTTTTCCGTACACGCAACCGGGGTGCCCGTTCCGCGGCACTCCCGGATGTCCTGGCGGCCTTCGTCCTCCCCGTCGTGGGGACGAGGCACGCCGCTCTTCTCCGCCCGCGGCGGTCATCCAAGAGGCTATGGAGAAACCCGCCCCCGGCGATGGTCATCCTGAGGGAGCCGCCGCTCGAGTCCTGTTTGGGCACGATCCATGGCGGCGACCGAAGGATCTTGCCTGCCCCATGAGAAGCCGGCTCCCGTGCACCGGGGCGACCTCCCGGTTTCGCACAGAAGATCCTTCGGGCGCGCCAAGAATTCGTGCCGGATCGAGTTCCGGGCGGCGCGCCCTCAGGATGACACCACTTCGGTGCCAAACACCCTCAAGAGCGAGAAACACCGCTCAGTGATTCCCACCCCGACAGCACGCGTAAGGAAACCCGGTCAGAACGGCATCCCCATCCCCAGGTACAGGCGCTTGACGTCGCCGGCGGCGTAGGTAAGGGTGATGGGGATGCCCAGCGTCTCGAACCACGCGCCGCCGCCGTAGTTGGTGTGCCAGTCCCCGTCGGACTCGCCGTCCATCCACACGCGGCCGGCGTCCGCCAGGGCGAACACCCCCACGCGGCCGCGCACCAGCAGGCGCACCTGCCCCAGCGGCTGCCGCAGCTCCGCCGAGCCGTACGCGGCGGCATCGCCCGCGAAGCGCTGGAAGGGAAAGCCGCGGATGGAGCCGGCGCCGCCCAGGAACGCCGCCTCGGCGAAGGGGAAGTCGCCGCGCACCACCTCGCCCCCCGCGCGCAGGGCCAGGATGGGCCCCGCTCCAAGCGAGAGGTACGTCCGCCCCTCGCCGCGCACGGAGCCGAACGGGCCGCCCACGTCGCTGCCGTAGCCCTCCGCGCCCGCGCCCAGCCACCAGCCGCGGCGGGTGACGGGGAGGGTGTCGCGCCCGTCCAGCCGCACCTCGCCCTGCCCGCCCGCCTGGACGAATCCGTCCACGCCCGGCGGGGGCGACACGATGGTGAAGGCGGGCTCGCGCGGGTCCAGCCAGCGCACGGCGGGGCCAAAGCGGTAGCTGCCGCGCCCGCCCAGCCGGCCGTACCACATGGCCTCCGCGCGCACCTCGTTGCTGGTGACCTCGAACTCCTCGCCGTTGTTGCCCTGCGACTGGTTGCCAAAGCCGTGGAAGCGCACGACGTCGAACGTCCGCGCCCCCGCGGCGAAGCGCAGCCCGGAGGGGCGGCCCGTGCGCACGAAGTCGGCGTATCCCTCCACGCCGATGCCGTCTTCCAGGGGCGCGTACAGGGCGCGGACGCCGATCTGCCGGGCGTACGGCTGGCGGCGGAAGCCGTAGCGCGTCCACACGGGGCCCACGCCCAGGACGGGGCCCACGTTGCTCACCCACGCGCCCCACGGCGTGACGGGGCTGAAGTCCGCGCCCCAGTCCTGCGCCGGCGGCTGGTTGCCGAACAGGCCGCGGACGGAATCCGGCTCCCACGCGCGGGTGTCCACGCGCCCCTCGCGCCCGGGGAGGAGACGGTTGTCGCCGCGGTCGTCGTGCAGCACGCTCATCCCCCGGCGCCCGCCCGTGGACGAATCCTCCAGCACGTCGTCCCCGCCGCCGCCGATCAGGCGAACCTGGATGCTGCGCGGGGCCGTGCCGCGGATGACGGCGCGGTCGTCGCCCCCGTGCAGGTACAGGCGCACCTCGCGCGTTTCCGCGGGACTGAAGCGGCGGCGGAAGAAGGGCCCGTCGCCATCCGACTCGTACAGCCGCACCTCCACCGTGCCGTCCGGGTGGCGGGTGACGTCGGCCAGGTCGTCCTTGTCCGTGCCACGCACGTCCACGTCGCTGGCCAGCTGCCGGTAGAGCGCATCGGACGCCTCGTCCAGCCGGTCGCGGCGGCCGCGCAGGGCGGCGGCCAGCTCCTCGGCGCCCTCCGGCTGCCACTCCACGGGCATGGCGCGGACGGCGCGGGCGATCACCTCGTCCGTCACGCGGGCCCGCACGCGCGCCGTGACGGAATCCCACGCGGCGCGGTCCAGGTCCGTCAGCAGCCGGCGGTCCAGGGGCGTGGGGAGGTGGAAGTAGCCCCGCAGGTCGCGCCACCCCGGGCCGTAGCGGGTCAGGTTGGGCGCGAACGCCCGCGCCGTGGCGGGGAACAGCCCCTCGTAGTCGGAAAAGGCGTTGTCGCGGTCGCGGGGGATGGGGCGCCAGGTGATGCGGTCCCCTTCCCCTTCGAATCCCGCCCAGCGCCACTGGTCCGGGTGGCGGTCCCAGTCGCCCACGACCAAGTCCACCAGCCGCGCCGCCAGGAACTCGCGGCTCACCACGCGCTCGTCCGGGTCCTCCTCCAGCCGCTCGAACAGGCGCGGCGTGCCCACGATGCGGTCCGCGTCGGCGAAGACGGGGCCCGGCTTGTCTTCCGCGTCTTCCGGCCGCTCCTCCACCTGCCCCAGCCGCCCCGCGAACTTCTCGCGGTGCTCGCCCAGGAAGGGATGGTCGGGCATCACGTACATCGTGGGCGTCACGTGCAGCACGCCCACCGCCTCCAGCAGCGGGGGGAGGAGGAGCGCGCTCCCCGGGTGCTTGGCGCTCGTGAGATCCTGCACGATCCACTCGACGAAGCTGTCCTGCAGGTCCTTGGGCAGCCCGCGCTTGGCCGTCTTGTCCACGGAGCGGAAGACGTACTCGCGCCCGTCCGCGCCGCGCAGCCGCAGCGATTCCGTGGCGAATCCGCCGCCCGCCTGCAGGACGGTGAGCCCCCCGGCGAAGCGCGCTGGATCCAGGACGGGGACGCGGACGGGGGTGGTCCACTCCGCCCGGTACTCGTCGCCGTTGGCGAAGCGGACGAAGGGGCCGGCCCGGTACCGCTCGCCGGCCACCACGAGCGTGTCCTGCGCGGATGCCGAACGCGCGGGTGCCGCCGCGCAGGCCAGCGCGGCGGCCATGACTGCTGCAAACGTCCGCAGACGCACGATGTCGTTCTCCGGCGACGAGATGGGATTCATGAAGCGTCGGAATGGACTCACGGAACAAGCGTGCCGGGGGGAAAAGAAGTGCCAAGCGGACGAGTGCCAAGTGCCTAATGACAAGTGCCAAGTAGACGCACTACCCTGGCACTTGTCACTAGGCACTAGGCACTGCCGTTCAGTATCCTCGTGGCTTTCCCTTCCCCAGCACGTTCGTCACGATGTAGTAGATGACGAACAGCACGCCCGCGATGAGCAGCAGGTGGAACAGGAAGCCGACCACGTTGAACACGATCTTCAGCACGATCCACGCGACGATCAGCAGCAGTCCGATGCGGAGGATGTTCTTTACGTTCATGCGTTGCCTCTGGCGTTGGGGGATGACGGCAAGATAGGCATGGGCAGGCCCCGTGCCCAGGAATCTGGATGCAGTCCGCTCCCCGCGGTGCGACGGGATCGGCTCACACCTATGCATGAGACGAAGAGCCCCTGCCGGGACCATCCCGGCAGGGGCTCTCTTCCAATCGCTGCACCGGCTTCAGCAAGCGCCTGCCGCATGAAGCCGGGACTCGATCAGCACCACTTGGGGTACGTCGCGTCGTCGCAGCCCAGCGTGAACCAGCTCGTGTGCGTATCGCACGTGCAGACGGTCGCCTCGGAATCCTCATACTCCTGCGGGTTGCCCACGTGCGCGCGCACCGTGCCCTCCACCTGCTTCTCGCCGCCAACCTGGAACGACTCCACGCCCAGGTCATCGAGCTTCAGCTTCAGCTTCTTCATCTGGCAATCCCGCGGATGGTGTGATGCCGCTCCCCTGCGCTGGCGGGCGGCGCGACTGCTCGGGGCGAGCAGGCGTGCGGATCGGCGCGTGCCCGGGAGGGATCGCGGAGCGCCGGGTTTCTTATGGAATTTTGTCGGTTAACGAATACGAGAGTAGGGGCGCGGAGGACGGATGTCAAACCCTCGCGTAGCAGCGGCCACGGGACGCAGATGGGCGTGCGCTACGCCCCCCACCCCGCCGAGTCCAGCCGCCGGTCGATGTCGTACGCGGCGCTGATGAGCGACAGGTGCGTGAACGCCTGCGGAAAGTTGCCCAGGTGCTCGCCGCTGGGGCCCAGCTCCTCGGCGTACAGCCCCACGTGGTTGGCGTATCCCAGCACCTTCTCGAAGACGAAGCGCGCCTGCTGCAGGTCGCCCCCGCGCGACAGGCACTCGGCGTACCAGAACGAGCAGATGCTGAACGTGCCCTCCTCGTCCGCGAAGCCGTCCGTCTTTCCCCCGTGCACCACGTAGCGGCGCACGAGCGAATCGTCCACCAGCTCGCGGCGCACGGCATCCATCGTACTCCGCCACCGCGGGTCCGTGGGGCTGATGAAGCGCAGCAGGGGCATGAGCAGGCACGACGCATCCATCACGTCGCTTCCCGGCGCCTGCACGAACGCCTTCTTCCGCTTGCTCCAGAACTCGTCGAACACGCTGCGGTAGATCTCGTTGCGCACGTCCAGCCAGCGCACCAGCGGCGCGGGGAGCGAGCGGTGCTGCGCCAGGCGGATGGCCCGGTCCACGGCCACCCAGCACATCACCCGCGAGCTCAGGTACGGCCGCTCGGCCTGGCGAATCTCCCACAGGCCGTGGTCCGGGCGGCGCCAGTTCTCGCACACCCAGTCCACCATCTTCGTCAGCGTGTTCCACAGGTCGTAGCTCATGGGCTCGGCGTACTTGTCGTTCAGGTACACCGAGTCCATCAGCGCGCCGAAGATGTCCATCTGCAGCTGCACGGCGGCGCCGTTGCCCACGCGCACGGGGCGCGAGCCGCGGTAGCCCTCCAGGTGCGTCAGCTCCCGCTCGGGCACCTGGTGCGCGCCGTCCAGCCCGTACAGCGGCTGCAGCGGCACGCCGTTCCCCTCTTCGCCCACCCGCTCCGCGATCCAGTGGATGAACCGCCCCGTCTCTTCCGTCAGCCCCAGGCGGATGAGCGCGTACAGGGTGAAAGCCGCGTCGCGCACCCAGGTGTAGCGGTAGTCCCAGTTGCGCACCCCGCCGATGGATTCCGGCAGCCCGAACGTGGGCGCGGCGATGAGCGACCCGTGCTCCTGGGATACCAGCAGCCGCATCACCAGCGCGGAGCGGTTCACCTCGTCGCGCCAGCGGCCGCGGTAGGTGGACTTGCCGATCCACGCCCGCCACCAGTTGGTCGTCCGCTTGAAGGCGTCCGTGGCGTACCGTTCGGTGGCGTGCGGCCCCCGGTGCGCCTCGCTGCACGCTTCCAGGATGAACGTGGCCGTCTGCTCGTGCCTGAGCGTGAACTCCGCCACGGCGTCGCCGTCCGCCACCTTGAGCGGGACGGACCCGCGCAGGCGGAGGAACGCCAGCCCCGCCGCGCCCGCGTCCTCCGGGGTGAAGGCCACGCCGTCGCCGTCGCCGTCTTCGGGCTCCGCACGGTGCGGCACGGCGCCGTACCCAAAGCGCGGGGCGCAGCGCAGCACGAAGCGCACGTCGCCGCGCACGGCCTTTACCCGGCGCACCACCCGCCGCACGGCCGACGTCTCTCCCACGGGCATGAAGTCGCTGATCTCCGCCACGCCTTCCGGAGAAAGCGTGCGCGTGAGCAGGACGTTGGTGTCGGGGAGGCACAGCTGCTTGCGGCGGGCGTCGGGGCCCAGCTGCGGGTCGATGCGGAATGCGCCCCCGCGGTCCGCGTCCAGCAGCGCGGCAAAGACGGACGGCGAGTCGAAGCGCGGCGCGCACAGGAACGTGATGGCGCCGTCCAGCCCCACCAGCGCGACCGTGTGCAGGTCGCCGATGACGCCGTGGTCTTCGATGGGAAGGTAGCGTGCGTCGTGGGGCATCCGTTGCGTCGCAGGCTCAGTTTGCGCTGCCGGAGCGCAAGAGGCGGACCCCGTGCACGAATCCGTGCAAGACTTTGGTCGATGGACGGCGCGGAAGGCCGAGAGGGGACGGCGGGTGTCCTAAATTTTGTGCACCCGGAATCCGCCGCGTATCACCCTTCCCCTCGAAAAAGCGAGCATCCATGCGGAATGCGTAGCAGACATGCCGCTGTGCCCGTATCACGTGCAGGTTGGTCCCGGTCTTGTATAGGTCCGCACCGAAGCCAGGCACGCCGGTGTTGCCTGGGAACTGGATCGGAACCCAGCTGGAGCGATGAAGAGAAACGTATTGATGCCCGCCGTGGCCGCCGCCGCGCTGTTCGCCGCCGCCCCGAGCGCCCAGGCACAGGTGTTCACGCCGAGCTACCAGTCGCCGGTGGTGATGAACGACATCGGCATCTACCTGAGCGACTCGCCGGGCGACATGGCGCTGGAGGGAATCTGGCGCAGCGGGCCCGTGGGGCTGCGCCTGGGCTACGTGGACGCCGAGCCGGACGGCCTGGTGTCGCTGGGCGGCGAGGTGCGCGTGCCGCTGACGGCGCCCATCGACATCGCCTTTACGGCGGGCGCGCAGGGGCTCATCGGCGAGGTGGACGCGCTGGGGCTGCAGGCGGGGCTTAGCCTGGGCAAGCGCTTCGTGAACCCGGGCGTGGCGCTCACGCCGTACATCCACCCCCGCGTGGCCATCATCGACGGCTTCGCGGAGAACGACGACTGGGAGACGGAGCTGCTGGCCGAGCTGGGCCTGGACGCCGAGTTCTCGCAGAACCTCATCCTGCGCCTGAGCGTGGGGCTGAGCGACAACTCGCCGGACGTGGGGCTGGGGCTGGCCTGGCGGCGGTAACGGCAAGTGCGTGAGTGCGGAAGTGCGTTAGTGCGGGAGTGAACGACGCGCTTTCTGGATGGACAGCAGCGACCCCGGCCGGGGCTTACGGCCGGGGTCGTTGTTGCTTGGCGAGAGGTGATTCGATCAGGGACGTGCATCAAAGCCGCGCAAATTCCCCTGATCGGCGTAATCGAGGATCTCTTCGTCGCAAGTGATCAGGACTGCGTTCAGGCGCCGAGCGGTAGCAACAATGAATCGATCACTCGGATCGCGATGCTCCTGTCCGTCGCGTTTCCGAGTCCAGAGTGGGAGGCGCGTGCAGGCAATCGCCAAGCGAGAATCAATGCTCAGGAGCCGTACGCCTGGATATTGGCGCTGATCCCGAACCCAACTGCTCAGGTCTCCGCGGATCAGACCGCGTCCCCGCTGCTCTTTCAGCGCAATTTCCCACACAGAAGTCGCCGAAACGAATAGTTGCCTCGCGCGCGCAGCACCCTCGATCGACGGAAGGGCGGAATGAATGATCTGTCCCGGCCCGCCCGACTCGCCACTAGCCCAGACCCATATGTGCGTATCCAGTACGAGGCGGTCGGACGCGGAGAGGTTAGAGGTCAGCATCGACCTCCCAATCCTCGCCAATCGGTGCCATCAAGTCCTCCCTCGACATCTCGATGACCCCTCGAGAACGTCCGATGAAGGGCCGCAGGTCGCCTTCCGCCGGAACTAGACGTGCGACCGGCTTGTTGCGCTTGGTGATTACGATTTCGACACCAGTCTCGCTCACCTCATCCATAAGCCGGAGGCAGGCAGGCTTGAACTCTCCCGCCGCGACAATACGCTGACCAGGAAACTGCTGAGCGAGCAGTGGCCGGCCAGCACGCTGGATGGTTGTCTTTTCGCGCTTCATCGCCCTGCCTCCATGATTGAGAGTCGTGACCTAAATATATGGTCACGAAGCAATGCGAACAATCCTCCGGGGGCGTTCAGCAGATGGCAAAGGCGCGGACGGGGAAGGTGCCCATCCCCTTCACCTTTACGGGGACGGCGAAGAAGCGGCTGCCGGTATCAGGGAGGTCGCGCAGGTTGCACATGTGCTCGCAGATGGGGATGTCGCGGCCCAGCAGCACGCTGTGCACGGGGCGCGTCCCCGTATCCACGTTGTCGATGTTGAACGAGTCGATACCCACGATGGCGGCACCTGCGTCCGCCAGGTACAGTGCGGCGTCCTCCGTGAGGTGCGGATGGCCCTCGAAGTACGCGTCCGTGCGCCAGTTGGCGTCCCACCCGGTGTGCACCAGCACGGCCCGGCCGCGCACGTCCAGGTCCGCGAACGCCTCCCGGCCGATGGCCCTTCCCTCCAGCCGCGGCCGCACCACGAGGCAGTCCACGTCCGCCAGCGAGGTCAGCGACAGCTCCGACAGGTCGCGGCCGTGCGCGTACCGGTGGAACGGCGCGTCCACGTACGTCCCCGTGTTGGCCACCATGTCGATGCGCCCGATCTGGAACTCCGTCCCCGGCGCGTAGCGGGCTTTGGAGTCCTCGCGGCTCATGTAGTCGCAGATGATGGGCGCGGGCAGCCCCTTGTAGGTGATCATGCCCGATTCCACCGTGTGGCTCACGTCTACGAGGCGCCGGTCGCTCACGCGCATCTCCCTGGTCGCGGTTCCTGGATGACTTCGACAGGACAGGATAGCGATTCCGCGGCGGATGCGTCAGGAGCGGGGGGAAGCGGAGCCCCGGCCGCCCGGCGATTGAAATCGCGGCAATGAAACCGCAATGTCGGCCTTCGCCGACAGCTCGTACCCCGGCCGCCGGAGTGCACCGGGGCGAGGTTCGGGCAGTTGAGCAGTTGAAGCCCCGTTCCGCGAGCGTAAGCGAGCGGAGACGGGGCTTATGGCTTTCCCAGCGGCGGGTTTACCCGCTCAGGGTCTACTCGGCTTCACCTCCCGGCGGCTACTGCGGCTGCGCGTGGCGGGCGGCGATGGCCTGCAGGCGCGTCTGGATCTCGTCGCGGCCCATCCACCGGCCGCGCGCCATCACGCCGGAGATGCGCTGCAGATTGGCCTCGTGCGCCAGCGGATCCGCATCCACCAGCAGCAGGTCGGCGCGGCGGCCCACCGCCACGGTACCGAACGCGTCGTTACGCTGGAAATAGGCCCCCACGTTGCGCGTGCCCGTCTCCAGGATGTCGTACGGCGTCATCCCCGCCGCGCGCATCCGCGGAAACTCGCGGTGCAGCGAAAAGCCCGGCACGCTGAACTCCTGCGGGGCGTCCGTGCCCATCAGGATCCCCGCCCGGCCCCGGTGCAGCGCCGCCAGCACCTGCTGCCGCGCCGCGATCACGCGCATGGACGTCGCCATGTCGAAGTCCGCCGCGCCGCGCCGCTGGTTGAACGAGCTCACCCACGCGGCCACCTGCCGGGGCGACGCGTAGCGCAGCTCGGGGTACGCGCGCAGCGAATCCAAATCCAGCGTGGTGTACAGCACCTCCCACAGGGCCATGGTGGGCACCACCCACGCGCCGGCCTCGCGCGTGATGCGCACGGCGGAATCCAGCTTCGCGGGGTCGATGGGCCCCTCCGCCCCGCCCACGTACTCCACGTAGCCGTCCACATGGTCGAACGTCTCCTGCCCCATCCGCAGCGCGTGCAGCAGCCCCACCTCCGCCGGCACGTGGCCGCCGAAGCGGATGCCCTCCTCCGCCGCCGTGCGCGCCATGGCGTCGTACTCCGCGCGGGTCAGGCCGGGATGCACCTTGAGCAGGTCCCACCCGCGCGCCTTTTGCGTCCGCACCATCTCCGCGGCGCCCTCGGGGCTGGTGACGGAGTTGCCGTTGAAGCTGGGCCCGGCAAGGTACAGCGTGGGCCCCGCGAGCTCGCCGCGGACGATGCGCCGGCGCAGGTCCAGCTGCCCCTCCGCGCCCAGCATCCCCCGCACCGTGGTGATGCCGTTGGCGAGGTACAGGAAGAGCACGTCTTCCGTGTACTGTGCATTGTTGGCGGGCTGCGGAACGTGGCCGTGCATCTCCGCCAGCCCCGGCGTGAGGTACTTGCCCCGCCCGTCGATGCGCCGCGCGCCGGCCGGCACCGCCACGGACGCGCTGGGGCCCACGGCGATGATACGGTCGCCCTGCACCAGCACGGTGTGGCCGGGGAGCGAGCGCTCCGTGTCCATGGGGATGACCGTGACGTCCACGAACGCCGTCACGGCATCCGCGCCGGCCTGGGCGCGGGCGGCGGACGGGAACGCAGCCCCCAGCAGGAGCGCGGCGGCGGCGGTGGCGCGGTACAGGCGGGCGAGCTTCATGGGCGCGACTCGTGGGCGGGTGGATGGAGATCGGTCCGGAACGCTCGACAGGTCCGGATCCGATCGGATGCAGGCGAAAGAATTAGCACGTGAAGCTGCGATGCGGTAGAGTCCCGCGCCAGCGGGATGGGGCGAAGGGCGCGGATGGAGGGGCGGATGGGCGTTAGGCGGGATGCGGTGCGCGGGCGGGCGGGCGGGGCGGGGGGGGGGGGGCCCCCCCCCCCCCCCCCCCCCGACCCTCCCCCACAAACTGCGTGGGGGAGGGAGAACGAACGATGGTTCCCGCAGGTCGGCGGCGTCCGTGCGCACACCGGCCCGGCAGGCTCACGGGCACCCGTCCAAGCGAATGAATTCGCCGCTACGACTGCACGATGTCCGCCTGCGCGGACGGTCCGCCGCGAGCGGAGTGCCACGCCACCGGCCAAACGGGTACCGAAGCCATCTTTCGCAGTTGAAGCCCCACGGCAGTATCGTGGGGCTTTCCGCCGTTGTTGCGGCGGCGTAACCGTTCAGTGGGTAGTACAAGACTGTAGACTTTGTTCACCTGGGCTACTACATATTGTGGCCCATGAGC
>JAESFL010000296.1_pt1 | contig 41423 bp, 36 predicted proteins | sample 9269401 | NCBI WGS metagenome assembly JAESFL01 (sample SAMN14506025, study PRJNA617098) | algae metagenome | isolation source: Gloeocapsa sp. UFS-A4-WI-NPMV-4B04 and co-occurring heterotrophs from desert... | place: USA: Utah | collected 2006-10-01 | reverse complement strand
GCAGGTGCAGGGCGCGCGAGCGCTACAGCCGAGCCGTACTAAGGGCCCGTGAAGCTTGACCGGTCCATTGGCCGGTCCACCATCGCTGCCTTCGGGCAGCTAGCCAGCGCATGCGCTGGTGCAACACGAGAGCCGATCACACAGGCTCCTCTTACCCAGGACCCCAGTATTCCGGACCCTTTGATGGCCGGTGGCTATGGCGCGGGGGATCCACCCGATCCCATCCCGAACTCGGAAGTGAAAACCCGCTGCGCGGATGGTACTGCCGGGGCCACCCGGTGGGAGAGTACGGCGCCGCCGGCCTTCTTTATGACGAACGCCCGCTTCGAGCTTCTTGCTCGGAGCGGGCGTTTGGCGTATCCGAAGGTTTGGCCGCGACGCACGGGGCATGCATCCGGCGCGGGCGACCAGGCGGGAGCGAATGAATTCGCGGCTACAACTTCACGCTGTCCGCCTCCGCGGACACCACGGATGGTTCTCGCCGGGAACGCTGCCGATCTGCACGGGGGCGGCGGTGGAGTCCGCGCAGGCGGACTTCGTGAATTGCGAGCCGCGGTTTCAACCGCCTGGACGCAACGCCGGCCGTCCGGCATCGACCCGGTCATCCGCCGGTCGTCGCTGGCTGTCCCCTGTAACCTGTCCCCTGTAACCCGCAGTTCCGCAGTTGCGTGAGGGATGCGCGCCCGCAGGGCCGAGAACCCGGAGCGCAGCGGAGGGGCAGGCCCACACCGGCAGTACAAAACAGCCCCGCCCCCGGCACGATGGCCGAGGGCGGGGCTGTTCCGTCGTTGCAGGCTGTCACCTGTAACCTGTCCCCTGTAACCCGCGGTTCAGGCATCCGGGTTGCCACACCCGGCACCGGCCATCTATTATGGCAATGATCAGCCGTGGCCGCGCTCTGCGCGCCAGCTTGTGACCGTGCTCGCTCCTCTCGCGACAAAGCTGATGCGGCGCTTTCCCGGCCCCCGCGCGCCGTCTCCGTCCCTTTGGATTCCCTGTTTTTAGCCGCGATGAGCCCCGATCCTTCCTCCCCACAGCGCGTGCTCGTTACCGGCGGCGCCGGGTTCATCGGCAGCCACCTGGTGGAGCACCTGCTCCGCCGGGGGGCGCACGTCGTGGTGCTGGACGACCTGAGCACGGGCTCCCTGGCCAACATCCCCAGGGATCCGCGCGTGGAGCTCGTCCGGGGATCGGTGATGGACCCGGCGGCACTCCAGCGGGTGGGCGCGGTGGACGTGGTCCATCACCTGGCGGCCGTGGTGGGGATGCGGCTGGCGGCGCGCCACCGCGACCAGGCGTTCGGGGTGGCGGACGTGGGGACGCGAAACGTGATCGCGTACACGGGAACGGCCCGGCTGGTGCTCTTTTCGTCGTCCTCCGTCTACGCGCACTCCGCCGTGGGACCCGTGGACGAGGACGCCGTGGCGCCCCCGGAGGAGCTGCTGGCCCTGGATGGGGGCGTGCCGGGATACGCGAGCGGCAAGTGGCGGCTGGAGGAGCACGGCCGGGACGCCGCGGCCCGGGGGCGGCAGGTGCTGGTGGTGCGCCCCTTCAACGTGGTGGGTCCGCGGCAGACGGGCCGCTACGGGATGGTGGTCCCCACGCTCGTGGACCTGGCCCTGCGCGGCCAACCCCTCACGGTGTTCGACGACGGGGAGCAGAGCCGCTGCTTCAGCCACGTGCGCACCTTCGTCCACGCGTTGGGCGCGCTGGCGGAGCGCGAGGAGAGCTGGCGGCAGGGCGGGCTGACGGTGAACATGGGCGCGGACCATCCCACCCGCATCGCCGACCTGTCGCGGATCGTCCTGGAGGAGACGCGCTCGGCGTCCCCCGTGGAGCACGTGGACTACCAAGCCGTCTTTCCCGGCCGGCGCGACGTGCGCGCGCGGGTGCCGGACACGCGCCGCTGCGACGCCCTCGTGGGGGCCGTGCAGTGGCCGGACGCACGGGCCATCGTTCGCGACGTGGTGAGCTGGGTAAGGGACGAGTGCACGCCGAAGCAGAGTACCTGATCCTGGGCGGCGGAATCGCCGGCCTGGCCGCCGCCGCCGAGCTGGGCCCGCGCGCCCTGGTCCTGGAGCGCGAGGCGCGGCCGGGCGGCCTGGTGCGTACCGAGTGCTGGGACGGCTACTGGTTCGACCACGTGCTGCACCTGCTGCACGTGGCGGATGCCGGCGTGCAGGCGCGCATGGAGCGCCTGCTGGGGGACGTGCTGTCCCCATGCCCGCCCGTGGCGTGGATCGAGTGCGCGGGGGGCACCGTCCGCTATCCCTTCCAGCTGAACCTGGGCGGGCTGGAGCACGAGGCCGCCGTGCGGTGCCTGGCGGACTACGCCCGCGCCTGCTTCGCCCCGCTGGACGCCGCACCGCCCGCCGACTTCGAGGCGCTGCTGCGGCGCACGTTTGGCGAGGCCATGTGCGAGCTCTTCTTTCTCCCCTACAACCGCAAGATGTGGCGGCGGCCGCTGGCGTCGCTGGCGCCGTCCGGCTTCGTGTGGAACGTGGCCCGTCCCCCGTTCGAGGACGCGCTGCGGGGGGCGCTGGAGCCCAACCTGTCGCGCGAGGCGTACAACTCGCGCGCCTTCTATCCGCGGCCTGCCGCCGGCGCCCCCGTGCGGGGGATGGAGGTGCTCACCCGGGCGCTGGCGGAGCGGGCGTGCCTGCACCTGGAGACGGCGGTGGAGGAGATCGACCCCGCCGCGCGCACGGTGACGGCGCGGCGCGGGGGGGAGCGCATCCCCTACCGGTACGGGGAGGGATGCCTGTGCACGCTGCCGCTCCCCACGGCCATCCGTCTGTGCGCCGGGGCGCCGGACGACCTGCGCGAGGCGGCGGCGGGGCTCCTGCACAACATCGTCTTCACGGCGGCGTTCTCCATCCGCGGGCCGCGGCCGGACGCGCCGGGGCTGTGGCGCTACCACGCGGACGAGGCGGTGCCGTTCACGCGGCTCGTCTACATGACGGAGTTCGATCCCCTGGCCGCGCCGCCGGAGGGGTGGGGGGTGATGGCGGAGATCACCCATCCCGCCGAGGCGCCGCGCCCGTCGCCGTCGGAGATCCTGGCGTCCGCGCGCGAGGGGCTGCGGCAGGTGGGCGCGCTCCCCGCGGGGTGCGAGATCGTGGACGAGCACCTGATCGTGGCGGATCCCGCGTACGTGGTGTTCACGCCGGAGAGCCAGGAGACCGTGCGGCGCTGCCGCGCGTTCCTGGAGGCGGCGGGGATCTCGGTCGTGGGGCGCTACGGGCGATGGGAGTACTCGTCCATGGCGCAGGCCATCGGGGATGCCGTGGCCTGGGCGGACGCGCGGCCCGCCGCCGGGGCGCGGGCGTGACGCGCGTCTTCGCGTTCCTGCTCGCGGCCGCGGGGGGCGTGGCGTGCACGTGGGTGGTGCGCGGGCTGGCCCTGCGCTGGGGGATCGTCAACCAGCCCAATCCGCTGGTGGCGCAGCACACGCGGCCCGTCGCCTACCTGGGCGGCCTGGGGCTGGCGGGGGGCGTGGCGATCGGCGTTGGCACCGCGGCGGCGCTCTGGCCGGAGATGGACCTGCTCCCCGGCGGCATCCCCGCGGACGCACTGGCGACCGGCGCGCTGCTCTTCCTGGGGATCGGTCTGGTGGACGACCTGCGGGCGTTCTCGCCGCTTCCCAAGCTGCTCCTGCAGTTCGCCGCGGCGGCGATCGCGGCCGCGGCCGGCGTGCTGGGGCCCCGGACGGGCGTGGCCGCGGCGGACGTGGCGATCGCGGCCTTCTGGATGGTGGTGCTGGTGAACGCGGTGAACTTCACGGACGTCTGCGACGGGCTCGTGTCGTCCATTGCCCTCGTGGCGTTCGGGATCCTGGGGCTGGCGGAGCCGCGGCTGGGCGCCGGGCCGCTCCTGGTCGCCGGCGCGGCGCTGGGCGTGCTGGCGTTCAACCGTCCCCCCGCCAGCATCTTCCTGGGGGACGCGGGGTCGCACCTGCTGGGATTCCTGCTCGCGGCGGGGACGCTGGCGGGGGCGGCGGGGCGGCCGCCCTGGCCCGCGCTTCCCTGGGCGCTGCTGGCGGGGGGCGTGTTCCTCTTCGAGCTGGCCTTCATCACGGCGGAGCGCGTGCGGAAGGGGCTGCCGTGGTGGCGGGGGAGCCCGGACCACTTCGCCCTGCGGCTGCAGGCGGCGGGCGTGGGGCGGGGAGGGGTGGACGCGGGGGCGGCGCTGGCGGCGGCCCTGCTGGCCGGGAGCGGCGCGGCGCTGTGGCGGCTGGAGGCGCGGATGGGCATCGCTCTCCTGGCCGGCCTGGCGGTGGGGCTGGCGGTCGCCTGGCGCGTGCTCGCCCGGCTGCCGGCGCCCGTGCGTCGTCCCGCATCCCCCGCGACCGCGGGTGCCGTCGCGGAGGCGGGGCCGCGCGCGGGTGCGTGATCCCGGCCGAGGCGGACGTTCGTGCACCCGCGGGGCCGGGGTCACGGCGGGCTTGTATCCGAATTCTTTACGGGGCAGGCATTCCGCCACCGCTGCCTGGATTCTGGTACGGCACGGCATCACCCGATCGCGGAGTGCACAAACTCGCCCGTGCACGGCCTTTTACGGCGCACGGGCGAGTCCCATCGCGGTTGCAACCAGATTCTTCGGTCGCGCGCCGCAAAGCTTTGTGTGCGTTCGAGTTCCGGTCGGGCGCTCCCTCAGAATGACAGCACGGGGGAGAAACGACAAACCCGCCTGGATGTCTGATTCCGGGGCGCCGTTCCGGCGGACGACGCCCCGGGTGAATCGCGATGGACCGCGCCGCAGCGGGGTGGATGCCGGTCCGGGCTCAGGCGGACGACGGACGGCGGGCGACGGCGATGGCGACGCGCTTGGTGACGACCGGCGGCGCGGACTCCCCGGCCAGGAGCGCTTCCGCCTTGCGCCCCACATCCTCCCGCTCGCCGTCCGGCACGGAGCGGATGAAGAGGCTCGTGGCCGTCCAGTAGGCCAGGAACGCCTCCGCGTCGGGGAAGCGGATGGGATTGTCGAACGCCTCCACGCGCACGTCGTGGAACCCCGCGGCCTGGAGCGCCTCCCGGAGCGGGCCTTCCACGTAGCCGATGGCCATCAGGTCCACGTCGGTGGGCGGGTGGCCCGTGACGGTGCGGTGGAAGTCGTACAGCTCGCGGTTGGTGCCCTCCGCGGGGCCGGAGACGGCCAGCACGCCGCCGGGGCGCAGGACGCGCCGCCACTCCGCCACGGTCCGCGCCAGGTCCGGCAGGTAGTAGACGGCGAAGGACGAGGCCAGCGCATCGAACGAGGCGTCGGGGACGGGGAGCGCCGCGCCGTCCGCCACCTCCGCCGTGGCGCCCCGCCCGCGGGCCTGCGCCACGGCGTCCGGGCTGAAGTCGTAGCCCACGGCCTCGCCGCCGGGCGCCACGGCCTCCGCGAAGCGCAGCAGGTGCTGGCCGGCCCCGCATCCCACGTCCGCCACGCGCATCCCGGGGCGGAGGGCCAGGCGCAGCAGCATCTCCTCGCCCAGGTCGCGGGCCGCGAACCTGGTGTTGGCGTCGCAGCGGTGCGAGGCCTCGCCGGCGCCGCGCCGCAGGTACAGCTGCTCCGCCGCCTCGTCACGCCGGACCGGGATCTCCATGGGCCTCTCCATCGGAAGGGGGGACGGGCGCCGCGTGCGTCAGCACCCAGCGAAGGCATTCGTACGGCTCGGCGTAGGCGCTCCCCGCGTAGGCGCCCCACGACGCCGCGTTGCTGCGGACGCCCTCCATGGAGCGGGGGTGCGGCGCGGGGATGAGCTGGCTGCCGTAGCACGCCAGCGCCGCCAGCTTTCGGTCGATGACGGCCGTGACGTCCAGGAACACGCTGGGGGCGAACTCGAAGTCCCGGCCGCCCCATCCCGCGGCGGAGTGGCCGTACGCCAGCACGACGGGGACGAAGTGCTTGCGGCCGTCCGGCGCGGGGCGAAAGGCCGCGATGCAGGCATCCGCCAGGGCGCGGTGGTCCTGGTTGTAGTGCCCGCGGCAGGGAATGACCACGAGCGAGGGACGGAACGCATTCGTCTCCCGCTCCAGCCAGCCGATCATCTCGTGCTGGGGGACGGTGTCCAGCCGCAGGTGCTTTTCCTCGCCCGTAAACAGCACGCCGTGCGAGGCCGCACCCAGGACGTCCAGGGCGCGGCGCACCTCGTCCATCCGCACCTCCATGGTGGGATGGTCGCCGCGGTGGGCCGAGCGGCAGCCCGAGACCGTGGCGTACAGCACCCGCACGTCCCATCCACCCTCCGCCGCGGCGGCCATGAACCCGCCCGCGCCCAGCACCTCGTCGTCCGCGTGGGGCGCCACCACCAGCGCCCGCCGCGGGGTAATCTCCGAAAGCCGCATCTACTTCCCGCTGCGGCGCGTGCCGCGAAAGGTGACCATGAGTGAGCGCAGCCGCGTCCCGTGGGTATCGTGGGTATAAGAGACGCGCGGGAGGGGAAAATCAAGGTCGCGCACATCATCACGCGGATGTCGCTGGGCGGGGCGCAGGAGAACACCCTGCTCACCGTCCTGGGGCTCATGCGCCGCCCGGGGTACGAGGTGGACCTGGTGACGGGGATCAACGACGTGGGCGAAGGGCCGCTCCCCCTGCCGCCGGGCGCCCCCGCGCCGCGCATCATCACCGTGCCGGAGATGCGGCGGCGCATGCTGCCCGCGGCCCAGGCCGTGGCCCTGGTGAAGCTCACCCGCCTGCTGCGGGCCGGGCGATACGACGTCGTCCACACGCACATGACGCAGGCCGGGGTGCTGGGGCGGCTGGCGGCGCGGATGGCGGGAACGCCCGTCGTCGTCCACACGCTGCACGGCCCGTCCTACCACGCCGGGCAGCCCCCGTACGTGCAAGAGGGGATCATCCGGCTCAAGCGCTTTCTCGCCCGGCGCACGGACCACGTGATCAGCGTCTCCCAGCGCATGGCGGACGACGTGGTGGCGCGGGGGATCGTCGCCCCGGAGCGCGTCAGCACCATCTACAGCGGGATGGAGCTGGAGTGGTTCGCGGATGCGGACGCGGCGGGGGCGGAGTTCCGCGCGGCGCTGGGCATCGCCCCGGACGCGCCCGTGGCCGGCACCGTCGCCCGGCTGGTGCCGCTCAAGGGGCACGACCTGCTGCTGGACGCCGTGCCGGAGGTGGTGCGGCGGGTGCCGGACGCGCGCTTTCTCCTCGTGGGCGGCGGTCCCCTGCGGGCGGCGCTGGAGGCCCGCGTCCGCGCTCGGGGGATGGAGGGGCACGTGGTGTTCGCGGGCGAGGTGCCCCGCGAGCGGGTTCCGGCGGCCATCGCGGCCGTGGACGTGCTCGTCCACACGTCGGAGCGCGAGGGATTGGCGCGGGTGCTCCCCCAGGCGCTCGCGGCGGGACGGCCGTGCGTGGCGCTGGACCTGGACGGGGCGCCGGAGGTGGTCATCCCCGGCCGGACGGGGTGGCTGGTGCGCCCGGGGGACGCGGCGGGGCTGGCGGACGCCGTCGTGTCGCTGCTGCGGGACGGGGACGCGCGGCGGCGGATGGGGGACGCGGGGCGCCGGCTGGTGAGCCCGCGCTGGCACGCGCAGACCATGGTGGACGACATTGCGGACCTGTACGAACGGCTGCTGCGGGAGCGGGGGAGGGAAAGGCCGGGCCAAACCGCTCGCTGAAAACGAAGACGCGGCTTCCGATTTACTTGCGCCGTCGTGTTTTGCGGGGGTAGATTCGCCCGTATGGACTCGACGGAACACGACGACGGCAGCCCGGCCGCACAGGACGCCCCCACGCGGGCGGGATACGTGGCGCTCGTGGGGTATCCCAACGCCGGCAAGTCGTCGCTGATGAACCGGCTGGTGGACCAGAAGCTGAGCATCGTCACGCCGCTGGCCCAGACCACGCGCGAGCGGGTGCTGGGCATCGACACGCGCGACGGCGTGCAGATGGTGTTCGTGGACACCCCCGGCCTGGTGGAGCCCCGCTACCTGCTGCACCGGGCCATGCTCCACGCCGCCACGGAGGTCATCGGCGACGCGGACGTGGTGCTGCTGCTGGTGGACGCGGCCGCGCAGCACGGCGTCCCCGAGTTTTCCGAGGACGTGCTGGGGCTGCTGGCCCGCGCACAGTCGCTCCTGGTCGTGAGCAACAAGGCGGACCAGGCCAAACCGGCGCAGCAGGCGCGGGTGCGGGCGTGGGCGCAGGAGCACTTTCCCGCCGCGGCCGTGTTCGAGGTCTCGGCGCTGACGGGGGAGGGGACGGAGGCGCTGCGGGCGGAGATCGCCGGGCGGCTGCCGGAGTCGCCCTACCTGTTCCCGGAGGACGACGTCTCGTCGCAGCCCGTGCGCTTTTTCGTGGCGGAGCTCGTCCGCGAGTCGGCGTTCGAGCTGTTCGACAAGGAAGTGCCGTACAGCGTGGCCGTGAAGGTGGACGAGTTCCGCGAGGCGGCCACGCCGGTGTACATCCGTGCCACGCTGTACGTGGAGCGGCCCACGCAAAAGGCCATCATCATCGGCAGCGGGGGCGCGGCCATCCGCGAGCTGGGCCGCAGCGCGCGGATGAAGATCGAGGACTTCGTGGGTGCGCCCGTGTACCTGGACCTGTGGGTGAAGGTGCTGCCGCGCTGGCGCAAGGACGCGCTGTCGCTGCAGCGGTTCGGCTTCTCCATTCCCAATCCGGAGCAACGCAAGTGATCGAGCCCTGGCTCCTCGAACTGCTGGTGTGCCCCAAGTGCAAGGGCGAGCTTCGCCACGAGCAGGATCCCGAGTCCCTGGTGTGCGAGGCCGACCGGCTGCGCTACGAGGTGCGGGACGGCATTCCCATCCTGCTCATCGACGAGGCCCGGCCGCTGGACGCGGCCCACGCCGGGGCGGCCGGCTGAGCCCGCGGCCCGCGCCGTGCGTTTGACAGCCGCGCGCCCGTTCCGATAGAATCGTCCTCCCCCACGCCCAGCGAACCCGGCCCCGGTACATGCCCCAGCGCGTACTCCTGCACTTTTCCCCGCACGGCCGCACCGCCCCCGAGGTGGTCCGCGCGTTCGCGGAAGAGCGGGAATTTCCCATCGTGGAAACGCACGACGTGGGCGACGTGCAGGCGCGCGTGGGCCGCGCGTACCCGGCCGCGCTGGTGGTGGACGCGTCGCCGGACCAGGAGGCGGCCCTGGCCCTGTGCGCGGCCATCAAGGGCGAGGCGTTCACCTCCGTGGTGCCCGTCATCATGTACGTGGCGTGCGGCGGGGCGGGGGACGACGGGTCGGCCCGGGCGCTGGAGGCGGGGGCGGACGAGGTGCTGAGCCACGGACTGTCGGACCGCGAGTGCCTGCTGCGGCTGCGGATGGCCCTGCGCCGCGCGGAGCGCGACGTGAGCGTGCACCCCACCACGCTGCTGCCCGGCACGGTGCAGATCGAGCGCGACATCGGCGAGCGGCTGCGCTCGGGCGAGACGTTCGCCGTGTGCTACTGCGACCTGGACCACTTCAAGGAGTTCAACGACCGGTACGGCTACAACAACGGCGACCGGGTGATCCTCATCCTTTCGCGCATCCTGCGCGACGTGGTGCGGGCGTACTCCCCGACGGCGTTCGTGGGCCACATCGGCGGCGACGACTTCATCTTCAACGCACCCTTCGCGGCGTTCCGGATCTGCTGCGAGGAGGTGATCGCCGTGTTCAACGAGCTCATTGGCCTGCACTACTCGCCGGAAGACCGGGAGCGGGGCTTTTTCAAGGGCAAGGACCGGCGGGGCGAGGAGTACGAGGTGCCGCTGATGACGCTGTCCATCGGCGTGGTGACCAACGAGCACCGCCGGTTCGTGCACACGGCGCAGATCAGCGAGCTGGCGACGGAGATGAAGGCCTACGCCAAGACCTTCTCCGGTTCCATCTACGTGGTGGACCGGCGGCACGGCGGGCCCATGCAGGCCGACGACGCACTTCCCGGGTGACGGATAGCGAGATGAACGTCCAGTGCACGCACTGCAGCACCGTGTTCCGGGTGGATCCCCGGAAGGTCCCCGCCGGCGGCGTGCGGGTCCGCTGCTCCATCTGCCGCGGCGTCTTCGAGGTCGCCGCGGAAGGCGCGCAGGCTGAGTCCGCCGCGGCCGCCGCGCCGTCCTCGGCCGTTGCGGCCGTGACCCCGGCGCCGCAGCCGACTCCGCAGCCCGCCGCCGCGGCCGATCCCCGGCCCGCGCCCCCGCCGGCTCCGTCCGCGCCGCCGGCCGCCGGCCCCGCGTTCCAGCCGGTCTCCGCGCCCCCCGCCGCCGCTCCGGCCGCGATGCCGGCTCCGGCTCCGGCTCCGGCACCGACTCCGGTACCGGCGCCGACTCCGGCTCCGGTTCCGCAGCCCGCGGCGGCTGCCGCTCCGCCCCCGGCTCCGCGTCCCGCGCCGGCGGCCAGCCCGGCTCCCGCGGCCGCGCCGGCCGCCCCGGCCCGTTCGCCGTTCGGCGCGTCGGACCCGAACGCCAAGGCGCGGCGGCTGGCGCGGGCGCTGGTCTCGGACATCATCACGTACCATCCCGAGCGGCGCGACAAGTCCCTGGCGGACGGGACGATCAAGAAGGAATTCATGGACGAGATCAAGAAGAGCTGGGAGGAGTACGTGGCGCAGGTGGGCGCCGAGACGGCCCGCGGCACCACGCACTTTCGCGACGCGCTGAACGAGATCCTGGCCAAGGGGCAGAGCATCTTCTGAAGTGCGTGAGTGCGGAAGTGCGTCAGTGCGGGAGTGAACGGCGCTTCGCAAGGCGCGCAGGCACTCGGCGTTCGCTGGATCCCACTTCCGCACTCACGCACTTCCGCACTCCCGGAGGAACGCATACATTCCCCTCGGTTTACCAAGCTCATGGGGCCGCTCTCCCGGGCGGCCCCATTTCGTTGTCGGAATACACCCGGAACGCGCAGCTGATGAGCACCGACCTTCGTTCGGACCTGGACACGTACCGCAACCGGCTCGACGAGCTGGGGAGGTTTCTTTGACCTCGAAGCACGCACGGAAAAGCTGAAGGCGCTGGAGTCGCGCATGGAGAACCCGTCGTTCTGGAACGACGGTGAAAAGGCACGCGAGGTCATCGCCGAAGTCAACCAGCTCAAGGGGTGGACGGAGCCCTGGCAGCGCATGTCGGCCAAGGTCAACGACCTGGGTGAGATGCTGGAGCTGCTGGAGATGGAGCCCGACGCCGGTCTGGCCGAGGACCTGGAGCGCGAGGTGGAGGCCATCGGCCCCGCGCTGGAGGAGCTGGAGCTCAAGAACATGCTCCAGGGCCCCGACGACCACCGCGACGCCCTCGTGACCATCCACCCCGGCGCCGGCGGCACGGAAAGCCAGGACTGGGCGCAGATGCTGCTGCGCATGTTCACCCGCTGGGGCGAGCGCAAGGGCTTCGACGTGGAGCTGCTCGACCTGCAGGAGGGCGAAGAGGCGGGGATCAAGGACGCTACCCTGGAGATCCGCGGCCAGTACGCGTACGGCTTTCTCAAGGCCGAGCGTGGTGTGCACCGTCTGGTGCGCATCTCGCCGTTCGACAGCGCCGCGCGCCGGCACACGTCGTTCGTCTCCGTGTTCGTTTACCCGTCGGTGGACGACACCATCGAGATCGAGGTGCGCGAAGAGGACATCGAGATGGACGTGTACCGCGCGTCCGGCGCGGGCGGGCAGCACGTCAACAAGACGTCGTCCGCCGTGCGGCTGCGGCACCTTCCCTCCGGCATCGTCGTGGCGTGCCAGCAGGAGCGGTCGCAGCACAAGAACCGCGCGACGGCCATGAAGATGCTCAAGGCCGCCCTGTACCAGCGCGCGCTGGAGGAGCAGGAGAAGGAGAAGTCCAAGCTGGAGAACACCAAGACGGACATCGCCTTCGGCAGCCAGATCCGGTCGTACGTGTTCCAGCCCTACACGATGGTCAACGACCATCGCACGGAGCTCAAGATCCCCGACGTGCAGAAGGTGATGGACGGCGACCTGGATCCCTTCATCCACGCGTACCTGCGGCAGTACGGGGCCGTGCACTCCGATGAGTGACGAGACGACCGCCCTCCCGGCTGAGGGCGTGCCGGGGGACGAGCGCGTGGTCGCGGACCGCGTGGCCAAGCTGGCCCGCCTGCGCGAGCGCGGCGTGGAGCCGTTCGCCTATTCGTTCAATCCCACGCACGCGGCCGCGGAGGCGCTGGACGCGTTCGCCGCGCACGAGTCCGCGCACCCGGACGCGGAGATGGGCGAGACCGTCCGCGTCGCGGGCCGCATCGTCAGCAAGCGGGTGATGGGCAAGAGCACCTTTGCCCACCTGGCGGACCGGACGGGGAAGATCCAACTGTACCTGCGGGTGAACGACCTGCCGGATTCGTACGACGTGCTGGACCTGATCGACCTGGGCGACTGGGTGGGCGCGGAGGGCACGCTCTTCCGCACGCGGACGGGCGAGGTGTCGCTGAAGGCCGCCTCGTTCCAGCTGCTGGCCAAGTCGCTGCGCCCCCTGCCCCTGGGCAAGGAGGAGACGGACCCGGAGACGGGCGAGCGCCGCGTCTACAGCGGCTTCACGGACGTGGAGGCGCGCTACCGCCAGCGGTACGCGGACCTGGCCGTGAACCCCGAGGTGCGCGACACCTTCGTCATGCGCGCCAAGCTCGTCCGCGCCCTGCGGCAGTTCCTGGACGAGCGCGGCTTCGTGGAGGTGGAGACGCCCGTGCTGCAGCCGCTGTACGGCGGCGCCCTGGCCCGGCCGTTCACCACGCACCACAACGCGCTGGACATGCAGCTCTACCTGCGCATCGCGGTGGAGCTGTACCTCAAGCGCCTGATCGTGGGCGGCATGGAGCGGGTGTACGAGATCGGCAAGAACTTCCGCAACGAGGGGCTGAGCCGGTTTCACAACCCCGAGTTCACCATGCTGGAGTTCTACGCCGCGTACATGGACTACGAGGACGTGATGCGCTTCACGGAGGAGCTCATCGTCCACGCCGTGGACCAGGTGTGCGGCGGCCGGCCCGTCGTCTTTGGCGGCCACGAGATCCGCTTCGCGGCGCCGTTCGCCCGCTTCAGCATGTACGACGCGCTCCGGCAGATCGGCGGCGTGGACGTGGTGGCGCTGAGCGAGGAGGGGATGCGCGCCGAGGTCCGCAAGCTGGGCTTCGGCGCGGACGAGATCGCCACCATGGGGCGGGGCAAGCTGATCGACGAATTGTTCGGCGCGCTCGTGGAGCCCAAGCTCATCCAGCCCACGTTCATCACCGACTACCCGCGCGAGATGTCGCCCCTGGCCAAGGCCAAGCGCGGCAACCCGGAATTGACGGAGCGCTTCGAGCTGATGGTGGCGGGCAAGGAGCTGCTGAACGCGTACAGCGAATTGAACGACCCCATCGATCAGCGCGAGCGCTTCGAGGCGCAGACGCGGCTGGCCCTGGCCGGGGAGGAAGAGACGCAGCCGTTGGACGAGGACTTCCTGCGCGCCCTGGAGTACGGGATGCCGCCCACGGGTGGCTTCGGGATGGGGATCGACCGCTTGATGATGATCCTTTCCGGGCAGCCGTCCATCCGCGACGTGGTCCTGTTTCCCTCCATGAGGCCGGAATGAGGAACCGCGGGTTACGGGTTACAGGGGACAGGGGACAGGGAACGGCGATCCGGGTGATACCGGCGGGCTATTCCCTATTCCCTATTCCCTATTCCCTTCTGCCGGACGAAAGAGGCCCCCGATGATGCTGGAATGGCGCGTCGCGCGCCGGTACCTGTCCAGCCGCCGGGGCACGCGGTTCCTGTCGCTCATCACCCTCATCGCCATCGGCGGCGTGTCGGTGGGCGTCACGGCCCTGATCGTCGTCACGGCGGTGATGAACGGGCTGCAGACGGAGCTGAGGAAGGGGATCCTGGGCGTCAATCCGCACGTGTTCGTCCTCACCTACGGGGAAGGGATGCGGATGGACCGCTGGGAAGGCCCCCTCCAGCAGACGCGGCGCGTGGAGGGCGTGGTGGCCGCGGCGCCGTTCGTCCACACGGAGGTGGGGCTGCGCAACCGGGGCGGCTATCCCGAAGCGGCCGTGCTGCGGGGGATCGACGTGTCGCAGAAGGGCGCGGAGGCCACGGACATCCCCCGGATGCTGCGCGATGCCCGCATCCGGCTGGACCGCTCGCGGAGCGGGCTTCCCGCCATCGCCCTGGGGCAGGCCCTGGGCGCGCGGCTGGGGCTCATCCCCGGCGACACGCTGACGGTGATCTCGCTGGCCAACGCCCGGGTGACGGCCATGGGGCTCGTCCCCAAGATGGAGATGTTCGAGTACGTGGGCGGCGTGCGCACGGGGATGTGGGAGTACGACAACAAGTTCGCCTACACCTCGCTGGCGGCCGGGCAGGACCTGGCGGGGCTGGGCACGGCCGTGAGCGGGCTGGAGGCGCGGCTCACGGACCCGTATCGGGCGACGGAGGTGTCGGCGGGGATCGAGACGTCGCTGGGCATCCCGTACCGCACGGACAACTGGATGAACATGAACCGGTCCCTCTTCTCCGCCCTCAAGCTGGAGAAGCTGGCCCTGACCCTCATCCTGCTGCTGATCGTGATCGTGGCCGCCTTCAACATCGTGAGCACGCTGGTGATGGTGGTGACGGACAAGACGCGGGAGATCGGCGTTCTCAAGTCCATGGGGATGACCTCGAAACGGATACTGCGCCTGTTCATGATGCAGGGGCTGGTGATCGGCATCGTGGGCGCCGTCATCGGGGGGACGCTGGGCGGGCTCGTCACCTACGTGGTGGACCGCTTCAAGCTCATCAGCATCCCGGGCGAGATCTACTTCATCAGCCACCTCCCCGTGAAGATCGCTCCCCTGGACCTGCTGATCGTGCTGGTGTCGACCGTGCTGATCTCGTTCCTCGCGACGGTGTATCCAGCCTGGCAGGCGGCCCGGCTGGAGCCGGTGGAGGCCATCCGCCATGAGTAGCTCCCTTCCGTTCAGCGCGCCGGACGCGCCGCGGGGCGTGGACTACGCCGCGGAGCCCTCCATCTCCGCCCGGGGCGTGAGCAAGAGCTACGTGGGCGGCGACGGCAGCCGCATCCAGGTGCTGGCCAACGTGGACCTGGACGTGCGCCCGGGCGAGCTGGTGTCCGTCATCGGCCAGTCCGGCAGCGGCAAGAGCACGCTGCTGCACGTGCTGGGCGCCCTGGACCAGCCGGACGCCGGCGAGGTGATCCTGGGCGGGCGTCGGCTGGCCTCGCTGCGGGAGGAGGCGCTGGCGGAGCTGCGCAGCCGCAACGTGGGCTTCGTCTTTCAGTTCCACCACCTGCTGCGCGAGTTCTCGGCGCTGGAGAACGTGATGATGCCGCAGCTCATCGCGGGGACGGTGGAAGGCAAGGCGCGCGACCGCGCCGTGGAGCTGCTGGACATGCTGGGGCTGGCCGCGCGGCGCGAGCACAAGCCGGCGCAGCTGAGCGGCGGCGAGCAGCAGCGCGTGGCCGTGGCGCGGGCGCTGGCCAACCGCCCCCTGGCGCTGCTGGCGGACGAGCCGTCGGGCAACCTGGACCCGGACACGAGCGAGCGGCTGCACGACGCGCTCTTTCGCGTGTGCCAGGAGGAGCGGGCGGCGATGGTGCTGGTGACGCACGACCTGGGGCTTGCCGCACGCGCGGACCGCGTCCTGCGGCTGCACGGCGGTCAGCTGGTGAACGTGGGCCCGGAGGTCGCCGGGCCCGCCGCGGGGGAGTAAGAAAGGCCCATCCGACATGCTGTGCGAGAACTGCGGGAACCACGAGGCGGCCATCCACCTCACCCAGATCCAGAACAACGAGATGACCACGCGCCACCTCTGCGAGGTGTGCGCGGAGTCCATGGGCCTGAGCGCGGGCCAGCCGGCCAACGCCCCCCTGGCGGACTTCATCGCGCAGATGGGCAAGTCCATCGCGGCGGAGACGGTGACCGCGGCCGGCACCTGCCCCAGCTGCGGGCTCACCCTCACGGACTTCAAGCGCACGGGGCGCCTGGGGTGCGCCCGCTGCTACTCCGTGTTCGACACGAGCCTGCGGGGGCTGCTGCGCAAGCTGCACGGCGGCACCCAGCACAGCGGCAAGGTGTACCTGCCGCCGGACCCCACGGAAACGGACCGGACGGCCCGGGTGGTGAGCCTGCGCCGCAGCCTGGCCCGCGCCGTGGAGGCCGAGGACTTCGAGCGCGCCGCGGCGCTCCGCGACCAGATCCGCCGGCTCGAAGCCGGCCAGGAGGTGTGACCGTGGCCAACGAGTTCCTGGGCGCCGTCCCCGATGCCGGCCTGGCCTGGCTGCGTGCCGACGGGCCCCACAGCGACATCGTCCTGTCCACGCGCATCCGGCTGGCGCGCAACCTCCAGCAGTTCCGGTTCGGCACGCGGGCCGAGCCGGACGACCGCCGCGAGGTGCTGCGCCTGACGCTGGACGCCGCGGGCGCCGCGCCGGCCCTGGGGAGCGGGCGGCAGGTGGTCGTTTCCGAGCTGGCGCAGTCGGAGCGGCAGCTCCTCCTGGAGCGGCACCTGGTGAGCCGCGAGCTCATCGGGGGCACGGGGCACCTCACGCCCACGCACACGGCGCTGCTGATGGCGCCGGGCGAGGCGCTGAGCGTGATGGTGAACGAGGAGGACCACCTGCGCCTGCAGAACATCGTGGGCGGCTTTCGCCTGCGCGACGCCTGGCGCGACGTGGAGCGGCTGGACGACGAGCTGGGCAAGCGCCTGCCGTACGCGTTCCACACGGAGTTCGGCTACCTGACGTCGTGCCCCACGAACGTGGGGACGGGGCTGCGGGCCAGCGTGCTCATGCACCTGCCGGGGCTGGTGCTCACGCAGGAGATCGGCAAGGTGCTGCAGGGCATCAGCCAGGTGGGGCTGACCTTCCGCGGACTGTACGGGGAGGGGAGCGAGGTCGTCGGCAACTTCTTCCAGATCAGCAACCAGACCACGCTGGGCAAGACGGAAGAGGACCTGATCGACCACCTGCAGCGCATCGTGCACCAGGTGGTGCAGTACGAGACGCAGGCGCGCCAGGTGCTGCTGCGCGACGCCCCCGTGGTCATCGAGGACAAGGTGTGGCGGGCCTACGGGCTGCTGCGCCACGCCCGGTCCACGAGCTTCGAGGAGGTGATGAACCTGCTGAGCGGCGTGCGGCTGGGGGTGGGACTGAAACTCATCCCCGACCTCAGTGTATACACGCTCAACCGGATCATGATCTTCACGCAGTCCGCCCACCTGGAGCAGGGGGCGGGCGGTCCCCTGGCCGAGGGGGACGCCGACGTCCAGCGGGCCGCCTACGTGCGGCAGGTGCTGCAGGACGCCGGATCCAACGAGGATTGATGGATCCCCGCCGCCACCCGCGCGGCGCTTGATTGTTTCGAAAACCCCAGCCGCCCACGTCCTCGCAAGGCGTTACGGCGCAGAAAGTTGTCCGCGCGAAGGGGCCAGTGGTTCAAGGGATGGCCTCTGCTGTGCAGGTGCACGCGCGCGGAAGCTCGCTACCGGGAAGTCCATCGAATTCACTCCGCCCGTCCGGAGGCCAGGGTACACATGAACTACAATTTCACCGACCGTGTGCGCAAGGTGCTCGCGATGGCCCGCGAAGAGGCCATCCGGCTCCAGCACGACTACGTCGGCACCGAGCACATCCTCCTGGGCCTCATCCGCGAGGGCGAGGGGGTGGCGGCCGCCGTGCTGAACAACCTCAACGTGGACCTCGACCAGGTGCAGGAAAAGGTCGAAGAGTCCGTCCGCCGCGGCAAGGCGACCATTGCCCTGGGCGAGCTGCCGTACACGTCGCGCGCCAAGAAGGTGCTGGAGTTCGCCATGGCCGAGGCCCGCGAGCTCAACCACAGCTACGTGGGCACCGAGCACCTGCTGCTGGGCCTGCTCCGCGAGGAGAAGGGGATCGCGGCCGAGGTGCTGGGCCAGCTGGGCGTGACGCTGGAGGACGCCCGCCGCGAGACGCTCAAGCTGCTGGGCAGCGAGCCCAGCGCCGCGCCCTCCGCCAGCGCGCCGACCGCCAGCGCCGCCGGGGCCACGGGCGCCAAGGGTGAAAAGAAGAGCAAGACGCCCGCGCTGGACCACTTCTGCCGCGACCTGACCGAGCTGGCGCGCCAGGGCGACCTGGACCCCACCATCGGCCGCGCCGAAGAGATCGAGCGCGTGATGGAGATCCTGTCACGGCGCAAGAAGAACAACCCCGTGCTCATCGGCGAGCCGGGCGTGGGCAAGACGGCCATCGTGGAGGGGCTGGCGCAGCTCATCGCCGAGGGCAAGTGCCCCGACTCGCTGCGCGACTACCGGGTGCTCTCGCTGGACATGGCCGCCGTCATCGCCGGCACCAAGTACCGCGGCCAGTTCGAGGAGCGGCTCAAGGCGGTGATGAACGAGATCAGCCAGAACAAGAACATCATCCTGTTCATCGACGAGCTGCACACGCTGGTGGGGGCCGGTGCCGCCGAGGGCGCCATCGACGCCAGCAACATGCTCAAGCCGGCGCTTGCCCGCGGCGAGCTGCAGTGCGTGGGCGCGTCGACGCTCAACGAGTACCGCAAGTACATCGAGAAGGACGGCGCCCTGGAGCGCCGCTTCCAGACGGTGAACGTGGAGCCGCCCTCGATCGACGAGGCCATCCAGATCGTGCAGGGGCTGCGCAGCCACTACGAGGACCATCACCGCATCCGCATCACGGACGAGGTGATCGAGGCCGCCGTGAAGCTGTCGGAGCGCTACATCACCGACCGGTTCCTGCCGGACAAGGCCATCGACGTGATCGACGAGGCCGGCGCCCGCGCGCGGCTGCAGACGCAGGTGCCGCCGCCGGAGGTGGAGGACCTGAAGAAGCAGCTGGAGGCCATCGCCGGCAAGAAGGACGAGGCCATCCGCGACCAGGACTTCGAGCGCGCGGCCGAGCTGCGCGACCACGAGCGCGAGCTGCAGCGCAAGATCCAGGAGCGCGAGAAGAGCTGGGAAGAGGAGCGCAAGACGAACCGTCCGGCGCTGAACGAAGAGGACGTGGCCTTCATCGTGAGCCGGTGGACGGGGATCCCCGTGACGCGCCTGAAGCAGGCCGAGACGGCCCGCCTGGTGAACATGGAGGAGGAGCTGCACAAGCGGGTGGTGGGGCAGGAGCGTGCCCTGCAGGCCATCAGCCGCGCCATTCGCCGCAGCCGCGCGGGGCTCAAGGACCCCAAGCGCCCCATCGGCTCGTTCGTCTTTGCCGGGCCCACGGGCGTGGGCAAGACGGAGCTGGCGCGGGCCCTGGCCGAGTTCCTGTTCGCCGACCGCAACGCGCTCATCCGCGTGGACATGTCGGAGTACATGGAGAAGTTCAGCGTGTCACGGCTCATTGGCGCCCCTCCGGGGTACGTGGGCTACGAGGACAGCGGAACGCTCACCAAGGCGGTGCGGCGCAAGCCCTACTCGGTGGTGCTGCTGGACGAGATCGAGAAGGCGCACCCGGACGTGTTCAACCTGCTGCTGCAGGTGCTCGACGAGGGTCACCTGACGGACAACTACGGCCGGGTGATCGACTTCAAGAACACGGTCGTGATCATGACCTCCAACCTGGGGGCGCGCGACATCGGCAAGGGGCCGGGGCTGGGGTTCCACGCGCCCAGCCAGCAGTCGCAGTTCGACCGGATGGAGGCCAAGGTCAAGGAGGAGATCGAGCGGGCGTTCAACCCGGAGTTCATCAACCGGCTGGACGACACCATCGTGTTCCATCCGCTGACCAAGGAGCAGATCGGCTCGATCATCCACAACCTGCTCAGGGACGTGGAGGACCGGCTAAAGGAGGAGGAGCTGACGCTGAAGCTGACCGACGATGCCATCGAGTTCATGGTGGACCATGGCTACGACGAGAAGTTCGGCGCGCGTCCCCTGCGGCGGGCCATCCAGCGCTACCTGGAGGACCCGCTCTCGGAAAGCATCCTGAGCTCGGAGTTCAGCCCGGGAGACGAGATCGAGGTAACGGTCGCCGAAGACCGCCAGTCGCTCGCCTTCCGGGTACCCTCGAAAACCCAGACCGTCTGACTTCCAGCGTGTTGCACTTCAATCGGGGACGGGCCGCCTTCGCGGCCCTCCTCTCTTTCGCCCTCGGCGGCGCCGTTCCCGGCGCCGCCCTCGCGCAGGACCCCGTCCCGCAGGCCGCCCCCGCCGGATTCGTGGTGGACAGCGTGGAGGTACGCGGCACCCAGCGCGTGACCCCCGACGCCGTGCGCGCGTCGGCGGGCGTGCGCACGGGAAGCACCGTGAACGCGCAACTGGTGCAGGACGCCATCCGGCGCCTCATGGCCACGGGGAACTACGAGACCGTGCAGGTCTACGTGCGCGGCGCCGAGCAGGGGCGCGGCGCGCTGGTGCTGGACGTGCGCGAGCGGCCGTTCGTGGCGCAGATCCAGTTCGTGGGGCTGCGCAGCGTGAGCGGCGGCACCGTGCGCGACAGCGCCGGCCTCAAGGAGAACGCACCCCTGGACCCCCAGCGGGTGGCGGCGGCGCAGAAGCTGACCCGCGACCTGCTGGCGGCGCGCGGAATCCAGCTCCTGTCCATCGACACCAGCCTGGCGCCGGTGGAGAACGGGGCCGTGCGCCTGACCTTCAACGTGCGCGAAGGCAACCGCCTCACGGTGGCCGACATCGACTTCACGGGGAACACGGCGTTCTCCGAGGAGCAGCTGGAGGACGCCATGTCCCTCAAGGAAGAGGGCTTCTTCTGGTTCCGCGGGGGCCGCTACGACCGCGAGGCGTTCGAGGAGGACCTGCGGGCCAACCTGCCGCAGTTCTACGGCAGCCACGGCTACATCGACTTCGCCGTCGTGCGCGACACCCTGGTGGTGGACCCGCAGACGGGCAAGGCGCGGCTGGTGGTGGAAGTCTCGGAGGGGCCGCAGTACCGCCTGGGCGAGTTCAACGTGCAGGGCAACTCGCGGTTCCCCACGGAGGCCCTGGCCGACGTCTTCACCACGCAGCGCCGCTCGGTGCTGGGGCTGCCCTTTGGCGGCACCAGCGAGCGCACGGCGGGCGAGGTGTTCGACCAGCAGGCGTTCAACCGCGCGGCCACCGAGATCGAGCAGCAGTACCGCAACGAGGGGTACCTGTACGCGCAGGTGCTTCCCTCCATCGAGCGGGTGCCGGCGGCCAACGGCCAGCCGGCCCGGGTGAACGCCACCCTGGCCGTGAGCGAGCAGCAGCCGTTCTACATCGACCAGGTGACGTTCCGCGGCAACACCACGACGCACGAGTCGGTGATCCGCGAGCGGGTGTGGATCGTTCCGGGCGACGTGTACAACGAGCAGCGGGTCATCCAGAGCTACCAGAGCATCTCGGGCCTCGGCTTCTTCGAGGTGCCCATGCCCATGCCCGACATCCGGCCGGACCCGCAGACGGGGACCGTGGACATCGTCTTCAACGTGAAGGAGAAGAACACGGGGAGCGTGAACTTTGGCACCGTGTTCGGCGGCGGGCCCTACGGCAGCAACAGCGGGCGCTTCGCGGGCTTCCTGAGCTATGCGCAGCCCAACCTGTTCGGCCAGGGCAAGTCGGCCAGCATCCGGGCCGAGGTGGGCTACGGGCGCAGCACGGTGGAGGCCAGCTACATGGACCCGGCCATCGGCGGCGGGCGCAACTCGGGCTCGGTGTCGGTCTTTCGCCGCGGCGACCGCTTCGTGCGGTTCGGCAACGGGCGGCGGCTGCAGACGGGTGCTTCGACGCAGTTCGGCTTCCCCATCCCGGGGTCGCTGCGCACGCGGGCGTTCCTGGGCTACTCGCTGTCGCGCACGGAGTACCTGACGAGCGAGGAGACCTGCGAGCCGGGGAACTCGAGCCTGTTCTGCCTTCCCAACGCCACGGCGAGCAGCCTGTCGCTCTCCATCACGCGCGACACCAAGAACCACCCGCTCTTTCCCACGCAGGGAACGCGGCAGTCGGTGACGGTGGAGCAGACGGGCGGCCCCCTGCAGGGGGACGGCAACTACCAGAAGGTGTTTGCGCAGACGGAGTGGTGGGTCCCCACCGGCCGGCTGGGCAACGGCCCCCGCGCGCCGCAGATGGCCCTGGGCCTTTCGGCACGGACGGGCACGATCTTCGGCGACGTGAGCCGCTTTCCCTTCGAGCGCTTCTACGTGGGCGGCGTGATGTTCGGCCAGCCCCTGCGCGGCTACCAGGAGAGCAGCGTGGGTCCGCGCGGCTACAGCGCGAACTGCAACCGCAGCCTGCAGCTGGAGTGCCTGGGCGACGCCTTCTTCACGGTGTCGGGCGAGTACGCGTTCCGCCTGACGGACGCCCTGTCGGTGTCGGCGTTCGCCGACGCGGGCAACGTGTTCGGCGACGTGGCGGAGTTCAACACGGCGCGGCTGTTCCGCGGCGCGGGCGTGGGCGCCACCCTGGTGACGCCGTTCCTGGGCGCCATCGGCATCGACGCGGCGTACGGCTTCGACCGGCCCGAGCCGGGCTGGGAGATTCACTTCAAGCTGGGGAACCAGTAAGGTTCCCCAGGCAACCTCAAGACGGATGGACCGATGAAGCGTTTTCTTTCGTTTGCTTTCGCGGGGGCCCTGGCCCTGGCGGCCGCGGCCGTGCCGGCCCAGGCGCAGCAGCTCAAGATCGGCTACGTGAACTCGCAGCGCATCTTGGCCGAGACGCCGGCGTTCGCGGGCGTGCGCAGCACGCTGGAGCGCGAGTTCACCCCCCTGCGCGCGGAGATCGACTCGCTCGAGGCGCGCCTGTCGCGCGGCGACGAGGAGCTGCGGGCCCAGGGCGCCACGCTGACGGAGGCGGCCCGCCAGCAGCGCACGCAGGCCCTGCAGCAGCAGCTGGCGCAGTACCAGCAGCGCGCGCAGGCCATCCAGCAGCAGCTGCAGACGCGCGAGCAGGAGCTGGTCGCGCCCATCATGCAGCAGATTCGCGGCGTGCTGGAGCAGGTGCGCTCGGCGGGCGGCTACTCGTTCATCATCGACCCGCCGGACGGGCTGGTGGTGGCCGTGGACCCGGCCCTGGACGTGACGGCCGACGTGATCCGCCGCCTGGGCGGCACGCCCGCGGCGCGGCCGTAAACTCCGCGCGCTGAGGGAGCCGCGCCCGTTTGCGGGCGCGGGTTCGGGCCGCTAGCTTCGGTGCCCGCGACGCTTCGGTGTCGCGGGCACTTTTTGCGTGGGGGCGGGGACGGAACTGCGGGTTACAGGGGACAGGTTACAGGTTACAGGGGGGACGGCTTCGCCGGCGGGGCCCTCACCCGGGTTCGTAAACCTCACCCACCCTCTCCCACAAACTGCGTGGGAGAGGGTATACACCCCGGCCCCGGCACGGACGCGGGATTCCGTCCCCGCGACGTTCTCCCCCTCTCCGCGAGGAACGAGCGGGGAGGGGGCCGGGGGGAGGGGCCGCCCGCGGGAGGAGAGAGCCCGCCGGACCGGCACGAGCCGTGGGTCCGCCCAGGCCCGGGCCGAGCGAATGAATTCGCCGCAACGACGACACGATGTCCGCCTGCGCGGACGGGTCCGTCACGGGCGGGTGCCACGCCGGCACGGAGCCCGGGTGGGAATCAGTTAACCTCCCCCAGGGGTTTTTGGGGGAGGTGCGAGCCTGAGCGAGCGGTGGGGGCGCCCGGCGGGAGCCTGGCTTTCTCCCGGAACTCCGCCCCCAGAATTGGCAGCGTGGATGACAAACGACCGACCGGGACGGGAATGGCGGAGCTGACGATCGCCGAGGTGGCGCGGATCGCGGAGGGCGAGCTGGAGCAGGGGGACGGGGAGCGCACCGTGCGCGGCGTGGCGCCGCTGGAGGAGGCGCTGCCGCATCACCTCTCGTTCGTTGCCGAAGCCCGTTACCATCCCTACATTCAGGCGTCGCAAGCCGGAGCCCTGCTCGTGGCCCGCGGCGCCGGGGTGGAGCTGCCCGCCGGGATGGCCCTGGTGCGCGTGGACGACCCGCGCCGGGCCCTGGCGCGCATCCTCCCCGCCCTCTACCCGGAGGACGCGCCCGCACCCGGCATCCACCCGAGCGCCGTCGTCGGGGCGGGGGCGGAGGTGGCGCCGTCCGCGTCCATCGGACCGTACGCCGTCGTGGGCGCGGGCACGCGCGTGGGCGAGCGGGCCCGCATCGGGGCGCACGTGGTGGTGGGCACGCGCTGCGAGATCGGGGCGGACGCCGTCCTGCATCCCCAGGTCACGCTGTACGACGGGGTGTCCGTGGGCGCGCGCTCCATCATCCACAGCGGCGCGCGGCTGGGCTCGGACGGCTTCGGCTTCGTGCCGGAGCGCGGCGGGCTGCGCAAGGTGCCGCAGGTGGGTGGATGCGTGATCGGCGACGACGTCGAGATCGGCGCCAACACCACCATCGACCGCGGCTCCATCGGCGACACCGTGGTGGGGCGGGGGACCAAGATCGACAACCTGGTGCAGATCGGGCACAACTGCCGCATCGGCCAGTCCGTCATCATCGTCTCCCAGGTGGGGATCTCGGGGAGCACCCGGGTGGGGGACGGGGCTGTCCTGGGCGGCCAGGCGGGGATCCAGGGGCACATCGAGATCGGCCCCGGGGCCCGCATCGGCGCGCAGGCGGGGGTGACGGCCAGCGTGCCCGGGGGGATCACCGTGAGCGGCTACCCCGCGCGCCCGCACCGCGAGGCCCTGCGCGTGCAGGCGGCCGTGTTCGGGCTGCCCAAGCTGGTGGAGCGCCTGAAGGCGCTGGAACGGGCGGTGCTGGGCCGGGGCGCGGAGGGCGCCCGGCCCCCTTCGCATTCCGACGACGAGACCAACGGCGATCCTGCGCCGAGGAACTAGATGCCGACGACGACACCACGCCAGAACACCATCGCCCGCCCCGGCGAGATGCAGGGGGTAGGGCTGCACACGGGCGCGGAGGTGCGCATGCGCATCCTTCCCGCGCCCGTGAACTCGGGGATCGTCTTTCGCCGCACGGACATGGCGGGCGCGGCGGACGTCCCCGCGCTGCTGTCCCACGTGGTGGGGACGGACCTGGGCACGTCCATCGGCCACGGGGAGGTGAAGATCCACACGGTGGAGCACCTGCTGAGCGCCATGGTGGCCCGGGAGATCGACAACGCCTTGGTGGAGCTGGATGCGGCGGAGCTTCCCGCGGCGGACGGCAGCGCGCGCGAGTTCCTTCGCCTGCTGGACGAGTGCGGCGTGGAGGAGCAGGACGCGCCGGCGCGGTACCTTCCCGTGGCGGAGACGTTCTCCATCACCAAGGGGCAGTCGGAGTACGTGGTGACGCCGGCGCAGGACTACCGGGTGTCGACCACCATCGAGTTCGACCACCCCCTCATCGGCCGGCAGTACGGCTCGTTCCGGGTGGCGGACCCGTCCTACGCGGACGAGGTGCTGCCGGCGCGGACGTTCGGATTCCTGCGCGACGTGGAGGCCATGCGCGGGCGCGGGCTGGCCATGGGCGGCTCGCAGGAGAACGCCGTGGTCCTGTCGGAGGACGGGCTGGTGGAGGGGACGCAGCTGCGCTTTCCGGACGAGTTCGTGCGCCACAAGGTGCTGGACGTCGTCGGCGACCTGGCGCTGGTGGGCGCGCGCATCCGCGCGCACGTGATCGCCGAGCGGCCGGGGCACCTGGGCAACGTGGCGTTGGCCAAGGAGCTGCTGGCGCGGGCGGAGAAGAAGGCCCTGGCGCGGCCCATCCTGAACATCGAGCAGATTACGCAGTACCTGCCGCACCGCTACCCCTTCCTCCTCGTGGACCGCGTGGTGGAGTTCGAGGAGCGCAAGCGGATCGTGGGATTGAAGAACGTGACCATCAACGAGCCGTTCTTCGTGGGCCACTTTCCCGGCCGGCCGGTGATGCCGGGGGTGCTCATCATCGAGGCCATGGCGCAGGTGGGCGGGCTGCTGGTGCTGGAGCAGATGGAGAACCTGGACGACAAGGTGGTCTACTTCATGTCGCTGGACAACGTGAAGTGGCGCCGCCCCGTGACCCCCGGCGACCAGATCCGCTTCGAGGTGGAGGTGCTGCAGATCCGCGGCGCCACCTGCCGGATGAAGGGCGTGGGCACCGTGGACGGCCACGTGGTGGCCGAGGCGGAGATGATGGCACGCGTGGTGGACAAGTGACGCCCATGGACACCATCATCGAGCCCCAGGTGCACCCCACGGCCATCGTGGACGAGGGCGCGGAGCTGGGCGAGGGCGTGGTCGTCGGTCCCTACTGCATCGTGGGCCCCGGCGTGAGCATCGGGGCCCGGACGCACCTGGCGGGGCACGTGATCGTGGAGCGCGACACGAGCCTGGGCGCGGACTGCCGCATCGGCTACGGCGCGGCCATGGGCACGGACCCGCAGGACCTGAAGTACGCCGGCGAGACGACGCGGCTGGAGATCGGCGACCGGACGGTGATCCGCGAGTACGCCACGCTCAACCGCGGCACGTCGGCCAGCGGGCTCACGCGGGTGGGGAGCGACTGCATGCTCATGAGCTACGTGCACGTGGCCCACGACTGCATGCTGGGCGACCACGTGATCCTGTCCAACGCGGTGAACATGGCGGGGCACGTCTCCATCGGCGACTGGGCCATCGTGGGCGGAATGACGCCCATCCACCAGTTCGTGCGGATCGGCGCGCACGCGTTCATCGGCGGGCAGTCGCGCATCAGCAAGGACATCCCGCCGTACGTAAAGGCGGCCGGGATCCCCGTGGAGCTTTATGGATTGAACTCCGTGGGCCTGCAGCGGCGCGGCTTCAGCGAAGAGGTGCGGCGCGAGCTGAAGCGGGCGTACCGGCTGTTCTTCGGATCGACCCACAACACCACGCAGGCGCTGGCGCGGGCCCGCGAGGAGCTGCGCTCGCTGCCGGAGGTGGAGGCGTTCCTGACCTTTTTCGAGAGCTCGGAGCGCGGGGTGACGGTCTGATGACGCGGGTCGGCGTCCTGGGCGTGGGCTCCCTGGGCTTTCACCACGCGCGCATCCTGCGCGAGGTGCCCGGGGCGGAGATGGCGGGGGTGTTCGATGACAACCCCGCGCGGCTGGAGACCGTCTCGCGCGAGCTGGGCGTGCGCGCGTTCCGCAGCCGCGACGAGCTGCTGGAGCACGTGGACGCGGCCGTGATCGCCGTGCCCACGACGTACCACACGGAGGTGGCCCTGCCGGCCATCGACGCGGGGGTGCACCTGCTGATCGAAAAGCCCATCGCCGTCACGCTGGACGAGGCGGAGCGGATCGTCGCGGCGGCCAAGGCCAAGAACCTGGTGGTGCAGACGGGGCACGTGGAGCGCTTCAACGGCGCCCTGCGGGCCTGCGAGCCGTACCTGGAGGACCCGCGCTTCATCGAGTCGCACCGCCTGGCGCCGTTCAATCCCCGCGGGACGGACGTGGCCGTGGTGCTGGACCTGATGATCCACGACATCGACCTGGTCCTGGGCCTCGTGGGCCGGCCGGTGGAGGGGGTGGATTCCATCGGCGTGCCGGTGCTCACGCCCAGCGCGGACATCGCCAATGCGCGGCTGAGCTTCGCGAACGGCGCCGTGGCCAACATCACGGCCAGCCGCGTGAGCTTCGAGCGGATGCGGAAGATCCGCTTCTTTCAGCACTCGGGCTACATGTCGCTGGACCTGGCGGCGGGCACGGGCGAGTTCCTGCGGCTCAAGCCGGGCGCGCGGCTTCCCGAGGGCGGGGAGATAGGCGTGGCGGCGCTGCTGGGGCTGGTGGAGCGCATCGAGCTCAAGGGCGACGGGCAGGAGCCGCTGCGGGCGGAGCTGGAGGCGTGGGTGGCGGCGGTGCGCGGCGAGGGGCCGCTCGTCGTGAGCGGCGAGGCCGGGCGCGACGCCCTGCGCGTGGCGCTGCAGATCATGGAGCGCATCGAGCAGCACGCGGCCGCGGGGCTGGCCGCGCGGCCGTAGGTTCCGGCTGGAATGCGGATTTCTGAGCCGGGGCGCACGGCGGGAGTGATCAAGATCGCGACGAACCCGAAAGCGACTGAAGTCGCGGCTACAACTTCACACTGTCCGCCTGCGCGGACACCTCCGTCGCGGGCGGGCCAGGTGCAGCGGAGCGGGGTTCCGGGGCGGCGGGCAAGATCCTTCGGCCGCGCCCATCGTATCGTGCAGCAACGGGTTCCGGGCGGGCGCTCCCTCAGGATGACATCTCCCGAGAGCCCGCTGATCTGCATCTCTCTCCTTTCGCCGGCGGTGATCTTGTGACCGACCCGGCATCCATTCAGCAGAATCCTCCGGCCGCGTTCGGGGCGGGGGCTCCCACGATCTTCATCTCGGCGGGCGAGGAGTCGGGCGACCTGCACGGAGCCGCGCTCGCTCGGGCCCTGCGCGAGCGCTATCCCGCCGCGCGGCTCATCGGGCTGGGCGGCGCGCGCATGCGGGCGCAGGGCGTGGAGACGCTCGCCGGGCTGGACGAGCTGGCCGTGATGGGGTTCGTGGAGGTCATCAAGCACCTGCCGTTCTTCATCCAGCTGCGCAAGCGGGTGTTCGCCGCGCTGGAGGCGGAGCGCGTAGACCTCGTCATCCCCATCGACTACCCCGGCTTCAACCTGCGCCTGGCGCGCCACGCGAAGGCATCCGGGATCCCCGTCCTCTACTACATCGCGCCGCAGGTGTGGGCGTGGCACAAGTCGCGGGTGCGGGACCTGGGCCGGGACGCGGACGAGGTGGCCGTCGTGCTGCCCTTCGAGGAGGATTTCCTGCGCAAGGGCGGCGTGAACGCGCGGTTCGTGGGGCATCCGCTGCTGGACCGCGCGGAGCCGGAGCTGCCGCGCGACGCGTGGGCGCGGGGGCAGGGGCTGGACCCGGCGCGGCCCATCCTGGCGCTCTTTCCCGGCTCGCGGGCGCAGGAGGTGGGGCGGCACCTGGAGCTCTTCTCCGCCGCGGCGGACCTCGTGGTGCGGCGGCGGCCGGACGCGCAACCCGTGATCGGCGTGCCGGGGGGGATCGACCGCGGCGTGTACGGCGGCGCGCGCTGGCCGCTGATCGAGAGCTCCGGCGGGCTGCTGCAGTACGCGACGGCGGCGCTGGCCAAGAGCGGCACGACGACGCTGGAGGCCGCGCTGGCCCTGACGCCGCTCGTGGTCGTCTACCGGATGAACGCGGCGAGCTACGCGCTCGCGAAACGCGTGGTCAAAGTGCCGCACATCGCCCTGGCGAACCTGATCGCGGAGGATCGCGTGGCGCCGGAGTTCGTGCAGGACGCCGCCACGCCCGAAGCCCTGGCGGATGCCGTCCTGCCGCTGCTGGACGCGGATTCGGAGGCGCGGAAGCAGATGATCGCCGGGTTCTCGCAGGTGCGCGGGCGGCTGGGCGGGCCCGGCGCCTCCCGCCGCGTCGCCGAGTTGGCAGCCGAGCTGCTGGCGAAGGGCCAATGAGCGCGGCGGACGGGGCGGAGCGCTCGGCGGTGTGCAGCGGAGCGGTGCGGCCCGCGACAGGGAGGCAGGCGCACGCCCGGGAGCGAATGAATTCGCCGCTGGAAATTCGCGAAGTCCGCCTTCGCGGACTGCGGGGCGGAGTCTGGCGCGCGGCGGACGGTCCTGCGGCAGGGCAGGTGGACCATGGCTGACCGCGCAGAGGCGGAGCGCGCGGCGGAGCTGCCGTCGGAGATGACGACGCGGCTGCCGTGGCATCAGTCCGCCCTCGCGGGGATCGGCGGCGCGGCGCTGGACGGCATCATGGGCTCGTGCCGGTATCGCACGGAGGGGGACGAGAACTATGCCCAGTTCCACCGCGAGGGAAAGCCGGTCGTCTTCACGCTCTGGCACGGGCGGCTGCTTCCGGCCACGTACCATCACCGCGGGCAAGGGGTCGTCACGCTGGTGAGCCTGCACCGCGACGGGGAGTACATCACCCGCGCCGTCCGCCGCTGGGGATACACGGCCGTGCGTGGGTCCAGCAGCCGCGGCGGGTTGGAGGCGCTGCGCGAGCTCATCCGCCACGTGAAACAGGGCCGCTCGCTGGCCATCACGCCGGACGGGCCGCGGGGGCCGTTCCAGAAGATGAAGCCCGGCCCCGCCATCATCGCGCAACGCACGGGCGCACCGATCATCCCCGTGGCGGCGGCGGCCAGCCGGGGCTGGTTCTTCGGGAGCTGGGACCGATTCCTGATCCCGCGGCCGTTCGCGCGCTGCCAGATCGCGTACGGCGAGCCCGTGTTCGTGCCCCGCCACGCAGACGAGGCGCAGATCCAGGCCGCCATGGACGAGACGGAGCGGCGGATCGGGGCGCTCATGGCGCGCGTGGAGGAGCGGTGGTAAGGCGGACTTCGCACCTGGTTCCGTGCGGAGCGGTCGGCGGCGGATCGAGAGCGATTGGCGCGCCTCTGTCCGGAGCGATTGAAATCGCGGCTACAACATCACACTGTCCGCCTCCGCGGACACCGTGCGCGGGCAGGTGCCGTGCGGATTCGCGGAATATCAGAGCGTGCGGAGTAGATTTCTCGGTCGCGCCCGGCGTGTGGCGTGCGGGAGAGTGCCTTGAGGTGCTCCCTCGGAATGACAGCCTGGGATGGCGAGGCGGAATTCTCCCTCCCCCGCGCAGTTTGCGGGGGAGGGTCGGGGAGGGGGGCGGGTTGCTGCCGGCGAGTCCTCACCACGGAGTACGAACCCGTGCGCCCTGACGAGCTCGCGCGCCAGGTGTGGGCCGGGGAGGGCGGCGCGGCGGGCGCCGCGCTCCGGTTCGCGCTCGCACCGGCGGAGGCGGCGTTCCGGGGCATCGTGGCGGCCCGCAACGGGGCCTACGACCGTGGCTGGCTGCGCAGCGAGCGCGTGGACGTGCCGGTGATCAGCATCGGCAACGTGGCCGTGGGCGGGGCGGGGAAGACGCCGTTCGCGGCCTGGCTCGCCCGACGGCTGGCGGACTGGGGGCGAAAGCCCGCCATCGCCCTCCGCGGCTACGGCGAGGACGAGATCGTGCTGCACCGCGAGCTCAATCCCGACGTCCCCGTCTTTCGCGGCGCGCGGCGGGTGGAGGCGGCGCGCGAGGCCGTGGCCGCCGGGCGCGACGTGGTGGTGCTGGACGACGCATTTCAGCACCGCGCCCTCGCGCGCGACCTGGACCTCGTCCTCATCCCCGTGGAAAGCTGGGAGCCACGCCCGCACGTGCTGCCGCGCGGTCCCTGGCGCGAGGGGCTGCAGGCGCTCGCCCGTGCAGACGGGATCGTGCTCACGCGCAAGAGCGCCGGCGCCGGGCGCGCGCGGGAGGTCGCGGCGGAGCTGGCGCGGCTGCAGCCGTCGATGCCGATCATCCAGTGCGCGCTGCTGCCGTCCCGCCTCCGCGCGCTGCACGGCGGGGCGGAGACATCGGTCGATGCGCTCGCGGGGAAGCGGGTGCTGGCCGTGGCCGCGCTGGCAACGCCGGAGCCGTTCTTCGCGACGCTGCGGACGGTGGGCGCGGAGGTGGAGGCGGCGGCGTATCCGGATCATCACCCGTTTACGGCGGACGAGGCGCGGGGGCTGGCGGGCCGCGCGGCGGGGCGGATGCTGGTGATGACGGGCAAGGACGCGGTGAAGCTCCGCGCGCTGCTGGGGGACGCGGCGGACGCGTGGGTGCTGGAGCAGAGCGTGACCATCGAGAGCGGCGCGGATGCGCTGGACACTGCGCTGCGGCGCGCGCTAAGGGAGCCGGGATGATGCAGGCCGACGTGGTGGTGATCGGAAGCGGGATCGCGGGGCTGAGCTTTGCCATCAAGGCGGCGAAGTTCGGCTCCGTCGCGCTCATCACCAAGAAGAGCCGTCCGGAATCCAGCACCAACTGGGCGCAGGGCGGCATCGCGGCCGTGTTCGGCGAGGACGATTCGCCGGCGCTGCACATGGAGGACACGCTCGTGGCCGGGGCGGGGCTCTGCCACCCGGACGCGGTGGACGTGCTCGTCCGCGAGGGGCCGGAGCGCGTCCGCGAGCTCATGCAGATGGGCGTGGACTTCACCCGCGAGGACGGTGACGAGGGCGACCTGTCGCTGGGGCTGGAGGGGGGCCACTCGCGCCGCCGCATCGTCCGCGCGGACGACCTGACGGGGCGCGAGATCGAGCGCGCCCTGCTGGCCGCGGCGGCGGAGGCGGGGATCCGTATCTACGAGAACCACCAGGCCGTGGACCTGCTGACGGCGACGGATCCCGGCACCCTGGGCGAGCGCTGCTGCGGGGTGCTGGTGCTGGATACGGATACCGGCGAGCTGGAGCCGTTCCTGGCCCGCGCCGTCATGCTGGCCACGGGCGGCTGCGGCCAGGTGTACCGCCACACGACCAATCCCTCCATCGCGACGGGCGACGGGGTGGCCATGGCGTACCGGGCGGGCGCCAAGGTGGCGAACATGGAGTTCATCCAGTTCCATCCCACGGCCCTGTATCCCGCTCGCGAGCGCACCTTCCTCATCAGCGAGGCCGTTCGTGGCGAGGGCGCCGTCCTGCGCCGGCGCGACGGGTCCACGTTCATGGAGGGATACCATCCCCTGGCGTCGCTGGCCCCGCGCGACGTGGTGGCGCGCGCCATCGACAAGGAGATGAAGGCCACGGGCGACCCGTTCGTGCTGCTGGACTGCGCGTCCATCCCCGAGCACGAGATCCGCGAGCGCTTTCCCAACATCCTGCGCGAGACGGCGGAGCGGGGGACGGACATGCTCCGCGAGCCGCTCCCCGTCGTGCCCGCGGCGCACTACCTGTGCGGCGGCGTGCTGACGGACACGCACGGGCGCACCTCCGTCCCCGGCCTGTACGCGTCGGGCGAAACGGCGTGCACGGGCGTGCACGGCGCCAACCGGCTGGCCAGCAACAGCTTGCTGGAGGCGGTCGTCTTCGCCCACCGTGCGTCGGAGCGGATGGGGCCGCAGCTGCAGGTCACGCGGCAGCTGGAGCCGGAGACGGTGCCCTCCTCCGCCGGCCGCCCCGCGCCCGACGCCGCGCTGCTGGCGGCGGACCGCGAGGAGATCCGCAACGTGATGTGGGATCGGGTCGGCATCGTGCGCAGCGACGTGCGGCTGGCGGAGGCGGAGGCACGCCTGCGGCAGATCTCGCTGCACGTCAACGGCATCTGGGCCGAGTGCGCGCCCACGTCGGACTTGGTGGAGCTGCGCAACCTGATCCAGACGGCGCTGCTGGTGGTCCGCTGCGCGCTTCTCCGCAAGGAAAGCCGCGGCCTGCACTACACCATCGACCATGCCTACCGCGACAACGAGCACTGCCTTCGCGACACCATCGTTGTGCGATAGCGCGTTTTCTGCGAAACTATAATATAGTCGTGGCTATTTCTTTCTTTTTGGAGACGGGACATGTCGCTGCCTGCCCTGAAGCTCGATACAGAGATCGAAGAGGTGGAGTCCGCTGCGCTTCAGCTTCCACGTGAGGCCCGCGCCAGGATTGCAGGGCGCTTGATCGCGAGCCTGGACGAGGAGACGCGCGTGGAGCAGGCATGGGAGGAGGAAGTCCGCCACCGTGTCGGTAATTTCCGTGCTGGCAGAACGAAGACGAGGCCCATCTACGACGTTCTGGACGAGGTGGATGAGCTACTCCGGTGAAGAAGAAGATCGGTTACGAGATCACGGACGAGGCCGAAGCCGATTACCGTGAGAGCGTCAATTTCTACGCGGAAGACAACCGGGAGGTCGCGCGTCTGTTCGCGCGTGAGTTCCGGGCCGTCATCGATTTGCTCCGCGAACGGCCCCTCATTGGCTCGCCGTATATCGAGGGAACACGGCGAAAGCTTTTCCCCCGGTTTTCGCACGCGGTGATCTACGACGTAACACCTGACCAGATCACTGTGATTGCAGTCTCGCACCACCGGCGCGATCCCCAATACTGGGTCGATCGAGTGAAGAACCGGGATCGGTGAAGGTCGCTGTCGTTTCCGTCGGGAAGGCGAAGGGCGCCGTGGGCGTGGCCATCGGAGAGTACGAGGCCCGCACGCGGCGCTATTTCGCGTTCGAATCGCACGAGGTCAAGGAGGAGCAGTACCGCGGCCGTGGCGACGCCCCCCGCGTGCGCGACGAGGAGGGGAAGCGGCTCCTGGCGCGCGTTCCCGCCAGCGCGGAGCTGGTCGCGCTGCACGAGACCGGGCGGGCGTGGGACTCGCACCGGCTGGCGGCGTACCTGGCGGAGCTGCAGGTGCGCGCGAGCCCCGGCGCGGCGTTCGTCATCGGCGGGGCGTACGGGCTCTCGGACGAGATCCTGGCGCGCGCCAGCCACACGCTCGCCTTGGGCGCCATGACCCTGCCGCACGAGCTGGCGCGGCTGGTGCTGGCGGAGCAGCTGTACCGCGCCGGCACCATCAACCGCGGCGAGCCGTATCACAAGGGCAGGGAGTAACTGCGGGTTACAGGGGACAGGGTACAGGGGACAGCCTGCAACGGCGGTTTGGAGGCGGGGGGAGAGCGGCGCCGGGCGTTTGGGCCGATTTCGCGATTTGGGACGATGAGGATCGTCCGGCGTGCCCGTGTGTATCCCCACCCGGAGTTTTGCGATCTGAGCGGATTCTCGAAGGCCGGTTCTTCGGGCGTGGGGATCGAAATGCGCGGAGTTCTGACGAGCCGGCCCAGTGGTGTTGCTCCGGGACGGTCTGTGGTGTAATCTGTAACTCGTGCGGTTGCTCATTCCGCGCGAAGGACATCCATCTGAAAATCCGGCGGCGGGCCGGCTCCACGGCCGGTCCCCGCTCCTGATCGGGAGGGCCACCTGAGGCTCGACATCGAGGTCACACCCCTGCGCGGCTCGCGCCTGGTGGACGACTACCGCGCCGGCCGCCCCGAGGCCGCGCGCTTCTTTTCCGGCCACCCGGCCGACCTGGGCGCCTTCCGCACCAAGCTGGACGAGGTGCGCAGGCGCTTCGGGCGGGCGGAGCGCGAGCGGGCGGCCGCGGCCGTGCGCCCCACTTCGCCCGCGGCGGCGGCCCGGCTGGTCCGCTTCGTGGAAGAGGGTGGGGCGATGGTGACCACCGGCCAGCAGGCGGGCCTGTTCACCGGGCCCCTGTACACCATCCACAAGATCCTCACCGCCATCCGCCTGGCCGAAGCGCTGGAGGAGGCGCTGGGGATCATCGTGCTCCCCGTCTTCTGGTCGGCCTCCGAGGACCACGATTTCGCCGAGGCCAACCACGCGTGGATGGTGGACGGGGCGGGGAAGCTGCGCCGCCTGGCCGTCGCCGCGACGGACCCGCGCCCCGTGCCGATGAGCGAAATGCCCCTCGGAGACGACGTTGAGAAGCTCTCAGGTGAACTGCGGGAAGTCATTTCATCCCATGGCTGTACCGACGATGACTTCACACGGCTCTTAGATGCCTATCGGTCGGGGGAGACGGTCTCGGGGGCGTTCCGGGAGACGGTACAGCGCCTGTTCGCGGGCTTCGACCTGCTGGTGACGGAGGCCTCCGACCCGCATGTGAAGCTCGGCTCCGTGGCCATCCTTCGCGGCGCGGTGGAGGACGCGGCGGAGCACGAGCGGCTGGTCACGGAGCGTACGGCGGAGATGGAGGCGGCCGGCTACACGGCGCCCGTGACGGTGATGCCGGACGCGGCGAACGTCTTCTACCACGGTCCCGCCGGGCGCGAGCGGCTGGCGCGGTCGGGGGACGGATGGGTGGCGCGCGAGGCGCGGATGCGCTTCACGACGGAGGAGATCGCCGCGCGGATGCTGGAGGAACCGGGCGCGTTCAGCCCCAACGTCTTCCTGCGGCCGGTGGTGGAGTCCGCCGTCTTTCCCACCCTGGCCTACGTGGGGGGGCCGGCGGAGACGGCGTACTTCGCGCAGATCGGGCCGCTGTTCCGGGCGTACGGAATCCGCCCCCCCGTCGCCTATCCGCGGCTCTCCGTTCGCCTCGTACCGGAGGCGGCGGCGGAGAAGGCGCGCCAGCTGGACGTGACGGAGGAGGAGCTGCGGCTGCCGGAGCACGAGCTGCTGGCCGCCGTGGCCCGCCGCCGGCTGCCGGACGCCGTTAACGAGCGTTTGCACGCGCTGCGGGTGGGGCTGATCGAGGACTTTGGCCGTCTGATGGACATCGGCGCGGGGATCGACTGGAACCTGGACATGGCCCTGGGCGCGCGGCGCAACCGGGCCCTGCTGGAGGTGGCGGACGCGGAGCGCAAGATATTGGCGCACTTCAAGAAAGCCGATCCCGGCATCACCCGTGACCTGCCGTTCGTCCGCAATCACCTGGCGCCCCAGGGGACGCCGCAGGAGCGGATGCTGAACGTCTTTCCCTACGTGGCCGTCCGGCCCACGCTGCTGCGGGACATCGCGGAGCGGATGGAGATCGCGTTCTCGGCGGAGGCCGATCCGCCACCCGTTCCCGATGGCGCGCTCCATGCACCCGCGCGGGCCCAGCCGGCGGGCCTGTCGCCCGACCCCATCCACTGAACCGATCCGCCCGCCGGGAGCCGAACCCCGCGCGGGCGTTCTTCCACTGAGCCGTCCATGAGCCCCGACCGATCCGAGCCCGTTCCGCCGCGGATGCCCGAGCCGGATCCCGATGACACCCTGATCATGCCCGCGCCCGGGCTCGCCGCCATCAGCGACGCCGCGCGCTCCGAGGATCCCGCGGACGAGGCCGTGGAGCCCACGGCCAACGTGCCCAAGGCGGCGCGCTCGTCCACGGCCGCGTCGGCGATGATCGCCATCGGCATCCTGCTGAGCCGCGTGGCGGGGCTCGTGCGGACGCGCGTGGTGGCGATGTTCTTCGGCACGTCGGAGTTTGCGGACGTGTTCGCAGCGGGGATGCGCATGCCCAACCTGCTGCAGAACCTGCTGGGCGAGGGGGTGCTGAGCGCGTCGTTCATCCCCGTCTACTCCGAACTGCTGCACCAGGGGCGCAAGAAGGAGGCGGGGCAGGTCGCCGGCGCCATCTTCGCGCTCCTCTTCGCCGCGGCTGGCGTGCTGGCGCTCGTCGGAATTTTGGCGGCGCCGCTGATCGTCTCCATCTTCATGCCCGGCCTGGACTCGCAGCGGTACGAACTGACGGTGGCCGTGACGCGCATCGTCTTTCCCATGGCGGGGATCCTGGTGCTTTCCGCGTGGGCGCTGGGCATCCTGAACAGCCATCGCAACTTCTTCCTTCCCTACTTCGCGCCCGTGCTGTGGAACGCGGCCATGATCGCCACGCTGCTGGCGTTCGGGCGGGGGATGGAGCCGGGCGAGCTGGTGGTCGCGCTTGCCTGGGGCGCCCTGGCGGGCGGCGTGCTGCAGTTCGGCGTGCAGCTGCCCACGGTGCTGCGGCTGGAGCGCGAGCTCAAGCTGGGGTGGGGAACGAAGGTGGAGGGCGTGCGCGAGGCCGTGCGCAACGCGGGTCCGGCCGTCGTGGGCCGCGGCGTGGTGCAGATCAGCGGGTACCTGGACTACTTCCTGGCCTCGTTCCTGGCCGCCGGCGCCCTGGCGACGCTGCAGTTCGCGCAGCTGTTCTACATGCTGCCCATCAGCCTGTTCGCCATGTCCGTGGCGGCGGCGGAGCTCCCGGAGCTCTCCCGCCAGCGCGAGGCGGGGGCGGAGGTGCTGCGGGAGCGGGCGTCCGGCGGGCTGGAGCGCATCGCGTTCTACATCGTCCCCTCGTTCGTGGCGTTCGCGCTGCTGGGGGACGTAGTGGTCGCCACGCTGCTGCAGACCGGCGAGTTCACCCGCGCGGACACGCTGATCGTCTACTTCACCCTCGTGGCGTTCTCCCTCGGTCTCCTGGCGACGACGTCCTCGCGGATGCTCTCCACGACGTTCTTCGCCCTGCGGGACACCAAGACGCCGGCGCGGTACGCCATCGTGCGCGTGGTGCTGTCCGCCATCCTGGGCGTGGTGCTGATGATCCAGTTCGAGACCATCAAGGTGGACCGGCTGGGATTGAACATCCCCGGCGGCATCTTCTCGGACGTGCGCATCGGCGGGCGGCAGCTGGGCGTGGTGGGGCTGGCGCTGGGGACGGGATTCGGCGCGTGGGTGGAGTGGGCGCTGCTCAAGCGCGCCTTGCGCAACCGGATCGGCGGCGTGGGCGCGGGGGTGGGGCCGCTGACGCGGATGTTCGGCGCGGCGTTGGCCGGCGCGGGCGCGGCGTGGGCCATGCGGATGCTGCTGCCGGAAGGGATCCACATCTTCCTGCGCGGCGTGCTGGTGCTGGGCGTGTTCGGGGCCGTGTACTTCGGGGTCGCCGCGGCGCTGGGGCTGAGCCAGGCCGGCGCGCTGTTCCGACGGATCAAGGGGAAGTTCGGACGGCGGTAGGGCTCGGAGCGGGGCGTCAAGTGCTTGCATCCGGACGGTACAGATCGCGATGTCCCAGGGGCAAAAGGCACCGCCCCCAGCCGGGGCGGTGCCATGTCTGCCGAGTTCCTCAGGCGGGCCCGAGGCTGCTAAAAAAGCCCCAGATGGCATCGAGCAAACGGTGCGCCCATCGCGGTGCATCGTCACCGTCCCCGCGGTGGCGGCGCGCCTCTCCCCCATCAAACGGGTAGTCAGGGAAGGTAGGTCCCGGTCCCGTCGGGATCTTCAGCTTCCGCCACCGTTCCGCCACGTCGATCAATTCCGAGGTGATGAGCAGGAACTGCTCCTTCTTCTCCGCATGCGTCCTTTGCTGGTCTTCCATGATCTCCCCCAGATGAATGTGACACACTGAACCGCGTGCCACACGTAGGCAAGATGGAACCCCGGCATGATCCCCCGTCCCGCCTGGGTTTTCCCAGCGCTAGCTCCACTGCACCTGTGACATGCACGGGACTATCGGGACAAAAAGGTAGCACACTGCAACCGGGGCGCCAGGATGCACCGATCGTCTATGTCAGTCCAATCCATCCGCCGCGCCGTCATCCAGGCCGGCGAGGCGGCGTACGAGGACGCGGGGATTCAGGGGTTGTGCGCGGAAGGACGCTGGGAGGCGGCCGTCACGGCCATGCGCGCGGTGGATCTCGACCGCGTCGTCCAACGTGCGGCGGGCGATGATCCGCATCCATCCACCACCGATGGAACGGCGCCGTTCCGTGTGTGACCGGATCGGCGCGATCGGTGTATCAGCCGGTCCTGGAAATCACTCATCAGCCCGACGCCGTACCGCCATCCGATGTCGCTCGACAACGCCACGCTGGAAGCCCGGCTCCGCACCCTGACCACCAAGCCCGGCGTCTACCTGATGAAGGATGCCGAGGGCACCATCATCTACGTGGGCAAGGCCAAGTCGCTGCGCCCCCGGGTGCGCTCGTACTTCCAGTCCGGCTCGCAGCAGGGCATCAAGACCCGCGAGATGGTGCGGCGCGTGGTGGACGTGGACACCATCGTCGTCCGCAGCGAGGCCGAGGCGCTCATCCTCGAGAACAACCTCATCAAGGAGAACCGCCCGCGCTTCAACATCAACCTCAAGGACGACAAGACCTACCCGTACATCAAGGTCACCAGCGAGGCGTTCCCCCGCGTGTTCGTCACCCGCCGCCTGGTGAAGGACGGCGGGCGCTACTTCGGGCCGTACACGGACGTGCGGCGCATGCGGCAGTCGCTGGAGCTGGTCAAGCGCCTGTACACCGTCCGCTCCTGCCACTACAACCTCCCCAAGGACGTGCCCGCGCGGCCGTGCCTGGACTACCACATCGGCCGCTGCAAGGCGCCGTGCGTGGCGTTCCAGACGGCGGAGGAGTACACGGGGATGATCGAGGAGATCAGCGAGGTGCTGGGCGGGCACACGCGCCTGGTCGCCCGGCGGCTGCAGGCGGAGATGATCAAGGCCGCGGGGGAGATGAACTTCGAGCGGGCCGGCGAGCTGCGGGACAGCATCAAGCAGCTGGAGTCCCTGGAGCGCAAGCAGCAGGTGCTGGACGTGACGGGCTCGGACCGCGACATCGTGGGCTTCGCGCGTGACGGGGCGGACGCGTGCGGCGTGGTGCTGCAGATCCGCGAGGGCAAGCTGCTGGGCCGCGAAGCGCAGTTCCTCACCAACCTCGTCGACGAGTCCGACGCGGAGGCCATCGCCGCCTTTGCCACGCGCGTCTACGCCGACCGGCTGCACCGCGATCCAGACTCCATGCCGCCGGAGGTGTTCTTCGGGCTGGACTTCGAGGACCGGCCCGCCCTGGAGGAGCTGCTGCGGGCCGCGGCCAAGCGCGCCGTGCGCCTGCACGTGCCCCAGCGGGGCGAGAAGGTGCAGCTGGTGGAGTTGGCGGACCAGAACGCGCGGCACCTGCTGGAGGAGCGCAAGCTGATGGGCAACGCCTCGGCCGAGCGGGCGCCGGACGCGCTGTACGAGCTGCAGGAGGTGCTGGAGCTTTCCGCCGTGCCCCGGCTGATGGTGTGCTTCGACATCTCGCACACGCAGGGCACGGAGACGGTCGCGTCCGCCGTGTTCTTCGAGAACGGCGAGCCGGCCAAGGGCGAGTACCGCAAGATGAAGATCCGCGGCGACTGGGGGAACGACGACTTCGCCAGCATGCACGAAGCCGTCACCCGCTGGTTCAGCCGCCGGGTGGAAGAAGGCAAGCCGCTGCCGGACCTGACGGTGATCGACGGCGGCAAGGGGCAGCTGGGCGCGGCGCTCAAGGCGCTGGCGGGGCTGGAGGCGCTGGACCTGCCGCAGCTGGCGGTGATCGGCCTGGCCAAGAAGGAGGAGGAGATCTTCGTCCCCGGCCAGTCCACGAGCATCCGCCTGCCGCGCCGCAGCCCGGCCCTGCGCCTGCTGCAGCGCCTGCGCGACGAGGCGCACCGCTTCGCCATCACCTACAACCGCAAGCTGCGGACGAAGCGGACCATCCGCTCGGAATTGTCCACCATCCCCGGGGTGGGCCCGTCGCGGCAAAAGGCGCTGCTGGCCAGGTTCGGCTCCATGCGCGGCGTGATGGCCGCCTCGGAGGCGGAGATCGCCGCGCTCCCCGGCTTCGGCGCGGGGCTCGCGCGCAAGGTGAAAGAGGCTGTCGGCGGAGGGGCGGCGGCCGGCGGGGCGGGGGAGGCGGGCGCGGCGGCGTAGGATTACAGCGTAACGGCAAAGGGCAGCGGAGGATGCACAATTCCCCGCTGCCCTTTGGGTTTTTCTAGTGTGAGGGAAGATCGATTTGGGGCCTTGACACGCCGTTTACTCTGTGCGATTGTTTGAACGTCCACTGTGTGATGAGCGTCAGCCGCAGGAGGTGACCAGATGCTGATGATGGAGTCCCTGCTCGACGAGGCACGTGCCGCCAACGACCGGCTGGGACAGTTGATGGACGCGTTCAGCGCCGAAATGGCCGCTACCCGGGAGTGGGCGCGCACCGTCGGCTATCCCACGACCCCCTCTGCCGTGAGTACCGATGAGCAGCCTTTCCGACCTGGGCCAGCGAGTCGCGGACCTGTATAAGGAGATCGTCACCACCACCGTCCGGTTCGAGAGCCTGAGCCGGGAGACCGGCACCGCCGTCACGGAAGTCAGGACGGCCGTCCAGCGGTTCGACGAGCGGATGCAGCAGATGCACCTGGACCACGTCCGTGAGCGCGCGGAATTGTCCAGCCAGATCAAGGGCCTCGAAGCGCGGCTCGACGCGCTCAGCGAAAGCGCACTTCACGCCGTCGCGCGCGACGCAGCCCGGCAGGCCATGCAGGGGATCCTCGTGGATGGTGAGCCTCCGAACGCCGCGATCCGCACCCTGGACCTTGGGAG
>JAESFL010000295.1_pt1 | contig 41470 bp, 36 predicted proteins | sample 9269401 | NCBI WGS metagenome assembly JAESFL01 (sample SAMN14506025, study PRJNA617098) | algae metagenome | isolation source: Gloeocapsa sp. UFS-A4-WI-NPMV-4B04 and co-occurring heterotrophs from desert... | place: USA: Utah | collected 2006-10-01 | reverse complement strand
GCAGACGCGGTTGTGACGTCGATCACCCGGGTGTCGCTCCGGATGAGCGCTTTACGCGCGGGTCGAACCAGCCGAAGAGCGAGGCATGCTCCTCGCCCTCGGCCTTCTGGCGCTCATCGGATTCTGGTGGCTCGGCCGCCGCAACGGGCGCCTGCCCTTCGGCCTGACGCCCCGGCTGCTCGCCGGTTACACCCTGCTGGCCGCGGCCTTCGTGCTGTCGCTGCGCGGCAGCTTCCTCCTTGCCCTATTGCTCGGCGCGGGTGGAGCCTGGCTGACGGAGGGCGAGGCGGGCGTGATCCGTCGGGTCCGCGCGTGGCGTGGGTATCGCGAACCGCAGCCCCTGCGCACGGCCTCGCTCGAACTCGAATTCGCCTTCGACGGCGCGCCGGTGGACGGGACCCTCTTCGTGGGCCCCTTCGCCGGGCGCCGTCTCTCGGCGGTGCCGACGGAGGCGCTGATCGAGCTGACGATCCTTCTGCGCCCGCACGATCCCGAGGGCACGCGCCTGTTAGAGGCGTATCTCGACCGCCGGCAATCCGGCTGGCGTGTAGACGCTGATAGCGACCGAGACCCGCGGTCGGGCGGCGCGGCGAAGCCAGGGACGATGACGGAGGAGGAGGCTTATCAGGTCCTGGGGCTTGAGCGCGGGGCGTCCCTGGAGGAGGTCCGCGCGGCTCATCGGGCGCTGATGAAGCGGCTGCATCCCGACCAGGGCGGCAGCGTCGAGCGGGCGGCGCGTGTGAACGCGGCGCGTGACAGGCTGGTGAACCGACATCGCTAGAACTCCACGCGCGTTGTCAGGGTCGATATGACGAGAGCAGTCTGGCCGTCTTGCTGCGGCTCTTGCCGTCGGGCGGTAGCCGGCCGAACGCGCCGGCCGCCGCACCGAGGAGGCTTGTTGGATCCGATCAGCTCCGGGTGGCGAAGCAGTTGAAACCGTTCTTCTTCAGCGCGGCGCAGGCATCCTGCGCGGTGCTCTGCTCGGAGAAGCCCGAGAAGCGGGCGCGGTAGAGCGTGGTGCCGCCATGCGTCACGCGCACGGTGTAGGGCGCGGCCTTGGACAGCATGCCGGTGCGGCTGCGGGCGTCGGCGAGGATCGACTTCGCCTTGTCCTCGTCGTCCATGGCGCCGAGCTGGATCACCCAGGGGCTCGGCGTGACGGGCTTGGCGCTGTCGCCGCGGGCATCCTTCGGCGGGCCCTCGGCGCGGGAGGCGACGCCCTCGACGGCGGGCAGACGGGCGGTGGTCTTGCCGCCGGTGCTCGGGAACGGCGCCTGGCTCGCCGGCCCGGCATAGGCCTGGGCGGCGTTCGGCAGCGCCTGGAGGCCGGCGCGGCGCGAACCCGGCGTCGTCGTGGAGGGACGAATGTCGAGGGGCACGGTGCTGGTGGAGCTCGTGGTCTCGATCCCGTCGTCATCTGCCGAGGCGAGGACGGTGCGGGTGCGGGACTCGGCTTCGGCGACGACCGCCGGACGGCCGCGCTCGGCCACCTCGACCACGGGCGCCGTCTGGCGGGCGCCGGCATAGGCACGGGGCAAGTTGGCGCGCACGAGGTCGGCCATGATCCGGTCGCGGCTCGCGCCCGACTTTCCGCCGAGCACGATCGCCACGATCTGGCGGTCGCCGAGCTTGGCCGCAGTCATCAGGTTGAACCCGGAATCGCGGGTGTAGCCGGTCTTGATGCCGTCCACGCCCTCGACGGTGCCGAGCAGGCGGTTGTGGTTGCCGATGACCCGGCCGCGGAAGGCGAAGGAGCGGGTCTGGAAGTAGCGGTACTGGCGCGGGAACCGATCCTGAATGGCGCGCGCCAGGATGGAGAGGTCGTGCGCCGTGGTGATCTGATCCGGGTCCGGCAGGCCCGAGGCGTTGGCGAAGTTGGTGCGGCTCATGCCGAGCGCCTTGGCCTTGCGGGTCATCATGTCGGCAAACCGCGGCTCGGAGCCGGCGATGTTCTCGCCGATGGCGCAGGCCACGTCGTTGGCCGACTTGGTCACCAGCGCCTTGATCGCCTCCTCGACCGTGATGGTCGAGCCGGGGCGCAGGCCGAGCTTCGACGGTGCCTGGGCGGCGGCTTTGGCCGAGATGGAGAGCGGCGAATCGAGGTCGTAGCGGCCCCGCTCCATCTGCTCGAAGAGCATGTAGAGCGTCATCACCTTGGTGATCGAGGCCGGGTGGCGCAGCGCATCCTCGTTGACCGCGTGGAGCGTCCGGCCCGACTTTACGTCGACGACCATGGCTGCGTAGGGCGGGTTGTAGCCGCTCACCGCCTTGCGGGCGTGGCCCCGGCGCTTGGCCTCCGCGGGATCGGCCACCGCGACGAGAAAACTCGTCGCCAGGAGCAGCACGGCGACAGCGCGGGACCCCGTGGTGGGCCGGCCTTCTACGCGACGCATCTCGAAACCTTCGCCTCGACAGTCGGGCATTCCGGCCCGGCTGGCACCCTTCACGGACACCGCCACCGGGTCCGCAATCTCTGGCGAGGACGGTAGGATGAACGCGGTTACGCGGCCGTTAATGCGACCGCATCCAAGTTCGAGATCGCCCTTTTGCCACAGGGATTAAGCCAATCTTGACGCGGCAACGGCGCCCGCCCCGTGCCAATGATTTAGCTCCTCGCGATCAGGCACCGGCGACCGCTGGAGCGCGTTTCACGCGCATGTGCGGGGACGCGGGTGCGAGCGACGTCGAAGGTAGAGGCCGGAGGATATGGCGCGGCCGGACAGTTTCACGCACCTCTCTGGCGCAGTCGCCGATCGGCCTATAGATTGCCTGGTGAGCACCGCGCCCCTCCACCGGGATGCCGGTGCCGAAGGCTGCCAGACCAAGGTCGCTTCGATTCAGATGTCTTCTAAGCTGATCCAGAACGAAGTGCAGGAGGCGGGTCGGGGACGGGTGCCGGTGCGTGCGGCTTCGACCCCGCGCAACCCGGGCGACGACGATCGTTCGGGCACCGCGATCATCACCCGGACCAAGCCGCGCGCGAAGCGACCGAGCCTGTACCGCGTGCTGCTGCTCAACGACGACTACACGCCGATGGAATTTGTCGTGCACGTCGTGGAGCGCTTCTTCAACAAGAGCCACGAAGACGCCTACCAGATCATGATGCACGTCCACCACAATGGCGTGGGGGAGTGCGGCGTATTCACCTACGAAGTCGCGGAAACGAAAGTGACGCAGGTGATGGATTTCGCCCGCAAGCACCAACATCCGCTTCAGTGCGTTATGGAAAAGAAATAGGCATCCAGCGAAGGCCAGAGCATTGCCAAGCTTCTCACGCAGCCTCGAGCAAGCCCTCCACCGCGCCCTGGCCTTGGCCGGAGAGCGCCGCCACGAATACGCGACCCTCGAACATCTCCTGCTCGCGCTCGTCGATGACCAGGATGCCGCCGCCGTGATGCGGGCCTGCAACGTCGAGATCGACGTGCTGCGCCGCAATCTCGTCGAGTATGTCGACACCGAACTCTCGAATCTGACGGGCGACGGGCGCCAGGACGCCAAGCCGACCGCCGGCTTCCAGCGCGTCATCCAGCGCGCGGTGATTCACGTGCAGTCCTCGGGCCGCGAGGAGGTGACCGGCGCCAACGTGCTCGTCGCGATCTTCGCCGAGCGCGAGAGCCACGCTGCCTACTTCCTGCAAGAGCAGGACATGACCCGCTACGACGCGGTGAACTACATCAGCCACGGCATCGCCAAGCGCCCAGGAGCCTCCGAGGCCAAGCCCGTGCGCGGTGCCGAGGAGGAGAGTGCCTCCGAGCGTCCCGGCGGCGAGGACAACGAGGCGCGGCCCAAGAAGAAGGGCGACGCGCTGGAGGCCTACTGCGTCAACCTCAACAAGAAGGCGCGCGACGGTAAGATCGACCCGCTGATCGGTCGCCATTCCGAGGTCGAGCGTACGATTCAGGTGCTCTGCCGCCGCCAGAAGAACAACCCGCTGCTGGTGGGCGACCCAGGCGTCGGAAAAACGGCCATCGCAGAAGGACTTGCGCGAAAAATCATCCAGCACGAGGTTCCGGAGGTTCTGGCCGACGCGACCGTCTTCTCCCTCGACATGGGCACGCTGCTTGCCGGCACCCGCTACCGCGGCGACTTCGAGGAGCGCCTCAAGCAGGTGATGAAGGAGATCGAGGCGCATCCCAACGCCATCATGTTCATCGACGAGATCCACACCGTGATCGGTGCGGGCGCCACGTCGGGCGGCGCGATGGACGCTTCGAACCTGCTGAAGCCAGCGCTCGCCTCCGGCGCGCTGCGCTGCATCGGCTCGACCACCTACAAGGAGTACCGCCAGTACTTCGAGAAGGATCGCGCCCTGGTGCGCCGTTTCCAGAAGATCGACGTCAACGAGCCGTCGATCCCGGATACGATCGAGATCCTTAAGGGCCTCAAGCCCTACTTCGAGGAGTTCCACAAGCTGAAGTACACCACCGATGCCGTGAAGGCGGCGGTGGAGCTGTCGGCCCGCTACATCAACGACCGCAAGCTGCCCGACAAGGCGATCGACGTGATCGACGAGACCGGCGCCTCGCAGATGCTGGTGCCGGAGGCGCGCCGCAAGCGCACCATCGGCGTCAAGGAGATCGAGACCACCATCGCCACGATGGCGCGGATCCCGCCCAAAACCGTGTCGAAGGACGACGCGGTGGTGCTCAAGAACCTGACCGAGAACCTGAAGCGGGTCGTCTACGGCCAGACCAACGCCATTGAGGCGCTGACCTCGGCGATTAAGCTGGCGCGTGCGGGCCTGCGCGATCCCGACAAGCCGATCGGCTCCTACCTGTTCGCCGGCCCGACCGGCGTCGGCAAGACCGAAGCCGCCAAGCAGCTCGCGGCGTCGCTCGGCGTCGAGATGCTGCGGTTCGACATGTCGGAATACATGGAGCGCCACACGGTCTCGCGGCTGATCGGTGCACCGCCCGGCTATGTCGGCTTCGATCAGGGCGGCCTGCTCACCGACGGGATCGATCAGCACCCGCACTGCGTGCTGCTGCTCGACGAGATCGAGAAGGCGCATCCGGACCTGTTCAACATCCTGTTGCAGGTGATGGACCACGGCAAGCTGACCGATCACAACGGCAAGCAGGTCGATTTCCGCAACGTCATCATCATCATGACGTCGAATGCGGGTGCCTCGGATCTGGCGAAGTCGGCCTACGGCTTCACCCAGTCCAAGCGCTCGGGCGACGACGTCGAGGCGATCAACCGGCTGTTCGCGCCGGAATTCCGCAACCGCCTCGATGCGATCATCTCGTTCGGCCACCTGCCGAAGGAAGTCGTGGCCAAGGTCGTCGACAAGTTCGTGCTGCAGCTCGAAGCGCAGCTTGCCGACCGCAACGTCACGATCGAACTCTCGGACGAGGCCCGCGACTGGCTCGTCGAGAACGGTTACGACGACGCGATGGGTGCCCGCCCCATGGCTCGCCTGATCCAGTCCACGATCAAGACGCCGCTCGCCGACGAGGTGCTGTTCGGCCGGCTCAAGGATGGCGGCGCCGTCAAGGTCGTGCTGAAGAAGCCCGAGGGCGAGGACGGCAAGGGCGAGACCGCAAAGGGCAAGGGCGAACTCGGCTTCGAGTTCCCTGCCGGGCCGGTCACGCCGAAGCCGGAAACGGACGTCGCCAACGCGGCCAAGCGCAAGCGCTCAAAGCCGCGCTCGGCCCCGCGGAAGAAGACGACCAAGCGCGACGGTGGACCGTCCGGAGGCGGTTCTTCCGGTGGTGGCTCCGTCCGCACCGTGCCGAAAGTGCCGCTCAAGGTCTAAGGGCACAGGGTCGCTCACGCGCAACCGTGAGCGATCTTCGAGGCCGGCGCGGGTTGCGTTCCTGCGCCGGCTCCCGGATATGGGCGGCGCCGTTCTCTGTCAGAGAGAGCGACTTCGGCCAGCAATGGGGGTCACATGACGAGCGACGCGCAGGAGGGGCCCCTCACGCCTGTCGCGCCACAGCCGGCTCCGGCGCGGCCGAATCCGCTGACGTCCCGCGAGAGGCGCCGCCGCCGCCGCAAGGCCCGTCACCGCGGCGAGGAGATCCTCGGCTGGATTCTGGTGCCGGTGATCCTGTTCGGCGTGTTCTGGGGCGTCAACGCGGTGCTCGAGGCGATGGGCACCAGCCCCGGTGTGGTGTGGGATCAGCTCATGCAGGTGAAAGCCGCGCTCGAGAAGAAGATGTAGCGCGGCCCGCCGATCCTCTACTCAGCCGCAGCCTTGCTCAGTCCGATCCGCCGCCAAATCGTGCTCAGCGCGTCCACGAGATGGTCGATATCGGCGTCGGAATGCAGCGGCGAGGGCGTGATGCGCAGGCGCTCCGTCCCGCGCGGCACGGTCGGATAGTTGATCGGCTGCACGTAGATACCGAACTCGTCGAGCAGGGTGTCGCTGATCGCCTTGCACAGCACGGGGTCGCAGACCATCACCGGCACGATGTGGCTGTGGTTGGACAGCATCGGGATGCCGGCCGCGTCCAGCGCCTGCCGCACTCGCGCCACCCGCTCCTGATGCCGCGCCCGCTCCACACGGCTCGCCTTGAGATGGCGGATGCTGGCCACGGCGCCGGCCGCGACCGCGGGCGGCAGCGACGTCGTGAAGATGAATCCCGAGGCGAAGCTGCGCACGAAGTCGCAGAGTTGCGTCGAGCCGGTGATGTAGCCGCCATGAACGGCGAATGCCTTGCCCAGCGTTCCCTCGATCACGTCGAGCCGGTGAGCGAGACCCATCCGCTCCGAGATGCCGCCGCCCCGCGCGCCGTAGAGGCCGACCGCGTGGACCTCGTCGAGATAGGTGAGCGCCCCGTGCGCCTCGGCGACATCGCAGATCTCGTCGATCGGGGCGATGTCGCCGTCCATGGAATAGACCGACTCGAAGGCGACGAGCTTGGCCCGGCCGGGCTCGATCAGAGCGAGCTTGCGGTTCAGATCCTCCGGATCGTTGTGGCGGAAGATCTGGCGTTCGGCCCGGCTGGAGCGGATGCCCTCGATCATCGAGGCGTGGTTGCCCTCGTCGGAGAAGACCACGCAGCCCGGAAGCTTCGAGGCGAGCGTGCCGAGCGCCGCCCAGTTCGAGACGTAGCCCGATGAGAAGATCAGCGCCGCCTCCTTGTCGTGGAGGTCGGCGAGTTCCTGCTCCAAGAGCACGTGGTAATGGTTGGTGCCGGAGATGTTGCGGGTGCCGCCCGCGCCGGCGCCGCATCGGTCGATCGCCTCGTGCATCGCGCGGAGCACCGAGGGGTGCTGGCCCATGCCGAGATAGTCGTTGGAGCACCAGACGGTGACCTCGCGCTCCCCGCCGGGGCTGTGATGCGTCGCGTAGGGAAACCGTCCCGCCTGCCGCTCCAGATCGGTGAAGACGCGGTAGCGCCCCTCCCGGTGGAGACTGGTGATCGCACTGCCGAAGAACGCTTCGTAATCCATGCCGTCCTCCCCGAAGAAGATGATGCCGGTGGGCGGATCTTGCGTCCGTCTCACCTCATTCGCGGTGCACTGCCCCGGTTTCGGGCACCTCGGCCGCCGTGGGGGCGGCACGGCCGGGAAGGCTCCAGTTCCAGAGCGCCGCCGAGGGCAGCGGCAGCATCAGGAACCAGTGCTCCAGCGTGGCGAGGGCCGCGAGCGTCGCGAGCAGGGCAAAGCCCGTCACCGTGTGCGGCGCAGCCGCTTCCCCGAGCGCAAAGCGGGCGAGCAGGACCGTCGCGGCGGTGCCCAGCGTCACCGAGAACGGAAACAGCGGGTTCATCGGCCGCCGGCTCAGGTAGCAGGCGAGATAGCCGAGATGCGGCGGAAGGAACTCGGCGTGAAGGTTGCGCACGCCAAGGAACAGGTTGAGCCGCGCCGAGGCGTTCATCAGCGCGAGCAGGCCGTAGGTCCAGAGTGCCACCCGGTTCCCCTCTCCCCAGGTGAGGCAGAGGATGGCGAGCCCGCCGATCAGGATCGCGAATTCGTGCCACAGGCTGGTGGCGAGCGCCGCGAAGAAGCGGTCGAACCCGCGCAGGTTCGGCGCGCAGGCGGCAGGCTTCGGGCCGGAGACGAAGCCCATATAGTAGCTCATCTCCTGCCAGCCCCAGACGACCACCGCGGCGGTGAAGCCGAGATAGGCGCCTGTCTCCGTATCGTCGTCCGCAACTGCGCGGATGGTCCAGAGCGCGCCGGCCAGCACGGCGCTCGCCGCGATCATGCTGCGGGCATGCGTCCGTCGTGGCAGGTGCTGGAGCACCAGCACCAGCCCGGTGGCCGACCACCACAGCAGGACGGCGTAAAGCGCCGGAGCGGCGTAGACGCCCATGCTACCAGACCGGATCGAGGCGGATGTCGGCGGGCATGGCGTTCTGCTTGACCGGCAAAAGGTAGAGCCGCGCGAAGGTCGCTGCCGCGACGACGGTCTGGGCACCGTGCTTCAGCTTGCCGGAAAGGCCCCCTTCCGCCTTGGCGGCAGCGATCTTGTCGGCGCAGACCAAAAGCCGGTCGAGTCCCGCCTTGAAGCGCGGATCGTCGAGGTCGAGGGTGATCGGGAAAGTCTGTTTCGAGATCTCGGAGGTGATCCGGAACACCTTGAAGTCGTAGTCGGTCGGATCGACCCCGAGCGCCTTGTGAAAGGCCGGGCGGCAATGGTCGCGGACATACATCGTCGCGAACACCGCCAGCAGGAAGAACCGGATCCAGTAGCGGTTGACCCCTTCCGTCAGCTTCGGGTTGGCGCGCATCAGCAGCGCGAAGGCCTCGCCGTGGCGGAACTCGTCGTTGCACCACTTCTCGAACCACTTGAAGATTGGGTGGATGCGCCGCTCCGGATGTCGCTCCAGCTCGCGATAGATCGTGATGTAGCGCGCGTAGCCGATCTTCTCGGAGAGGTAGGTCGCGTAGAAGATGAACTTCGGCTTGAAGAAGGTGTACTTCTTCGCCTTCGTCAGGAAGCCGAGATCGACGCCGACGCCGAAATCCTTCAGCGTGTCGTTGATGAAGCCGGCATGCCGCGCCTCGTCGCGGCTCATGAAGCCGAACAGCTCCTTGATGTCCTTGTTCTTGGCCCGCTTGCGCATCTCCGCGTAAAGAACGCAGCCCGAGAACTCGGCGGTGATCGAGGAGACGAGGAAGTCGAGGAACTCCTTGCGCAGTTCCGGGTCCATGTCGGCGAGGTCGCAGTCGAACTCCTCGTTGCGCACGAAGTGGCGCTTGTTCGGGTCCGAGCGCAGCTCCTCGATCAGGATGTCCCACTCGCGACGCACGGGCTCGACATCGGTGCGGTCGAGCTCATCGAAATCCGTGGTGTAGAAGCGCGGGCTCAGGAACGTCGTCTGTTGCGCGCTCTTGGTCGAGTCGTTGAGCGGCTGGCGCGGGAACGGCACTCCCGCAGCGGGCTGGACGTTGGCGTTCACAGCTTCCTCCGTTCGGAAAAGCTCACCTCGTAGAGCTCGGTCAGCTCGAGATGGGCGATCAGCTTGGTCCAGGCCCGCTCCAGCCGGCCTGCGCGGGTGACGGTGGCGGTGCGGCGCACGGTGAGGCGCTCGCCGTAGGGCACCTCGGTCGGCGCATCGTGAATCTGGACCTCGTCGCCGGGCTCGATCTCGAACCCGCCATCGAGCGTCACATGCGCGTGCAGGCTCTCCGGCGTCTGCTCGATCTCGACGGTGCAGGGCACCTCGACGACCGTCTTGCCGATCCAGGCCATGTCCGCCCCCTCTCCCATCACCGCAGCTCTGTGCCGGGCAGCAGGCGGGCGAACGCCTTCGCGTTCGAAGGACCGAAGGCCAGCAGCGGCACTTGCCGCCCGGTGGCCCCATCCTCCAACGACAACGTCCCGTTGTCGAATCGCGTGAGGGTGAAGGGCGGCTCGCGGCTCTGGCCCTCGCGCTGCCGGGCCTGGGCGAGCCCGCGCAGGGTCCCGCGGATGAAACCGTCCTGCCCCGGCTCGATCCGGGCGACCAGCGTTCCGCGTTCGGCGCTGCGCAGATCGATGGCGCCGTCCGGTTGGTCCTCGGCGTGGAAGGCCAGAGTCTGGATCGGGCGGGCCGGACGCTCCTCCGGCACCGGCTCCTGCCCGCGGCCGAGGGCCACTGCGGTCAGAGCCACCCCGAGCAGGGCCGCGACGGCCAGCAGCGCCGGCCGCTGAGACGGCGGTTTCTCCGGTTGTCTGCGGAAGTTCAGCTCGACGGGCATTGATCCCTCCCCTGGCTACCGCGCTCCGGCGGCGGCGAGACCGCCGGATGTAGCGCTCGCCCGACCGGTGACGGTGGCGGGCTCACCGGTGCGCGCCGGGTCTTTGGCCAGACCGCCGGCCTGCGCCGCAAGCGCGGGCGCGAGCAGGGCCGCTACGCTCCGGGCATCGGGCACGGAGCGCAGCATCGGCTCCGGGCGGCTCACCCGCCAGGGGCGGGCATGCGGCCACAGATGGAGGTAAGCGACCCGCTCGCCGGGCGGCAAAAGCAGCGGAATGTCACCGCTGCCGTCCGAGAACAGTCTCAAATCCGCCGACTCGATCCGGGCCAGCGGCAGGTTGAGGGTGATCGGGAGAGCGATGCCGACATGCAGCACCATGCGCCGATCGGTGAGCGTGTAGACCGTGGTGCGATGGACGAGCCATGCGAGGAAGGTCAGCAGCCCGAGAGCCAGGAGACCGATCAGCAGGGTCGTACCGGCCACGGTGAGTGCGCGCGCCGGCCCAGCGGTCGCGGTGGCGCCGACCGCCAGCATCGTGGCGGTGCCGGCAAACCACGCCATGACGAGCCGGGCGTGGAAGGCGCGTAGCAGCACGCCGGAAAGCGTCGGGGCGCCGCGCCACAGGATGCGCTCCCCCGGCGGGAGCGGACCGGGCAGGCCGCGCAGCGTCCCCTCGGGCAGGAAATCCGACTCGCTCATAGGATCGGCCCTCAGAGAATGGGTTCAGAGTATCGGTTCTTGGCGGGCGGGCGAGGCGTAGAGGGTGCCGGCGCCGAAGTACGCCATGATCCGTTCCTCCTCGAGCAGGGTGACGGAGTCCGGATCCTTGATGCCGGGGATGTCGGCGAACTGCGCCGCCAGCAGCGCCTCGGTCTTCACCGTGCGGGAGAAGCGGCCGGTGGTGCAGAAGGTCACCGGCATCAGCACCCGGCGCCCGCCCGTGCCAAGTTCCACCTCGTAGTAGCGCACGAAGGATTCGCCGCGATCGACCCAGAGATCGACCACGGTGCCGGCGACCTGCCGGTCGGCACCGAAGACCGGCATGCCGATCGGGTTCGGTCCGTCTTCGTGGACGACGAAGGCGTCGGCGACGCGCAGGGGGACGATGCGGTATTGCGCGTCCCAGGTCCGGTCGTGCTCGTCGTGGCGCGGCACCCAGGAGCCGGGGCCGACGCCGGCCTGCAGCGAGGTGTCGGTGCGGAAGTAGGGGGCGCCGGGGAAGACCTCGCGGCGGGCGCTCGGCACGTTCGCGTCATAGGCGACATTGGTCTGCGGCGCGTACATCGTGTGGCCGCTCGACAGGTGGAACGCCTTCGGCGTCGGGATCAGAATCGGGTCGGGGCTCTTCAGGCGGCCGGCGGCCTCGTTCTCGAGCGGGTAGCCCTCGCGCCGATCCTCGCGGCGCAGGTAGAAGACGAGGCCCGCAAAGAAGATCCAGAACGCGTAGAGCGTGACCTGAGCGACGTCGATGTAACCGGTGATCTCGCCTCTGGGCATGGCAGGCCTCCGATCAGGTGGGACGGTTGACGAGAGGGTCGAACGAACCGGATCGCCGCTCGCCCGGATGGCTGGAATGGGAAGCGTCCGCGCGCACAAGCGGGCCGAGCGCGACCAGTGTCGCGAACAGCAGCGCGATCTCGACGTGGTAGACGATGAGGTAGCCGATGGCCGGCTCTTTCATGCCCTCGCCGAGGGCACCCGACTGCGCCACTGCGGCGCCGAGATCGCGCAGGATGCCGCTGGCGGCGATGGCGAGGCCGGCGGCGGTGGCCTGCGCCGCGCCCCAGGCGCCGAGCGCGAGGCCGGTATCCTCCGGCCCGGCCTTGGCCATGGAGGCGGTGAGCGTGCCGTGGGCGAACAGCCCGCCGCCGATGCCGATCAGGGTGACGCCCGCCGCGAACAGACGGGCCGAGGCGAGCGGTGCGGCGAAGATCACCGCCGAGAAGGCGGCGATGCCGATCACCGCGCCCGTCGCCGCGACCCGGTAGGGATCGCCGCCGCGGTTGAGCCAGCGTGCCGCCGCGATCAGCCCGAGCCCGCCACCCGCCGCCAGCATTGCGGTGAGTGCTGTGGTCTGCGCCACGGTGAGACCCAGGATCTGACCGCCATAGGGTTCGAGCAGGATGTCCTGCATCGAGAACGCCGCGGTGCCGAGCGCGATCGCCGCCAACCGCCGCCGCGCGGTGCCCTCCCCGGCATAGCCGCGCCAGGATTGGGCGAAGCTCGGCCGCAGCAGCGCCCGGTCGGTGCGGTGCGGATCGCGCGGCTCCTGCTTCCATAGGGCGACGCCGTTGAGCACGATCGTGATCAGCGCCGCGCCCTGGATCACCTGGATCAGGCGGACGGCCGAGAAGTTCGCCAGCGCCAGCCCGAACAGCACGGCGCTGCCCATCATGCCGGCGAGCAGCATGGCGCAGAGGAGCGCCACCACCTTCGGGCGGGCCTGCGCAGGGGCGAGGTCGGTCGCCAGCGCCAACCCGACGGTCTGCGTGGTGTGGAGCCCCGCGCCGACGAGCAGGAAGGCGAGCGCGGCGGCCACGTGCCCGACCCAGAGCGGGCCGGTGGTGTCGCCCGACAGGATCAGCAGGGCGAACGGCATGATCGCCAGTCCGCCGAATTGCAGCAGCGTGCCGAACCAGATGTAGGGCACCCGCCGCCACCCGAGCACCGAGCGGTGCGTGTCCGAGCGGAAGCCGACCAGCGCCCGCAAGGGGGCGAACAGCAGCGGCAGCGATAGCATCACCGCGACGATCCAGGCCGGCACCGCAAGCTCGACGATCATCACCCGGTTGAGCGTGCCGATCAGCAGCACGGCGGCCATGCCGACCGTGACCTGGAACAGCGCGAGCCGCATCAGGCGCCCGAGCGGCAGCTCCTTCGTCGCCGCATCGGCGAAGGGAAGGATCGCCGGGCCGAGGCGGAGCAGCGCTTGGGTGATGGCGAGGCCGGATCTCATCGAGCGCCCCCGCTCTCGATCGCGCGAGACGCATTCTTGCGCAGCTCGATCGCGTTCGAGAGGTAGAACCCGCTGTTGACCCGGTGCGTCCGCTCCACAGCGAAGTGTGCCAGCGCCCGCTCCCCGGCGATGCGCCGCCGCAGGCCGCCCTCGGTGATCGGCACGATGGCGGGCGCCCGGTCGGCCTTCGGGAACAGCTTGCCGGCCGCGTGCATCAGCGTCAGCAGCACTGTCCGCGGGGCGACCGTGAAGAGCAGGCTGCCGTCGGTGCGCAGCGCGAGTTCGGCGAGCGCCCGGACGATGTCCGGCGCCTGATAATGGATCAGCGAATCCATCGCGACGACGTGGTCGAAGCGGCCGAGCCAGGGGTCGAGCATGTCGCCGACCCGGAACTCGACGGAGCCGGGGCCGGGGATCGCGGGCAGACGCTCGCGGGCGAGCCCGATCAGTGTCGGCGAGACGTCGATTGCGGTCACTTCCGCACCCCGGCGCGCGGCCTCGACCGCGAGCGCCCCGGTGCCGCAGCCGGCATCGAGCAGCCGCAGACCGGTCAGATCCGCGGGCAGCCAGCCGAGCAGGTTGGCGCGCATGGTGTCGCGCCCGGCCCGCACCGTGGCGCGGATCTTCGAGACCGGCGCATCGGAGGTGAGGCGCGACCATGCCTCGACCGCAGTGCGGTCGAAGTAGGTCTCCAACTGGGAGCGGCGGGTGAGGTAGGGCGTGCTCATCAGTCGAATCCGAGAAATTCGAACAGGTCGCGGTCCTTCATCGGCGCGGCCTCGCAGGGATCGGCGCCGGCCCAGAGCGTCTCGGCGAGCCGCATGTACTCGTCGGTGACGGCCTTCAGCTCCGGCGACGGATCCATCTCGAACAAGGTCGATTTCTTCAGGCGCGAGCGGCGCACCACGTCGAGGTCGGGGAAATGCGCGAGACGGCGCAGGCCCACCGCCGCGTTGAAGCGGTCGATCTCGTCGGTCCCCGCCGAGCGGTTGGCGATGACGCCGCCGAGGCGCACGCCGTAGTTCTTCGACTTGGAGTGGATCGCCGCGACGATCCGGTTCATCGCGAAGATCGAGTCGAAGTCGTTGGCGGTGACGATCAACGCTCGGTCGGCGTGCTGGAGCGGCGAGGCGAAGCCGCCGCAGACCACGTCGCCGAGGACGTCGAACACGACGACGTCGGTATCCTCCAGAAGGTGGTGCTCCTTGAGGAGCTTCACCGTCTGCCCGACGACGTAGCCGCCGCAGCCGGTGCCGGCCGGCGGGCCGCCGGCCTCGACGCATTTCACGCCGCTGTAGCCCTCGACCACGAAGTCTTCCGGCCGCAACTCCTCGGAGTGGAAGTTCACCGATTCGAGCGCGTCGATCACGGTCGGCGCGAGGCGCTTCGTCAGAGTGAAGGTCGAGTCGTGCTTCGGATCGCAGCCGATCTGCAGCACGCGCTTGCCGAGCTTCGAGAAGGCCACCGACAGGTTGGAGGAGGTCGTCGACTTGCCGATCCCGCCCTTGCCGTAGACCGCGAACACCTTGGCCGTCTCGATGCGGTCATCCGGATCGAGCGCGACCTGAAGGCTGCCTTCCTCGCGACGGATCGGGACCGGATTGCGGATGGCGATGTTCATGCCGCGACTCCTGCGGTGATTCCGGGTGTCACGCCCTCCAGCCGGTCTTCCAGTTCCTCCTCGGCGCGGTCGAGCGCGTCGCGCATCGCCGGGTCGGGAGTCCAGAAGCCGCGGCGGTGGGCCTCGATCAGGCGGCTCGCGACCTTGGCGCAGGCCGTGGGGTTGAGCGTCGCCATGCGGTCGCGCATCGCGTCGTCGAGGACGAAGGTCTCGGTGATGCGCTCGTAGATCCAGGGCTGCACCGCGCCGGCGGTGGCGGACCAGCCGACGGTGTTGGTCAGGGTCGCCTCGATCTGGCGCACGCCCTCGTAGCCGTGGCCGAGCAGGCCCTCGTACCATTTCGGGTTGAGCATGCGGGTGCGGGTTTCCAGCGCAACCTGCTCGTCGAGGGAGCGCACGCGCCCCTCCCCGCGGGTCTGGTCGCTGATGTAGATCGGCACCGCCTCGCCGCGGGCGCGGGCCACCGCCCGGCCCATGCCGCCGAGCCCGTCGAAATAGTGATCGACGGATGTGACGCCGAGTTCGACCGAATCGAGGTTCTGGTAGGCGAGATCGACCCGAGCGAGCACCGCCTTCATCAGGTCGCGGCGTGGCTCCGGGCGCCCGGTGCGGCCGTAGGCGAAGCTCTTCCTTCGCGAAAACGTCTCGCAGAGCTCGTCCTCGCCGTCCCAGCGGCCGGATTCGACGAGATGGTTGACGTTGGCGCCGTAGGCCCCCTCGGCATTGGAGAAGACCCGCAGAGCCGCCGTCTCGAAGTCGCAGCCCTGCTCGGCCTGGATCGCCAGCGCGTGCTTGCGCACGAAGTTCCTGTCCGCCGGTTCGTCGGCGCTGGCCGCCAGGAAGCTCGCCTCCGCGAGTAGCTTGGTCTGGAGCGGCAGGAGATCGCGAAAGATGCCCGAGAGCGTCACCACCGCGTCGATGCGGGGGCGGCCGAGTTGCTCGAGCGGGATCAGCTCGGCCCCGGCGAGGCGGCCATAACCGTCGAAGCGGGGCGCTGCGCCGATCAGCGCCAGCGCCTGGGCGATGGGGCCGCCCTCGCTCTTCAGGTTGTCGGTACCCCACAGGACGAGGGCGACGCTCTCCGGCAGGGGCCGACCTTCCGCGATATGGCGCTCCAGCACCCGTGCCACCTGCCGGGCGCCGTCGGCCAGCGCAAACGCTGTCGGCAGGCGGTAGGGGTCGAAGCCGTGCAGGTTGCGCCCCGTGGGCAGGATGCCGGGATTGCGCAGCAGGTCGCCGCCCGCCACCGGGGCCACGAAGCGCCCATCAAGCGCCCGCATCAGCGCGGGCAACTCGCTGTCGCGGGCAAGGTCGGCATCGATCCGGGCGAGGTCGGAGAAGGCGGCCCGGTGGGTCTCGTCGGCGGGCAGAGCCGCGGCGGCCAACGCCTCGTTGAGGGACGCGCCCTTAATCAGGAGTTCGATCCCGGCGCGGGACGGCTTCAGCCCGTGCGAGGCCTCCGCCAGGGCGAGCAGCAGATCGACGCGTTCCTCGCCGGCCATCCCCTGGCCGATCACGTGCAGGCCGTGCGGAATCAGCGTCTGCTCGAGTTCGAACAAAGCGGCGGCGAGTGCGGCGACGTGCGGGGCGGGATTGCCCTCCCAGGCGGGCTCGGCCGGCACGAGATCGACGGCCGCGCCCTGCGCCTGGATGATCGCGGCGAGCGCCGTCCGCTCGGCCGTCGCTTCCGGTTCCAGACCGCGCCAGCGCTCGACCGAGGCCTTGAGTTCGCTCAGGCCGCGATAGAGGCCGGCGGCGGCGAGGCTCGGCGTGAGGTAGCTCACGAGCGTCGCGGCGGAGCGGCGCTTGGCAAGCGTGCCCTCGGAGGGGTTGTTGGCGGCGTAGAGGTAGACGTTCGGCAACGCGCCGATCAGCCGCTCGGGCCAGCACGCCTCCGACAATCCAGCCTGCTTGCCCGGCATGAACTCGAGCGCGCCGTGGGTGCCGAAATGCAGCACGGCGTCGGCGGAAAAGTCCTCGCGCAGCCAGCGGTAGAAGGCGCTGAAGGCGTGGGTCGGGGCGAAGCCCTGCTCGAACAGCAGCCGCATCGGGTCGCCCTCGTAGCCGAAGGCGGGCTGCACCCCGACGAAGACGTTGCCGAACTGCGCGCCGAGCACGAGGATGTCGGCCCCGTTGCTCTGGTGGCGGCCGGGCGCCGGGCCCCATTGCGCCTCGATCTCGGGCAGGTAGGTCTCGCGGCGGACGTGATCCTCGGCCGAAACGCGGGCGTGGACGTTGGCTGGCGTGCCGTAGCGGGTGGCGTTGCCGCCAAGTATCTTTTCCCGCAACGCATCGACGCTGTCGGGTACCGCGACGTCGTAGCCGTCGGCCTTGAGGCCGCGCAGGGTGTTCAGCAGCGAGGCGTAGACCGAGAGGAAGGCGGCCGAGCCGGTGGCGCCGGCATTCGGCGGGAAGTTGAACAGGATCACGGCCAGGCGCCGCTCGCGCTTCGGCCGCCGCCGCAGCGACACGAGCCGATCGATCCGGGCGGCGAGCCGCTCCGCGCGCTCGGGATGCACGCGCATGTCGCGGGCGTTGCCGGGGCCGGAGGCCGAGGAGCGGCCGCCGAACACCATCGGCGCGGTGGCGCCGTCGAGTTCGGGGATCGCGACCATCATCGTCGCCTCGACGGGCGACAGACCGCGCGAGCCCGCCTCCCATTGCTCGATCGTCTGGAATTCCAGCGCATGGGCGGCGAGGTAGGGCACGTCGAGCCGCGCCAACGTCGCCTCGGCCGCCGCCGCGTCGTTGTAGGCCGGGCCGCCGACCAGCGAGAACCCGGTCAGCGAGACCAGCGCGTCGATCGCCGGCCGGCCGTTGACCGAGAAATAGGCGTCCACCGCGGGGCGATTGTCGAGGCCGGCGGCGAAGGCTGGCACCACCGAGAGGCCCTTTGCTTCCAGAGCGGCGATGACGCCGTCGTAATGCGCCGTGTTGCCCGCCAGCACGTAGGAGCGCATCAGCAGCAGGCCGACGCGGCCGCGGGCGCCCGGCACGGTCGGCACGGCGGACAGGCGCTCGCCGACCCGGCCCGGCATGCGCGGATGGTAGAGGCCGGTCTCGGGATAGTGCTGGGGCGCGGGCGCGGCGGCGATCTCGCGCCACATCGTTCTGGGGCCGGCGGCATAGCGCTGCACGAGGAAGCGCACGAGGCTCGCCACGTTCTCGTCCGAGCCCGCGAGCCAGTATTGCAGGGTGAGGAAATAGGCGCGCACGTCCTGCGCCGAGCCGGGGATGAAGCGCAGGATCTTCGGTAGCTTGCGCACCAGCGCCATCTGGCGGGCGGCGTTGCCCTCCGCGCCCGGCTTGCCGCGCAACCGCTTCAGGAAGTCGAGGGCCGAGCGCTTGGTCCCGCTCATGTCGAAGCGGTTGAGCTTGGTCGTGCGCACGATCTCGGAGGCCGAGAGGCAGCCGATCATCGCATCGCAGCTGTCGCGGCGCGCCAGGATCGCCGGCAGGATCGCCCGGACATGCTCGTCGAGAAACAGCATCGCCGAGACGATGATGTCGGCCCGCGCGATCTCCACCTCGCAGGCGTGGAGCGCGGTCTTGTCGGTCTCCCATTCCGCGGCGGCGTGGAAGCTCAGGGCGAGGCCCGGCATCTCGGCTGCGAGCCGCAGGCGCGCCCGTTCCACCGCGCTCGCCAAGTGATTGTCGAGCGTGACGATGGCGACGCGGATGGTGGGCCTATCGGCCGAAATGCGCCTTGGCATCGTAGAGGGTCTCGAGGGTGATGAGCGGGAGCTGCCGCTCTCGGGCGAAGCGCTCGGTGTTGGCGCGGGCCTTCCCGCGCACGAAGAACGGGATCTTCTTCAGCTCCTTCTCGGCATCGGGCGCCCACGGCGCGGTGCGAATCGCGTCGGCACCCTGGATTGGGATGGGGGATGGAACGGGCGCCGACGCGAGGGGAGGAGTCTTCGGCGCCCGTTCCACGGCGTCCGCCGTCCCGTTCGGCCGGCGGCCGAGATGAGACGGGGCGGCGCCATCGTGAAATTCGGGATCTTCGCGGAACATCCCGAGGAGATGTTCCTCCAGCCCCATCATCAGTGGGTGCACGAGGGTGTCGAACAGGACGTTGGCGCCCTCGAAGCCCATCTGCGGCGATTGGCGGGCGGGAAAGTCTTGGACGTGGATCGGCGCCGAGATCACCGCGCAGGGGATGCCGATCCGCTTGGCGATGTGGCGCTCCATCTGCGTGCCGAGCACGAGTTCGGGGGCTGCCGCCTGGATCGCCGCCTCGACGTCGAGATAGTCGTCGGTGATCGTCGCCTCGATGCCGTGGAGCGCCGCCTCCGCCCGGACTTCGCGGGCGAATTCGCGGGTATAGGTGCCGAGACCGACGAGCTTGAAGCCGAGTTCGTGTGCGGCGACGCGGGCGAGAGCCAGCGCGTGGGTGGCGTCACCGAACACGAAGACGCGCTTGCCCGTGAGGTAGGTCGAATCGACCGACCGGCTGTACCAGGGCAGGCGCGAGGGCGCGTCGGCGAGGACGGGCGCGGGATCGACGCCGGCCAGCGCGGCCACCGCTTCCACGAAACGGGTCGTCGCGCCGACGCCGATCGGCACCACATCGACGAAGGGCTGCCGGAACGTCTTTTCGAGGTACTGCGCGGCGCCGCGCGCGACCTCGGGGTAGAGCACGACGTTGAAGTCGGCTTCACCCAGCCGGACGAGATCGGCGGGCGTAGCGCCCAGCGGCGCGACCACGTTCACCGCGATCCCGAGGTCGTCGAGGAGGCGCCGGATCTCGATCAGGTCGTCGCGATGGCGGAAGCCGAGCGCAGTGGGGCCGAGGATGTTGCAGGCGGGGCGCCGCCCTTCGCGGGGCGCACGCTCGGCCGACACCCCGGCCAGGGCGCGGACCAACCGGTAGAAGGTCTCCGAGGCGCCCCAGTTCTCCTTCTTCTGGTAGGCCGGCAGTTCCAGCGGGATCACCGGGATCGGCAGGGCGAGCGCCTTGGCGAGCCCACCCGGATCGTCCTGAATCAGCTCGGCGGTGCAGGAGGCGCCGACGATCATCGCCTGGGGCCGGAAGCGCGCGTAGGCGGCGGCGACCGCGTCCTTGAAGATCGCGGCGGTGTCGCGTCCGAGATCCTGGGCCTGGAAGGTGGTGTAGGTGACCGGCGGGCGCTTGGCGCGCCGCTCGATCATCGTGAAGAGCAGGTCGGCGTAGGTGTCGCCCTGGGGGGCATGCAGCACGTAGTGCAGCCCCTCCATCGCGGTGGCGACCCGCATGGCGCCGATATGCGGCGGTCCCTCATAGGTCCAGACGGTGAGCTGCATGGCCGCTACACCTCCAGCCGGGCGCGCCGGTCGAGCGGGCGCGCAAACAATTCGGCGAGGTCACCCGCCTGCTCGTAGCCTTGGATCGGCGTGAACAGCAGTTCGATCGACCACTTCGTGGTCAGCCCCTCCGCCTCCAGCGGGTTGGCGAGGCCGAGGCCACACACGGTCAGGTCCGGTCGCGCGAGCCGGCAGCGGTCGAGCCCGTCGTCGAGGCTCTGGCCCTCCACCACAGCGGTGTTGTGGGGGAGCCATTCGAGCTCGGCGGCGAGGTGAGCACGATGGAGGTAGGGCGTGCCGACCTCGATCAGCGCGGCGCCCATCTCCCGCGACAGGAAGCGGGCGAGCGGCACTTCGAGCTGCGAATCGGGGAAGAAGAACACCCGCTTGCCGGCGAGCTTCTCGGCATAGGCGGCGAGCGCCTGACGCGAGCGGCGCAGGCCCGGCGCCGTCACCGCCTCGAAGTGGGCGGGAGCGACACCGAAATCATCAGCCGCCGCGCGAAGCCACTCGGTCGTGCCCTCGGCACCCAGCGGGAACGGGGCGGCGATTCGTCGGGCTCCGCGCTCTTCCAGGGCCCGCCCGGTGTCGGCGAGGAAGGGTTGAGCCAGGAGAAAGCGTGTGCCGCGTCCGACCGGGGGCATCTGGCCGGCGCGCCGCGCCGGCAGGAAGCGGGCCATGATGCCCAGATCGGAGAACAACCGGGCGAACTGGTCCTCGACCACGTCGGCGAGAGCGCCAACGACGAGGAGTTCATCCGCCGCCGCCGCCTCGGGCAGTTCCGGCACGAGAGAGGCGAGACAGGCATCCTCGCCCTGCGTGAAGGTCGTCTCGATGCCGGAGCCGGAATAGTCGAGCACCCGCACGTCCGGGGCGAGCCGCCGCGACAGCCGAAGCGCTGCCCGCGACAGATCGAGCTTGATCACCTCGGACGGGCAGGAGCCGACGAGGAACAGCAGCCGGATATCGGGCCGCCGCTCGATCAGCCGCGTCACCACGCGGTCGAGTTCCTCGTTCATGTCGGCCAGACCGGCGAGATCGCGCTCGTCGATGATGGCGGTGGCGAAACGCGGCTCGGCGAAGATCATCACGCCCGCCGCCGACTGGATCAGGTGGGCGCAGGTGCGCGAGCCGACGACGAGGAAGAACGCGTCCTGGATCTTCCGGTGGAGCCAGACGATGCCGGTGAGGCCGCAGAACACTGCCCGTTGGCCGTGCTCGGTGCGGACCGCGACGCCGCACCCAGTGGAGGGAAGAGGCGCGTGGGCGTTCACCGGGCAGCCTCCCCTGCGAAAGCGAGGGAGGTTGGGGCTTCGAGCCGCGCCGCCCGGAGCTTCAGGAGGAACTGGCCGGCATTGATGAGGTAGGTCGCGTAGGCGGCGAGCGCGAGGACCAGCAGTCCCTGCGTATCGAGCAGGCGGAAGCCGAGCGCGGCGAGGTAGGCCGTGTGCAGCGCCAGCACGAGCATGCTGAACACGTCCTCCCAGAAGAAGGCCGGCGCGAACAGGTAGCGGCCGAACACGACCTTCTCCCAAATCGAGCCCGTCACCATGATCGTGTAGAGGACGAGCGTCTTGGCGACGACGGAGGCGTTGGCGATCTCGGCCCCCTCCCCCGTTGCGAGCGTGCGCAGCACGAGGGCGAGGCTGGCTAGGAAGACGAGGAATTGCAGCGGAGCCAGCACACCCTGCACGAGGGTCCAGGGCGAGGCGTCGCGCCGCCGACGCTCTGCCGGCGTGTAGAGCGGCTTATGTCGGCCCTGGCGCTGACGCATGGCGTCCGCCCTCGCTCGCGTTGTCGGCCCTGCGCCGCAGAACCTTGGATGGGAGTGAGCGTAGGCTCCGTCGCTTGAGAGTGTCAATCCAGGTTGACGGTTGTTCGATATTACATGTTTCGACCGCGGCTTTGGCTGAAGGGATTGCCAATGGCGGCGGGAAGCGTATCGTTGGCCTACACGCGTCCGTTGATTTGAGCGTCGCGCGATGCACTAAAATGCGCATTGCCCCGTCGAGCCGCTTCCTCAGGAGGAGACGCCTATGGGTGAGTGGAGGCATCTCGGCGGGCGCTTCGAACTCCCTGTGGGAGTGCCGGACTGCAGTGTCATGGTGGAGCCGCAGACAGGCTCGGCCGCAGCGTTTGAGCCGGATGATTCGGGGATGCGCCGTCAGCTGGCGAGCATCGTCGAGGCCGAGATCCTGCCCCGGCTCATGCTGGTCCACCGGAATCAGGCCCGACCCCAGGCCCCCACTTCAGGTCGCCATCCAGCACCTGATGAGGTTGAGCGCCTTTGCGAGTTGCTCCTCGCGCGCACCGACACCGATCTCGCCCACCACCTGCTGCAGTTCCTCGACGCGGGGCTGTCGCTCGAGAGCGTGTTGGTCGAGCTGCTCGCGCCCGTGGCTCGTCATCTGGGCCGCCTCTGGGAAGAGGACGCCTGTGATTTCGTCGACGTGTCCCTGGCGCTTGGTCGGCTTCAGGTGGCGGCACACGATCTGTGTGCGCAGTTCGAGGACGAGACCAGCGGTCCTTCCGGACGCAGCATCCTTCTGCTTCCATGCCCCGGCGAGACGCATGTCTTCTCGCTCTCGCTGATGGCAAGCATCTTCCGAGAATCGGGGTGGGATGTGACAACCTGTGTCGGATCGGATTGCGATGGGCTGATCCGATCGGAGTGGTTCGACATCGTCGGACTCACGCTGTCGTGCGACGTCTTCCTGCCCAGCCTTCCGACGCTGATCCACAGCCTGCGCGAGGCTTCCCGCAATTCGGGGCTTAAGGTGCTGGTCGGCGGCCCTTACTTTGTCCGGAATCCGAGTCACGTACGCCTCGTTGGCGCCGACGGAACTGCGGAAGATGGGCGGCTTGCCCCTCTGATCGCAGAAAGCTTGCTTGAAATGCGGACCCGACCCTGTTGATAAGGACGGCTTCCGCGCCCTCACGAAGTATTGACCTTGAGCAGCTTGGCGAGCCCTTCTCCCTGGCGCCCTTCCCCGGCGCTGCAACAGGCGGCCGGTCTCCTCGACGGGGAGACCACCGGGCTGCTGATCGCTGCGACCTCCGATCTGTCCCTCGTGGTCGATGATCGCGGGATCATCCGCGATACCTCATCCGGCCGGTCCGATTTCGAGGGTCAGGGCATCGAAACCTGGCTCGGCAAACCGTGGATCGACACGGTCACGATCGAGAGTCGGCCGAAGATCGATGCGCTGCTGCGCGACGCCGCGCCCGGCACCATGACCCGTTGGCGGCAGGTCAACCACCCCTCGCCCACCGGCACGGACCTGCCGATTCGCTACGCGACGCTCCGCCCGAACAAGGACGGCCCGATCATCGTGATCGGCCAGGACCTTCGGGCGACGGCCGCACTGCAGCGGCGTCTGGCCGAAACCCAGCAGGCCTTAGAGCGCGATTACGACCGCCTCCGCTCTGCCGAGACGCGCTACAAGCTGCTGTTCCAGCTCTCCGGCGAGCCGGTGCTGGTGGTCGATGCGGGCACCCGGCGCGTCACCGAGATCAACCCGGCGGCCATGCGGTTGCTCGGTCGTCCGCAGAAGCGCGTGATCGGCCAGGACGCCGCCGATCTGTTCGATGCCGGCAGCCTGCGGGACTTGCAGGCCCTGTTCGCCGGCCTGCGCGTCACCGGCCAGGCGGCGGATCTCGTCGTGCCGTTGACCGGCGGGCGGGGTGACGTCCGCGTCTCCGCCTCCCTGTTCCGTGGCGAGGGGACGACCTCCGTTCTGGTGCGCCTTGCACCGCTCGCGCCGGTGAGGCCGGAGCGTGTCGCGGTCGGCGGCGCGCTCGACGTGATCCAGCGCATGCCCGAGGGCTTCGTCGTCACCGACGCCGCACGCCGCATCCTCACCGTCAACGGCGCCTTCCTCGATCTGGCCCAGCACGCCACCGAGGAGCAGGTGCGCGGACGGACGCTGGATAGCTGGCTCGGCCGCGAGGAGACCGACGCACTGTCGCTGTTCGCGATGCTGCGCGATCACGGCTCTGTGCGTCACTTCCCGACCGTGGTGCGGGGCCAGTACGGATCGTTGGAAGAGGTCGAGGTCGCCGCCGTCGCCACCTCCCATGCCGAGCAGCCGTGTTTCGGTTTTACCCTCCGCGCGACGCCCCGGCGTGCCGCCCCCGTTCACGTGGTCGGCACGACCCACGACCTACCACGCTCCGTCGAACAGATGACCGAGTTGGTCGGACGCGTCTCGATGAAGGCGCTCGTGCGTGAGACGACCGACCTCATCGAAAAGCTGTGCATCGAGGCGGCCCTCCGGATCACCCGCGATAACCGCGCTTCGGCAGCGGAAATGCTCGGTCTCAGCCGGCAGGGTCTCTATGCGAAGATGCGGCGCTACGGCATCGGCGATCTCGATGCCAGCGACCCTGAGTTGACGTCCTGAACCGCAGCGCCGGAAATTTGCATTATAATTCTGATTTTCCGATCGCGGTGGAAAAGCAATTTAGTTCAACCCCAGTGTAAAGCCTGATTGACACATCATGTCCGGCACCGGTAGCGTTCGGGTATGGCAACGCCCGCACCGAGTGCCGTCGTCGAGCTTCTCAAGCCGATCACATGGTTCGCACCGATGTGGGCCTTCGGCTGCGGAGTGATCTCGTCCGGCCATGCTCCCACAGGACAATGGCCGGTCATCGCGGCGGGGGTGGTGCTGGCCGGGCCGCTGGTCTGCGCCACGAGCCAAGCGACCAACGATTGGTTCGACCGCCACGTCGACGCCATCAACGAGCCGAATCGTCCCATTCCGTCCGGTCGCATTCCCGGCCGCTGGGGGCTCTATCTCGCGGCCGGCTGGACGATCCTGTCGCTGATCGTCGCCGCGATGCTTGGTCCCTGGATCCTCGGCGCGGCCCTGTTCGGGCTCGTGCTCGCCTGGATCTACTCCGCGCCGCCGCTCCGGCTGAAGCGCAACGGCTGGTGGGGCAATTCCGCGGTGGCCCTCTGCTACGAGGGGCTACCCTGGTTCACCGGCGCGGCGGTGATGGCCGCTTCGATGCCCGACGAGCGGGTGCTCCTCGTTGCCCTGCTCTATTCCGTCGGCGCCCACGGCATCATGACCCTCAACGACTTCAAGTCGGTGGAAGGCGACCGGGCCATGGGCCTTCGCTCGCTGCCGGTGCAACTCGGCTCCGAACGTGCGGCGCGCTTCGCCTGCCTCGTCATGGCCCTGCCGCAGGTCGCTGTGATGGTGCTGCTCTTCGCCTGGGAGCGTCCCTGGCACGCGACGCTGGTTGCCGCCCTGCTCGCCGGGCAACTCGCACTGATGGCACACTTTCTGAAATCGCCGCGCGCCCGCGCCGCTTGGTACAACGGCACCGGCACCACGCTCTACGTTCTCGGCATGCTGGCCTCGGCTTTCGCCCTGCGCCCGCTCGTGCAAGGGCTGGCGCCATGAGCCGCGCCGCCCTCGCTTTTCCCCGATCGTTCTCCTGGCTCCAGATCGTCCGGCTCGGTCTGGTTCAGACCGCGCTCGGCGCGGTCGTGGTTCTGATGACCTCCACGATCAACCGGGTCATGGTGGTGGAACTGGCCCTGCCGGCGATCGTGCCCGGCGGCCTCGTCGCCCTGCACTATGCCACGCAGGTGTTGCGGCCGCGCTGGGGCTACGGCTCGGATGTCGGCGGACGGCGCACGCCGTGGATCGTCGGCGGCATGGCCGCGCTCTGCCTCGGCGGATTCGGCGCTGCGGCGGCGACGGCGCTGGCCGAAACTCACGTCGCGGCCGGGCTGGCGCTCGCGGTGCTGTCGTTCCTGCTCGTCGGCATGGGCGCGGGCGCGGCGGGCACCTCGCTCCTCGTCCTGCTCGCGACCGGGGTGGAAGCCGGGCGCCGGGGTGCGGCAGCGACGATCGTCTGGGTGATGATGATCGCCGGCTTCGCCGTCACTGCGCCACTCGCGGGGCACTTCCTCGATCCGTTCTCCGGTGGGCGGCTGATGGCTGTCTCCGGCACCGTCTCGATGATCGCTTTCGCGGTCGCCGTCCTTGCGGTCGCCGGCATCGAGCTGCAGCGGGACAGCTCTCCGGCCGCGCAGGTCGAAAAGAAGCCGCCATTCCGCGCCGTGCTCGCGCAGGTGCTGGCCGAGCCCGCCGCGCGGCGCTTCACCCTGTTCATCTTCGTCTCGATGCTCGCCTACAGCGCGCAGGAACTGATCCTCGAACCCTATGCCGGTCTCGTCTTCGCGATGACGCCAGGGGCGACGACCAAGCTCGCGGGCCTCCAGCACGGCGGCGTGCTCGCCGGCATGCTGTTCGTCGCCGGCGTCACCGTCTTCGTCGGCGGCCCGATTCTCGGCTCGCTCAAGCTCTGGACGGCGGTCGGCTGCGCGCTGTCCGCTGCGGCGCTGGGGGCCATCGCCTTCGGACCCGTCGGGCCGGACTTTCCGTTGCGGGCGGCGGTGGCCGGACTCAGCTTCGGCAACGGCGTCTACGCCGTGGCAGCGATCGGCTCGATGATGGCGCTCGCCGGACGCGGCGGCGAGGCCGAGCGCGGCACCCGCATGGGCGTCTGGGGCGCGGCCCAGGGCGTCGCCTTCGGCGCGGGCGGCTTCCTCGGCACGCTCGCGGTCGATCTCGCTCGCCTCGTCGCCTCTGCGCCGGTCTATGCCTACGCCGCGGTCTTCGCGCTCGAAGGCGTCCTGTTCCTCGTCGCCCTGGCGATCAGCCTGCGTGTCGAGCACGTCACCGTCGCTCGTCGGCAGAACCCGCTGACCGAAACGGCCTCCTTTCAGCTCAATCCCGGCTTCGAGGCGAGGTAGCGCCATGGCACACCACGACGCTTGCGAGATCTTCGACGTCGTGGTGGTGGGCGGAGGCCCGGCCGGAGCGACCGCGGCCGCGGATCTCGCGACTGCTGGGCATCGGGTGCTGCTTCTCGACAAGGCCGGGCGAATCAAGCCCTGCGGCGGCGCCATCCCGCCGCGGCTGATCCGCGACTTCGCGATCCCCGATGCGCTTCTCGTCGCCCGCATCCGCAGCGCCCGGATGGTCGCACCGAGCGCGCGCCACGTCGACATGCCAGTCGGCGAGGGTTTCGTCGGCATGGTCGACCGCGAGCATTTCGACCCGTTTCTGCGTGAGCGCGCCGTGCAGGCCGGGGTGGAGCTGCGCGACGGCCTGTTCGAGCGCATGGCCCGAGAGGAGCCGGGCCTCGCCACGATCCACTACCGCAACGGCAAGGCGGGCGAGGAGAGCCGGGTTCGGGCGCGGCTCGTCATCGGTGCCGACGGGGCAACCTCCGCGGTCGGACGGGCCGAGATTCCGGGGCACGCCCGGATGCGGCAGGTCTTCGCCTATCACGAGATCGTCCGGCGCCCCACGGACGCCGCGCATGATGGGGCGCGCTGCGACGTCTATTACCAGGGCCGTCTCTCACCCGACTTCTACGCCTGGATCTTCCCGCACGGCGAGACCGTCAGCGTCGGCACCGGCAGTGCCCGCAAGGGTTTCTCCCTGCGCGGCGCGATTCGTGACCTGCGCGCCGGAACCGGCCTCGACGCCTGCGAGACGATCCGACGGGAAGGCGCGCCGATCCCCCTCAAGCCGCTGCGGCGCTGGGACAACGGGCGCGACGTGCTGCTCGCGGGCGATGCCGCGGGCGTCGTCGCGCCGGCCTCCGGTGAAGGCATCTATTACGCGATGCTCGGCGGGCGCCTCGCGGCGGAGGCGGCCGGGGCCTTCCTCGTGACGGGCGAGGCCCGTGCCCTGGCCCAGGCGCGCAAGCGCTTCATGCGGCTGCACGGGCGCGTCTTCTGGATTCTCGGGATGATGCAGTGGGTCTGGTACCGCAGCGACGCCCTGCGCGAGCGCTTCGTCGCGATCTGCAAGGATAGGGACGTCCAGCAACTCACCTGGGACGCCTACATGAACAAGGAGCTGGTGCGCGCGAAGCCCGCCGCGCATGCGCGGATCTTCTTCAAGGATCTCGCCCACCTGTTCCGCTGGGTCTCGCCGTGAACGGCCTGCTCGCCGGCGGCTGGGGCCCGCCCGTCGTCGCCGGCCTCATCGCTCTCACCATTGCCGTGGCGGGCGGAATCGCGACGCGGACCGACGACTGGTACCGCCGCCTGCGCGTTCCCGGCTGGAAGCCGCCGGACTGGGCCTTCGGCCCGGTCTGGGCCGTGATCTTCGCCCTCACGACTGCCTCGGCCATCATCGCCTGGAACGCCGATCCCGAACCAGCGGCGCGCTTGCGGCTCGTCGCCGTCTTTGCCGTCAACGGTGTGCTCAACATCGCCTGGAGCGTCATCTTCTTCCGTCTGCGCCGGCCCGATTGGGCGTTCGCCGAGGTGCTGCTATTCTGGCTCTCGATCCTCGCCGTGGTGCTCGCGGTCGGCCAGGTCTCCGTTCCTGCCGCACTCCTCAACCTCCCCTATCTTGCCTGGGTGAGCGTGGCCGCGGGCTTGAACCTCACCATCGTCCGGCTCAATCCGCCCTTCGAGCCGCGCTTCGGGAACCCATGAGCGATGGCCGAGCTCTTCGCCCCGCTCTTCGTTTCCGGACGCATCGTCGACGGCATCCTCGTGCTGGTCGCGATCGAGGCGCTGGTGCTGCTCGGTGTGCGGGCGCGCTGGGGCCGCGGCCCGGCACCGATGGCGCTCCTCAGCAATCTCGCCTCAGGGGCCGCGCTGATGCTGGCCCTCCGGGCCGCCCTCACCGGTGCCGCTTGGACCGGGATCGCGGCTTGGCTGATCGTCGCACTCGGAGCGCACCTTGCCGAGTTGGTGCTTCGTTTCCGCAACGAGCCTGACCGCGCTCCGGACCGTGACAAAGCGACTTGCCGTGACAAAGCGACTTGGAACAACCAAGAGTGGCGAACGTTCGGTGCGCGTCCGCCGATGACTTAGAACAATTCTTGCCGGGGCTCTACAAGATCGGAGATCGGGTTCATGACACGTCTCACCGCCCTGGGCTCCGGATGGCTCGCCATCGCCGCATTCCTGTCTGTCGGTTCCGTCCGCGCGCAGGAGGCCGATGCCGACCTCGTCAAGCGCGGCGAGTATCTAGCGACGGTGGGTGATTGCGTCGCCTGCCACACCAAGCCCGGCGGCAAGTTCCTGGCCGGCAACTACAAGCTCGACACGCCGATCGGGGCGATCAAGACGCCGAACCTCACGCCGGACGATGAGACCGGCATCGGCAAGTGGAGCTACGAGACCTTCGAGAAGGCGTTCCGCCACGGCATCGGCGACGAGGGCGAGTATCTCTACCCGGCCTTCCCGTTCGGCTGGTATACCAAGGTGTCCGACGAGGATACGAGAGCCATCTTCGCGTATCTGAAGTCGCTGCCGCCGGTAAAGGAGAAGCGGGAGGAGAACGAGATCCCGTTCCCCTTCAACGTCCGCACCGCCCTGATCACGTGGCGCACCGCCTTCTTCACCGCCGAGAGGTTCAAACCCGATCCGAACGTCAGCGCGGAGGTGAACCGCGGTGGTTACCTCGTCGAGGGACTCGGCCATTGCGGCATGTGCCACAACGAGCGCAAGCTCGTCGGCAATTCGAGCCTCGCCGGGCGGTTCGGCGGCGGCGTCATCGACGGCTGGTACGCGCCCAACATCACGCCCGACGGGCACCAGGGCATCGGCGCCTGGAGCGATGCCGAAGTCGTCACCTATCTCAAGACCGGCACGGCTCCGGGCAACCGCCCGGGCGTGGCGGCGGGGCCGATGCGCCAAACCATCGAGGAATCGCTCTCCAAGATGACCGACGCCGACCTCAAGGCGATGGTGGCTTATCTGCGCACGGTTCCGGCCAAGCAGACCTACAAGGAGAAGGACCTCCAGGCCTTCAACCAGCCCGGAGCACCGGGGGCGGACACCTACCTGACCTACTGCTCCTCCTGCCACCGGCCGGACGGCAAGGGCGTCGAGGGCGCGATTCCCGCTCTGGCCGGCAACACCTCGGTCCAGTCGGCCGGTCCGGAGACGGTCATCAACGTGATCGTTGGCGGATTGGCCGCCCAGAGCGACTACGCGCCGATGCCGGCCATCGGCCAGGAAATGACCGACCAGCAGATTAAGGACGTCACCGACTACATCCGCAATTCCTGGGGCAACAAGGCGCCAGTCGTCTCCGAGACCGGAATCGTCGCCAATGCTCGGCAGAAGATCCGGACGATGATGGCCGGCAACGCGCCCTGCTCGACCATCGAGGATGTAAAACTGAAGAGCAGCATCGAGCAGGCCACGGGCGCCGACGCGTTGAAGGGACTGAAGCCGAACGACTTCGTTCCGCTCCTCGCCCGCGTCGCGCCGCAAGTGAAGGCCGCCGCGCCCGAGGCCGGCGACGATGCAGTGGTCAACGGGTTGCTCTCGGCCTTCTGCAAGGCGAACCGCACCGAGAAGGACGCCGAGCCCTTGCCCTGGTCCGCGACGATCGGCTCGTTCGGCAATGTCGCCTATAGCCAGATCAAGAACCCGGAGAAGCGGGTGGATGCCCTCTCCGGAAAGGTGCCGGCTTCGGGGGCGACTCCGCCCAAGCCTTGATTCCGGAATTTCAGCCCTACCATTGCCGGATGCAATCGCCGCTCAGAACCACAGGACCCGTGACCGGAAGGGGCTGAGCGGCGGACCCTGACGACCCCGATGGGAGCGCGACCGGATGCAACTCGGCATGATCGGCCTCGGCCGGATGGGCGGCAACATCGTTCGCCGGCTCCTGCGCGACGGGCACACCGCCGTCGTCTACGACCGCGATCCGAAGGCGGTCGAGTCCCTGGCGGCCGAGGGCGCGACGGCGGCATCGAGCCTCGAGGATCTCGCCGCGAAGCTGGAAGCACCCCGCACCGCCTGGGTGATGTTGCCCGCCGGCCAGATCACCGAGGAGACGGTCCGCGCGCTCGGCGGCCTTCTGAGCGCGGACGACTGCATCATCGATGGCGGCAACTCGTTCTATCAGGACGATGTGCGTCGGGCCCGAGATCTCGACGCCAAGGGCATCCACTACGTCGATGTCGGCACCTCCGGCGGCGTGTGGGGGCTGGAGCGCGGCTACTGCATGATGATCGGCGGCCACAAGGCCGCCGTCGACCGCCTTGACCCGATCTTCCGCACGCTGGCGCCGGGCCTCGGCGAGATCCCGCGCACCCCCGGTCGCGACGGCCGGGATTCGCGGGCCGAACAGGGCTACATCCATGCCGGGCCGAGCGGCGCCGGCCACTTCGTGAAGATGATCCATAACGGCATCGAGTATGGGCTGATGCAGGCCTATGCCGAGGGCTTCGACATCCTGCGCCACGCCAACGCCCCCGACATCCCTGAGGAGCGGCGGTTCGATCTCAATCTCGGTGACATCGCCGAGGTCTGGCGGCGCGGCAGCGTGGTCTCGTCCTGGCTCCTCGATCTCACGGCCGCCGCTCTGGCCGGTGACGAGCGCCTGGAAGGATTTTCGGGCTATGTCGAGGATTCCGGCGAGGGCCGCTGGACCATCAATGCGGCGATCGAGGAGGCCGTGCCGGCCACCGTGCTCTCCAGCGCCCTCTATCGCCGCTTCCGCTCCCGCGAGGATGAGAGCTACGCCGACAAGCTCCTTTCAGCGATGCGTCAGGGCTTCGGCGGCCACAAGGAGCCGCCGCGCCGCGGACCCACGCCATGATCCCGCTTCCGCCGAATACCGAGTTGATGGCGGATGCGGAGGCGACGGCCCGCGCTGCCGCCGAGCATCTGCTGGCGATGACCGAGCGCAGCGAGGGGGACCGCATTGCGATCTGCCTTGCCGGCGGCTCGACCCCGAAGCGGCTCTACGCGCTGTTGGCCTCCCCCGGCTTCGTCGAGCGGGTACCGTGGGCGCGCATCCACTGGTTCTTCGGCGACGACCGGGTGGTGCCGTGGGACGATCCCTCGAGCAACGTGCGCATGGTGCGCGACGCCTTCGGCCACGCGGCGCCGGTGCCGGCGACGCACCTGCACTTCATGCCCTCGGACAAGGGCGCCGAGGCGGGCGCCCGCGCCTATGAGCGAACGCTGCAGGACTTCTACGGCAGCGACCGGCTCGATCCAAATCGGCCGCTGTTCGATCTCGTTCTGCTCGGCCTCGGCAGCGACGGGCACACCGCCTCTCTGTTTCCGGGCAAGCCCGCCTTGGCCGAGCGCTCGGCCTGGGTCGCGCCGGTGCTGGAGGCGGGAATGGAACCGTTCGTGCCGCGCATCACCCTGACCTTTCCGGCCCTGGCCTCGTCACGCTCCGTGCTCTTCCTTGTCAATGGTGCGGGCAAGCGCGACGCGCTGCGACGGCTCGCCGGGGGCGAGGATCTGCCGGCGCGCCACGTCGAAAGTGCGGGCCGGGTGACGTGGTACATCGATCGCGAAGCCGCCGACGCCTGATTTTCGATAATCTGATGCAAGAGCAGCGCCCCGAAAGATGCTCACCGGTCTTTTTGGAAAGCCAATGAAGACAAGAGGATAGAGCATCGTGCCGGATCCGGTATCCGGCACGATGCTCGGGCGCTCGAACGCGCCTCGCTCCTCCAGGCGTGTGCATCCGCCTCACTTTCGACGCCGGTCTTACCCGTCTATGAACGGCTCACCCTTGTCGAAACGGGAGTACCTCGATGGGAGCAGCCGAAGGCGCCGCCGCGTTGGATGCTTGGCCGCGGGTCCGTCAGACGCGCTTCGCCCTGCGGCGCAACCGCATTCAGCCCGGCCCACTGAAACCCGTTGGCGGACATCGCCGCCCACCGGCCTGGGCCGCGTGTGCCGGACTGCTCGGCCTCTCGCTGGTCACGACCTGGGCGCTCGCTTCGCAACTCCGCACCGGCGTCGCCGTGGTGGAGGAACCCGTAAGCTTGGCTGAGCCTGTTCCAGAACCCGCCCAGCCCATCCGCATCGTCGGTGCCGCGCGAGCGCCGCAGACGGCACCGGCCGATGAAGCAACGCCTGCCATCGCGTCGCCGCTGACCTCTCCCGTCGCCGGTCTGCCGACCGAGCCGCAGCCGGCCGCCTCGGTCATCGCCGCGCCGGCCACGTCGGTTCAGAAGCGGGATCCGGTTCCGACGGTCGATCTCGGAGCCCTCCCGGTTCTGACGCTCGACGAGACTGCCTTCGATGGCGCTCCGGCTCCGGTTTCCCAGAACGCGCCCCCTGCCCCGGCGCGGGCTCAGGATAGGCCGTAATCGACCTCGCAGGTGAGTGGCGCATTCGGCTTTTTGCCCGATGCCGTCATCGCGAGGCGAAGCCGAAGCGATCCAGGGCGCGACAGTTCCGGAGCGTGCGGAGCCCTGGATTGCTTGCGCCTCGCCTCGCAGTGACGAAGAGACACCGGGGCTACCGAGCGGCGCCTGTACAAGTTGGCATCCCGCCCAATCATCTAACTCGGTCCGCCTGTCGGCGCCTCGGAACGACCGTGGTGTCGGGCTGATCCGCTTGCGATCAGCCCGACACCGTCTCAAGCCGCGAGCGGCATGTCGTCCTCGGACTCGGCCGCCATGAACTGGGCCCGGGCGAGCGCTGCGAAGCGCTGGTTGAGGGCGACCAGCTCGTCGAAATTGCCAGCCTCGACGATCTTGCCGTTCTCGAACACAAGGATGCGGTCGGCGTTGCGGATCGTGGCGAGGCGGTGGGCGATCACGAAGGTGGTGCGCCCTTCCATCACCGTCTCCAGCGCCTGCTGCAGCTTGCGCTCGGTCGCGGCGTCGAGCGCGCTCGTGGCCTCGTCGAGGATCAGCATCGGCGGGTTCTTCAGAAGCGCCCGCGCGATCGAGAGGCGCTGGCGCTCGCCGCCGGAGAGCGACCGGCCGCGCTCGCCGATGATCGTGTCGAGCCCGTCGGGTTGGCGCGCCATGAACTCGCTGGCCTGGGCCCGCTCCAGCGCATCGAGCATCTCGGCATCGGTCGCATCGGGGCGGCCAACCTGAAGGTTTTCGCGAATCGAGCGGTTGAACAGCATCGGCTCCTGGAACACGACGCCGATGTTGTGGCGCAGGCTGGAGAGGCCGATATCGCGGATGTCGATGCCGTCGATGCGGATGGCGCCGGCATCCGGATCGAAGGTGCGGTGGAGCAGGCCTAGCGTCGTGGACTTGCCTGAACCCGTGGTGCCGACGAGCGCCACGGTCTCACCGGGCCGGGCTGCGAAGGACACACCGTCGAGCGCGTTGCGGCGGCCGTCATAGGAGAAGGCGACCTCGTCGAAGACCACTTCGCCCTCGAACCGGGCGACCTGCTTGGCCTGCGGCCGGTCGCGGACGGTCGGGACAGTGTCGACCACCTCGAAGAACTCGCGCATCTTCGGTGCCTGCATGAACACGCCGTTCACGAAGGTGACCACGTGGTCGAGCTTGGTCACCAGCATGGTGGCAAGGCTCATGAAGGCGACGATCTCGCCGACGGTGGCCGCACCCTTCTGATGCAGGGCGATGCCGGTGATGAAGATCGCGGTCATGGTCAGGGTGCCGGAGGCGCGGGTGGCGACGTTGGCCAGCGCCCACCACGACAGGACAGGGATCTGCACCCGGAGCAGGTCGTGGATGATGGTGCGCATCGCTTCCTTCTCGGCGCGGGCGCGGGTGAAGGATTGGATCACCGCGACGTTGCCGAGCGCATCGGAGGCGTGGGCGGCCAGACCCGACTGGAACTGCTCGACCTCGCCCTGGAGCGTCTCGGTGCGGCGCAGGACGTAGCTCGCCAGCGCCGTGAAGACGAGAACCAGCACCACGAGGATCGCACCGAGCCGCCAGTTCACGAACAGGGTCAGCGGCAGCAGCACGCCGACCGAGAGCAGCGCGGAGAAGTGCTCGCGGAAGAAGTTGAGCCAAACCCAGGCCATGGCGTTCGTGCCTTCCAGCATCGCCTTCAGCACGCGGCCCGAATGGTTGGACGAATGGAAGGCGATCGGAAGTTCGAGCACGTGCTCGAAGAAGTTCGCCATGGTGGAGAGCCGGTTGCGGTGGGCGAGCCGGTCGGAATGCAGGGCGATCGCGACGCCCGCGCCGATCGTGAACAGGCCGAACACCACCCAGGCCACGATCCACGGCAGCAGCGTGGTCGCGGGCGTGTCCTTGGACAAATGGGTGAGGCCGTCGATGATACGGCCCATGATCAATGGTTCGGCAAACGCCGCCACGGCGAGCGCGACATTGGCGACGATCAGACCGCCGGCCAGCCGCTTCTCCGCTCCCAGCAGGCCGAGCACTCGCGCATAGAGGCGAATCATCGACATCGTGCTTTCGCTCCCCGCCCCGTCCGGCTGCCGCCGCGGGGACCACGCCATTCGAACCGGAACGCTCCGGCGCCGGCGGACCGGAGGCTTGCGATTCTCTGCGCAGGCGCACTCGGCCAATCGGCACGGGAACTTATGCCGCTCCGCCCCTGAACGGCACATGACGGCGAAAGGCCGGATCGTCCAATCCCCTTTACCGTTCCTTCAGCCTGTTTTTTTACACCTTGGGGACGGCTGGCAGGATCGGCCGGGCTTCGGGCGTCGGCGTCATGGATCTCGCAACCGGTATCGGGCTGCTCGGCGGCGTCGGCGTGGTATTTACGCTGATCATGATCGATGGCGGCAACTTCGCCGCCTATTTCGACAAGCACGCCGTGATCGTGATCTTCGGCGGCGCCATCGCCGCGACCATGATCCGCTTCCCGTTCTCGACCATGTTGCACGGCCTGCCGATGGGCCTGCGCTACGCCTTCACCATGCGCTCGGTGAAGCCGCACGACCTGATCGAGGAGATCACCAAGATCGCCGACGTCGTGCGCAAGTCCGGCCCGATCGCTCTGGAAAACATGGAGATTTCCGACCCGTTCCTGGCCCAGGGCGCGCGCTACATCGCCGACGGCTACGACCGCGACTTCATCCGCGACACGATGGAGCGCGACCGAGACAACTTCCTGATGCATCTGGATGAGGGCTCGAAGATCTACCGCGCCTTCGGTGACTGCGCGCCGGCCTGGGGCATGATCGGCACCATCCTCGGCATGGTGACGATGTTCGCCAACATGTCCGATCCCTCGAAGCTCGGGCCCGCCATGGCGACCGCGCTGCTCGCGACGCTCTACGGCGCGCTGATCGCCAACATGGTTGCCCTGCCGATCGCCGACAAGCTGCACGTGAAGCTCGAGGAGGAGGACGTGTCACGCTCCCTCATCATCGACGGCATCCTGCTGATCCGCGACCAGAAGAGCCCCTCGCTGGTGCGCGAGATGCTGATCGCCTACCTGCCGGCGAACCACCGCGACGAACTCGCTGCGGAAGCGGCGTGACGGGGGTTTGAGCGGTGGCCAAGAAGAAGCGCGGCGGCGCCCATGGCGGTCACGGCTGGTTCGTGACCTTCGCCGATCTGATGGCGCTCCTGATGAGCTTCTTCGTCATGATCGCCGCCTACTCGACGCAGGATCAGAAGAAGCTTCAGGTCGTCGCCGGCTCGATGCGTGACGCCTTCGGCGTGAACAAGGAGTCGAAATTCGCCGGCATCCTCGAAAGCGAGGGCATTCCGACGGCGGACAAGTTCAAGCACCTGCGCGACGTGCCGCCCGAGCGCGCCACCGACCGCACGACGCCGCCGCAGACCGACAGCGGCCTCGATGACGGCATTCCCGACCGCGGCTATCCCGACGCATTCGGGCAGGCCGCCGCCTCCCTGCGGCAGGCGATGCAGGACATGCCCGAGGTGGCGGAACTCTCGAAGAACGTCATCATCGCGCCGACCCGTAAGGGGCTCGACGTGTCGATCGTCGATCAGGACGGGCGTTCGATGTTCCCGGAAGGGTCGAGCCGCCCCAACGACCGCACCCGCCGTCTGCTGGAGCGCTTGGCGCCGACGCTGATGAAGCTGCCGAACCGCATCGCGATCACCGGCTTCACCGCGACCGCCCGCCCCGGCACCCGCGACACCGCTCCGCCCTGGGAGCTCTCGGCCAACCGCGCGCTGAGCGTGCGCGACGTTCTGGCCAATGCTGGCCTGCCCGACGACCGCTTCGCCTCGGTCACGGGCAAGGCGGATACGGAGCCGATGTTTCCCGACAATCCCTACCTCGCGGCCAACCGGCGGGTGACGGTGACGCTCCTCTCCGAGCCGCCGCCGACGCCAAACGGCAAGACAATGCCCTGAGGTCCGCTGCCCTGACGGCTATTTGGCGACCAACAGCGCCCAGTAAACCTTGTACTTGGAGCCCGGCGCGTAGGCCGTGGCGATGCCCATGCGCTTGGCTTCCGGCGCGAGCATGACCGCACGGTGCGGAGGGCTGTCGCGCCACCCCGAAAAGGCTTCCGCGAGGGTGTGGTAGCCCGCCGAAAGGTTGGCATCGGCACCGTCATAGCCCAGGCGCGTCACCGCGGCTCGCACCGTCTGGCTCTTGCTCGGCCGATCGGAGGCGGCCATGGCGGCGGCCTCGGTCTCGGCCAGCCGCTGCAATTCGGGGTCGACGACGAGCGGCGCGATCCCATTGTTGCGACGATAGGCCGAGATCATGTCCCGGGCCGCCACCGTGTCGACGGTGCTGCTGCCGGTCGTCAGCGGCAGATACAGGGTCGGTACGCCGCTCGCCTCGGGCGTGATCCGCCCCGCACAACCCTGGAGCAGGGCTGCGAGGGCGAGCACCGCTGGGGCGGCGAGAAAGGTCCGGCGTCCGAGCACGAAAGCAGTTTTCCCGTAAGCAGACGGTTGAGGTGGGCCCTGCTCGCGGGAAACTCAAGTGTATCGCCGCCGTCGACCCCGATTTCCCCAGGGGCGGCTTCGGACTTGCGCCGTTCTACCCGTGCCGTCGCAGGTTTCCGTCCTGAGACGCGTTTCCTGACCGTCGGGCCGGTTCGCGCGGGTCGCCCGACGACGCTTCGTCGGCTACGGCCGAGACCTTCTCCTCGCTCTCCCCTCGCGCGGCCGCCGGGGGCGCAATGATGTGCGCCGCCGGGCTGCCGACCGCGTGCGCGATCTGACCGAGCGCGTCGCGCACCGGTTCCAGACCCTGAACGGTGATGAAGCTCGAAGCGGGACCCATTGGCGGGATGAACTCGGCGTCGGCGAGCGTCTTGAACACCGAGAAGTTCAAGTCGCTCTGCACCTTCTGGCTCAGGTTGACGTCGACCACCATGGCGATCAGCTCGAACTCCAGGAAGGGATCGCCGATCTTCTTGAACACCACCCGCGGCGCCGGCTCCTTGAGCACGTCCGGGTGCGCCTTGGCGCAGGCGACCATCATCTCCGCTGCCTCGACCGGATCCTTGCTGCGCAGCACGCTGACCGAGATGATGACCCGTCCGGTCCGGTCGCCGCGCACGCGGTTCTTGACGATACCGGAGATCAGGTTCGAGTTCGGCACGATCACGGCGGAGCGGTCGAAGGTCTGGATCTCCGTGGAGCGCACCGAGATCCGCTTCACGATGCCCTCGCTGTCGCCGATCAGTACCTGATCGCCGACGCGGATCGGGCGCTCCCACAGCAGCAGCAGGCCCGAGACGAAGTTGTTGACGATCGATTGCAGGCCGAAACCGATACCGACGGAGAGGGCACCGGCGACGATGGTCAGCTTCTCGAGACTGAGGCCCAGATAGGAGAAGGCCAGCGCCAGGGCGAGGAGGAAGCCGACATAGCCGGCCACCGTCGAGATCGAGTTGCGCAGGCCCGCATCGAGGTCAGTCGCCGGCAGGTAGGTGTTCTCGAGCCAGCGCTGAATGCCGCGGGTGATGAACACGCCGAGCACCAGGATGCTGACGCCGAAGGCGATTGCCGAGAGGGAGATCGTGACGTCGCCGACCTTGAAGCCGAAGAAGGCCGTGCGAACCGACGAGAAGATATCGGTCGAATCGAGCCCCCAGGGAGCCAGCGCCAGAAGCGCGGCGACCGCGATCAGCAGGACGCGGGCGAAGCCTGTCGTCAATACCGCGATCTGATTGAGCGAGCGCTTACGCAGGCCGGTATTGGCCTGGAGCGTCGTGGCGATGCGGGTGTCTTCGCAGAGCGAGCCGCCGATCAGCACATCGGCGCTGACGACCAGCAGCCAAAGCAGCACGAGGATGCTGGCGGTCCAGATCAACTGATCGACGAGGAAGGCCGAGAAGGCGACGTAGCCGACGAGCGGCGCAACCGCGATTACGGCGACCGCGACCCAGCCGAGCAGCCGCAGCGGCCCACCGATGCTGGACGAGGTCTCGGTGCCGACATAGGGGCCGAAGCACTCTTCCTCCTTCTCCGCCGTATCGGCGAAGCGGTGGAGGCCGATCGCGAGCAGCAAGGCCGCCGTGATGGCGCCGATACCGCGGGTGGCGATCGAGATCGGCAGCGCGGCGTAGATCGCCGAGTTGAGGGCCTCGGTCGATTTCGACACCGTGATGACGACGGCGATGCTGACGGCGAGCGCGGTGATGCGCCACGCGGCGGCATCGGAGACCGGTGCCGGACGCCAAGCCGGCTTGTTCACGGCGAGGAGGGCGTCGGCCGTCGCCTCGACGAAGGCGATGAAGGCGATGCCGCCCAGAATGGTGCTGGCGACCGGCAGGAAGCGGGCCGGCAGCAACTCGGTCACGTCGAGGGCGTAGTAGACCGCATAGCTTCCCGCCAGGGCCGGCAAGGTCCCGAGCAGGAGCACGCGCCATGCGCCGAGAAGCTTGGCGCGCCTCGACGGCGCGGTGAGGTTGATGTCCCGGCGCCCCAGGGCCGGCGCGATGTTGCGGCGACCGAAATACAGGGCAAAGGACAGGCCGAGGGCGAGGCCGAGGATCAGCAGGTTCCACAGGCTGCCGTTTCGGCGGAACAGGGAGACAGTTTCGTCGAAGCCGCTCTTCAGCGAGCTGATGTCGCGCGGGATGTCGGCGCCGACCCGCATCCAGAGATCGGGGGTCAACAGCGACGAGCTGCGCTCGAACAGGCCGCGGGTGAAGGCGGCACGGCGGCGGTTCGAGATCTGATCGACGATCTGGTCGCTCTGCACCAGCAGCGATTTGGCCAGGCGCTGCGTGCCGTCGATGTCGTTGACCGCCTGCTCGCGCTCGGCGCGCTCGCGGGCGACCTCCTCGCCTTCCTCCCCTTCCTTCGGCTTCGGTCCGATCTGGGTGAGACGCTCGCGGGCGGCCTCCAGGCGGGGGCCCAGCAGATCGATCATGGACCGCAGCCGGTCGGCGAGCGGGTCGAGACCGTCGCGGGCACGGATCAGGTCGCCCGCGCCGACATTCGGACCGGTGATCGCCTTCTCGCGCGCTTCGAGATCGTCCTTGATGGTATCGAGCCGGTCCCTGAGGGTTTGCAGCGCCTCCGACACGGGGGCTTTGGGCGCGGCCGGCTTGGCGGCCGGCGCGGCCTGTTCGTTGGCCGGAGCCGGCTGTCCGTTCGCCGGGGCCGGCGCGGCGTTCTGCTGTTTCGCAGCCGGTGCCTGAGCGGCCGGCGGACTCCCCTGCCCCGACGCCACGTTCGGCAGGACGGCGGTCGCGGCCAAGGTCGCGATCAGGGCCGTGCTGAGAGTCCTGTGGCGGAAGCGGGTGAGAAGCGAGCGTCGTAGCATCGTCATCCTTCGCGGGAGGAGCGGGTCGCGTCGGGTCCACGGGCCCTGAGCAGCCGGGCCGCCACGGGTGCGAATGCCCACGCAACGACGGCCCCAGGCGAACCGGATCGAGAGATTCTGTCTTGTTGCCCCTGAGCTAGGGCCTGAGCCCGGCTTGCCGAGGGGATGCGCAGCGAAACTTTTTGCAATGCACAATAGTCGTCCGCGCGGTTTCTTCCGGCGGTGTCTGCCCGCGCAATGGGGCAAAAGCGTGCGGCCAAGGAAGGCGAAAGCCGATTTGCAAGGAAAATCGGCGGCCGCGACGCCAGGGACGGCTCGCTCGCCTTCACAAGCTTGTCACGCTGATATTACACTAAGCCGCGATGGACTTGGCCATATCCTCACGCAGCGAGGAGGCGGCGCTGATCGTCCGCCCTGCCACGCTTCGGTTCGAACCGGCACGACTCGCCGGTCGGGGGAGCTGTCGGCGTCGAGGTCCATCCAGCTTCCTTTATCTCCGCCCACCCCTCGGAGCGCGTCGCGCCTCGCCTGCGGGTTTGGTGCGAGAGAGTGCGACGGATCGGAGACCCGCGGCCGTGCCGGGGCGCCATGCCCTTCAGCACGGTTCCGCGGTGTCTCAGAGGGCGCTCCTCGGGGTGCCCCTTGAGCTCCGACTGTCGCGGGTGCGGCATGGCCCTTCGGACCTCCAGCGTCCAAGGCCGAGGCGCCCGCGGGGCGCCGTCACGAGCAGTGAGTGGCGTCGATGATCGATCTTCAGACCCTGGTGCTCAACGCGGATTACCGGCCGCTTTCCTACAATCCGCTGTCGTTGTGGTCCTGGAAGGACGCGTTCACGGCCCTGTTTCTCGATCGCGTCACCCTGGTCGCCAATTACGATATCGAAGCGCACAGTCCCAGCCGGTCCCTCAAGGTGCCGAGCGTGGTCGCCCTCAAGAGCTATGTGGCGCTGGCCCGCAGCCCGGCCTTCACGCGCTACAACATCTATCTGCGCGACACCTTCACCTGCCAGTATTGCGGCCTGCGTCTGCCC
>JAESFL010000294.1_pt1 | contig 41554 bp, 35 predicted proteins | sample 9269401 | NCBI WGS metagenome assembly JAESFL01 (sample SAMN14506025, study PRJNA617098) | algae metagenome | isolation source: Gloeocapsa sp. UFS-A4-WI-NPMV-4B04 and co-occurring heterotrophs from desert... | place: USA: Utah | collected 2006-10-01 | reverse complement strand
CAACTCGCACGAAGGACGCCCTCTGGAGCACCATCGGCACCCTGCTCGCCGGGTTCACACCCGTCGAGTGCGCCAACTACCTCGCAAATGCTGGATATGAGCCCGTCTAACTCGTAACCGCTCTAGAACGACGCGCGTGTCCGGTTCTGGTCTCGCGGGCATTTCGCCGGTCGGCCTCGCTTCGAGGGTACCAGTGCCAAGGTCTTGCACGGGCATACTGCAGCACCTGTTGGCAGGAGATGACAGGTCGGGCATGGTCGGTCCTGCGAGCGCGACTTGCTCAACGCCGGAAGGAGGCTGTCATCCACCCCCCCGTTTCCCACATCAGCTTGACGCGCGATGGAGTCGTCAAAGCCTTCGGCCTTTCCCCGGAGCTTTTTCAATCCCTCGAGGACGCGGGCATTCTGACGCCGCAGCCCGACGGCGCCTTCGACCTCGCGAGCGTCGCGGCCTCCCTCTTCAACTACGGGATGGCGAATGCGCGAGCCGCCAACAATCGCCTGCTCGCGGCTGCGCAGGCGCTCAACGAGACCCTTCCCGCCCTTCAGCGGCTCTCGGAGCTTCCGGAGCATTCCGGAGTCGAGGGCGAGGCCCGCGAGAGGGTCACACGCGAACTCTCGCAGTTCTTCGAGGTCTTCTCGAAAGCGCTGGGTCGCGCTACGGCGACCCTGCAGAGCGGCGATGAGTAGCGTGGCAGTCGGTCTACGGCTGCCATACGAAGGCGATCAGGACCAAGGCAATCCCGAGAGCCAGCAGGGCTGCGCCACCCCAGCGGTTGAACACATAATCTCGCATCGGCCGAAGCCCTCCTTGATGCCCGCACAGAGGCTTCGGTCGATAAAGCGCCGGTGCGAGGGCAGTTCCGCCCGTTGAAGACGCCGAGTCGCCGCAGGTGACAGAGGGCCTATTCGGCTGCGGCCTTGGCTTCCTCCTCGCGTGGCTTCAGGCCCATGGCGAGGTGGAGAAGGGCACGGTCGTGGAGAGCGACCATGCGCTCCTTCGGCTTCAACCAGAGCGCCGCCTCCTCGATGGTCTCGGCCTCGACCAGTTTCGCCTCCGCAAGTGCCCTCTCGGGATCGACCTCGCCGCGCCGCCGCTGGGGTGCGGGGGGCAGCATCGCCTCGTGCTGGAGCTGGAGGTGCGGGTCGCTGTAGAGGGCGACGAGCGCATCCGCCTCATCGATCCCCGAAGTCGCATTGCGGGCCTGCAACTCGTTGGCGCGCACCGCGATGGGGGGAGGGGTGTGCTCCTCCGGAGTGAACAGGAGACCCCATCGCTTCAGGGCAAGGCCGACAGCGAGCTGGCCGCTGAGCCAAGACAGCGGGATGGCCAGGAGGAGGCCCACGATCGTCGGGGACATCCAAAGGAACAGAGAGGTGGCGATGAGAAAGGCCGAGATCCCGGCGAAAATGCCGAGTAGGGTATGCCAGCGATGCCGGCGCACGATGTCCTTGAAGGGGATGGAACCGTCGTCGCGCCGCTGAGGCTGCCAGCCCGTATCGCGCCCGAGCAGGATCTGAAACACCGACCCGGACTGGATCAGCATCTGGATCGGCGCCAGCAGGGCCGAGAGGATGATCTCGATGAAAGCCGAGACCACGAGCCGGATCGCGCCGCCGCAGGCACGCCGGCTGCGACTGTCGAGGAGCATCAGGAGGAGCCCGAAGATCTTGGGCGCCAGGAGAATGCCCATCGTAATGGCGAACAGCCACAGCGCGCGCTCGGGGTCGAAGCGCGGCCAGACCGGGAAGAGCCGGAAGTCGCGGGCGAAGTATTCGGGACGGATGTAGGTGGTCTGCAGGACGAGGGCGATTCCGACGATGAGCTGGAAGAGCCAGAACGGCGACGCCAGATAGCCCATGATACCGGTCGCGAAATGCTGACGGGAGGGGACCTTGAGGCCCCGCGCAGTGATGATCCGCGTGTGCTGCAGGTTGCCCTGGCACCAGCGTCGGTCGCGAGCCGCAAGATCGATGAGAGACGGTGGGCTCTCCTCGTAGGAACCGCCGAGGTCGGGCAGCATGTAGACCGTCCAGCCCGCCCGGCGGATCAGGGCGGCCTCGACGAAATCATGGCTCAGGATGTGGCCGCCGAGAGGAGGCTTGCCGCGAAGGTCGGGCAGGCCGGCATGGGCCGCGAAGGCCCGGGTGCGGATGATCGCGTTGTGCCCCCAATAGTTGCCGTCCCGGCCCATCCAGACGGACAGGCCCGTGGCGATCACCGGGCCGTAAACCTTCGCGGCGAATTGCTGGAGCCGGGCGAAGAACGTGTTGCGGTTGATGATGAGCGGCAACGTCTGGATGATGCCGGCGTCCGGGTCCGCCTCCATCGCGATGGCAAGCCGCACGATGCATTCGCCGGTCATCAGGCTGTCGGCGTCGAGCACGAGCATATGCTCGTACTGCCCACCCCAGCGGCTCACGAAATCCGCGATGTTGCCGGCCTTGCGGTGGTGGTTCTTGGGCCGATGGCGGTAGTAGAGCCGTGCATTAGGTCCCAGCCGCTCGCGCAGGGCAAGGAAGGCCCGCTCCTCGGCGATCCAGGCATCCGGGTTCGTGGAATCCGAGAGAATGAAGTAGTCGAAGTGCCGCCCGAGGCCCGTGGCGTCGACCGATTCCCGGATGGCCTCGATCGCCGCGAAGGTTCGGGCGGTCGACTCGTTGTAGACCGGCATCACCACGGCGGTGCGATGCTGGAGGGAGGCGGGCAGGGGCTCCGGCGGCTTCGGCCCGCGCAGGAGGACCAGGAAGCCGACGAGCGCGCTCGTGAATGCGAGGGCGATCCAGGAGAAGTTGATGGTGAAGAGGAGGAGCAGCAGCCACTGGAGCACGGTGGTGCGGCTCACCGACACCACCTGGTACATCTCGTAGGCCCCGTAGGCCGTCAGCGCGAGGGCTCCGCCAAAGACGAACAGCCGGGTCAGCCATGGCTTGCGGTTGAGGTGCGGGGCCGTCGGGCGGCGCTCCTCGTCCTTCGACCAGCGCCGGAGCGACTGCGTTGGCATGTCGAGACGGCTCTCGGGCGGCATGGCGGCCTCGGGCCGCTGGCGGGCGGCGACGGGAATGTCGGCAGGACTTACGGTGTCCAACGATAGAGCCATGTTTCGCTGAGCGGTTTCCCGCCCGCCTCAAGAAGGAGACGCATCTCACACGCGTTTTCGTTGCCTGGGTCAAGCTCGAAGGCGACTCGCATCACCTTGCGCTCCGGATAAGGCCAGAGCTTGACGTTCTGGGCAGACCCTGGACCAACGGTCAGAACCGGTTTCAGGTCCGGAGGCAGATTGCCGCCAAGGACCTCTCCAGTGAAGTCCACGACCACCCGTCTGCGGCGGCCGGCCGAGCCCCGGCCGATCCGGGTGTCACCGACCACCGCGAAGGGCGGACGCTCAGGCGGGGACCAGCACCAATATTGGCGGTATGCGAACGAAACCTCCGTACCAGCTGCCATAGGCGTGCGGGGCCGCCAATAGGCCAGGATGTTGTCGTTGACCTCGGAATCATTGGGGATTTCGAGGAGTTGCACGGCCCCCGGACCCCAGTCTCCGAGAGGCTCGATCCAAAGGCTCGGCCGCCTCTCGTAGCGTTGGTCGTCATCCTGGAAGGCCTCGAAAGCACGGTCGCGCTGGAGGAGCCCGAAGCCCTTGGGGGCCGTATCGACGAAGGCCGAGATCTGCAGGGTCTCCGGGTTGTGCAGGGGCCGCCAGAGCCACTCGCCCTGACCGTTGAGCATCTGGAGGCCCGAGGCTTCGGCCACTGCCGGGCGCACGTCGTCGGCCTGCCGCCGGTCGTTGGCGCCGAAGAGATAGGTCGAGGTCATGGCCCCGAGGCCCACATGCTCCAAGTTCACGCGGGGAAAAAGCGAGGTTTCGACATCGACCATCGTGAGCTCGCCGGGGCGGAAAGTCATCCGCACCGTGCCCGTGGTGGATTCTGAATCGATTAAGCCGTGGACCAGGATCGTGTTGGCCCCGGGCGTGGGGCGCTCGATCCAGAAGGCACGGAAGATCGGAAACTCTTCGCCTCTTACCTCGGCCGGTTTCAGGGTCAGGGCACGGGCCATCGTGCCGTAATTCTGGCCGCGCGCGAGGGAGCGGAAGAAGGTCGCACCCTGGATGATCGCGAAGTCGAGGAGCTGGCCGTTTCCGAAAGCCGTGTACAGCTTGAAGCCCGAGAAGCCCACCTCGCCGAGATTGGCCGGCACATTCAGCCGCCCGAAATCGAAACGGCTCCGGTCGTAGAAGACACGTCGGACGCTTCCGTCCTCCACGAGGTAGAGACCTACCGCATTGGCAAACACGAAACCCCGATGCAGCGGCTCCACTGCCATCCCGCGGCCTTCGCCGCCCCAGATCAGAGAGGGCTGCAGTGCCCGGATGCCGACATACTGCTCGTAAGAAAGATTCGCGAGCGAGTCCGGCAGGTCGTTCGGGGGCGGCACGAATGGGCGGCGCCCGAGTTGGCGGGCGAGATCGGTCAGAACCGCCGGATCGAAACGCTGGCCCTCGCCGAGGGCGGCTTGGATCGCGGCCTGAGGTGTCTGGTTCTGGGCCTGCGCGGGCAACAGCCCCGCCACTCCGGCGAGAGCGGCCGCTCCCACCGAAAGCATTACCTCGCGGCGATGAGGTCCTGCGGGGTTGCAGGATGGGAGACCCGGTGTAACCGGCACGACAGAACTCTGCTTCGGGAAGGGAGCGGTTGGGCTCATCTCGGCTTTAGCACGAATCTTGGCTTTTGTGAGAGGGTCTAAGGGGGGTTTGAGCGGTCTGGAGACTGGGCGTGAGTTGCAAGGCCAGGCAGCCTCGGTTAGCTCCCTTTGAGCTTTGAGACGTTTCGGAAGGTCAAGCAAGCCCTATGCCCGCCCGTTCGACCACGCCCGCCCGTACCTGCCTTGCCGTCGTCCTGGCAGCCGGCGAGGGAACCCGCATGAAATCGGACCGCCCGAAGGTCCTGCACGAAGTCGCAGGCCGCCCGATGGTCGGGCACGTCGTCGCCGCGGTCGCGGCCGCTGGCGCTGCACGGGCCGCCGTGGTCGTGGGGCCGGATCGGGAGGATGTCGCGCAAGCCGCACGGGCGGCACTTCCGGCGGCCGCGGTCTTCATCCAGAGGGACCGCCTCGGCACAGCCCATGCCGTCCTGAGCGCCAGGGCGGCCCTCGAGGAGCCGGCTGACGACGTCGTCGTGGCGTTCGGCGATACGCCGCTGATTACGCCCGAAACCTTCACGGCCCTCAGGGCACCACTCGCCGAAGGCGCGGCCGTCGTCGTGCTGGGCTTCGAGGCGCGCGATCCGTCAGGCTACGGTCGCCTGATCCAGGCGGACGGGCAACTGGCGGCCATCCGGGAGCACCGGGACGCCACAGAGGCCGAGCGAGCCATCACCCTGTGCAATGCCGGGTTGATGGCGCTACGGGGAGATATCGCCCTTTCGATCCTGGATGCCATCGACGACCGGAACGCCAAGGGCGAGTACTACCTCACGGATGCCGTCGAGGTGGCGACGCGCCGGGGGGAGCGCACGACCGTCGTGATCGCTTCCGAGGACGAGGTCCAGGGGATCAACGACCGGGCCCAGCTCGCCCAGGCCGAGCGCACCCTGCAGGAAAGGCTGCGACGGGAGGCCATGGCGAACGGTGCGACTCTCCTCGCGCCGGAGACCGTCTTCTTCAGCTATGACACGAGGCTTGGGCGCGATGTTCTTGTAGAACCTCACGTTTTCTTCGGACTGAAGGTGAATGTCGAGGATGGCGCCGTGATCCACGCCTTCAGCCATCTGGAGGGGGCGCGGGTCTCGCGCGGCGCCCAGGTCGGGCCCTTCGCCCGCCTCCGGCCGGGGGCCGTGCTCGGGCCGAAGGCGAAGGTCGGTAACTTCGTCGAGATCAAGAACGTCGACCTCGGCGCCGGGGCGAAAGTGAGCCACCTCACCTATCTCGGCGACGCGTCCGTCGGGGCTAACGCCAACATCGGCGCGGGCACGATCACCTGCAATTATGACGGCTACCGGAAGTACCGGACGACCATCGGCGAGGGCGCCTTCGTGGGCTCGAATTCGGCGCTCGTGGCGCCGGTCACCATCGGGGACGGGGCCTTCGTGGGGTCGGGCTCGGTGATCACGGACGATGTGCCCGCGAATGCCCTTGCGGTGGCGCGTGGTCGGCAGGCCGTCAAGGAGGGGTGGGCCAAAGCTTTCCGGGCCAAGGCTCTGGCGGAAAAGAAATAAGATCAAGTCGGACAGCACCGCGCGGCGCCTGAGGCGTTAGCGTAGGACCGTAACAGCAAAGGTACCCATACGATGTGTGGCATCGTTGGCATTCTCGGCAAGACATCGGTGGCCCAGCAGGTCGTCGAGGCGCTCAAGCGCCTGGAATACCGCGGCTACGATTCCGCCGGCGTCGCCACTCTCGAGCACGGCCGCCTCGAGCGTCGCCGGGCCGAAGGCAAGCTCAAGAACCTGGAGGTGAAGCTCTCCGAGGCGCCGCTCTCCGGCGTCATCGGGATCGGCCACACCCGCTGGGCGACGCACGGCAAGCCAAACGAGATCAATGCCCACCCCCATGCCACGGACCGGCTCGCCGTCGTCCACAACGGCATCATCGAGAATTTCCGCGAGCTCAAGACGGAGCTCGAGGCCAAGGGTGTCCGCTTCGAGACGGAAACCGACACCGAGGTCGTCGCGCAGCTCGTCACCCACGAGATGCGGGGGGGGAAGAGCCCCGTGGAGGCAGTGGCCGCTACCCTCCCACGCCTGCGCGGCGCCTTCGCGCTGGGCTTCCTCTTCGCGGGCGAAGAGGACCTCCTGATCGGGGCCCGGCACGGCGCGCCGCTCGCGATCGGCTTCGGCGACGGGGAGATGTATCTGGGCTCGGACGCGCTCGCCCTCGCGCCGTTCACGGACCAAATCGGCTACCTGGAGGATGGCGACTGGGCGATCCTCACCCGCTCCGGGGCGGACATACGCGACGCCAAGGGGCGCCCGGTCGAGCGCCAAAGGCAGCGGATCCAGACCGGCTCCTTCATGGCCGAGAAAGGGAACCACCGCCACTTCATGGCAAAGGAAATCTACGAGCAGCCCGAAGTGGTAGGGCGCACGCTCGGCCATTACGTCGACTTCGCGGGCGGGCGGGTCGCGCTGCCCCTTGAGCTGCCCTTCGATTTCAGGGACGTGAAACGCCTCTCCATCTCGGCCTGCGGGACGGCCTATCTCGCGGGGCTCATTGCCAAATACTGGTTCGAGCGGCTCGCGCGGTTGCCGGTGGAAATCGACGTCGCGTCCGAGTTCCGTTACCGCGAAGCCCCCATGGAGCCCGGCAACGTTGCGCTCTTCGTCTCCCAGTCCGGGGAGACGGCGGACACTTTGGCGTCGCTGCGCTACGCCAAGGCGAACGGGCAGCACGTGCTCTCGGTCGTGAACGTACCGACCTCCACGATGGCTCGCGAGAGCGCCGTCGTGGCCCAGACCCTCGCGGGCATGGAGGTGGGCGTCGCCTCCACCAAGGCGTTTACCTGCCAGCTCACCGTACTCCTCGCCCTCGCCGTGGCCGCCGGCCGCGCCCGCGGGACGCTCGCGGCCGAGCAGGAGAAGGAGATCGTCGACGCGCTGATCGGAGTACCGGGGCTTATCAGCGAGGCGCTCAAGCGCGAGGCCCAGATCGAAGCCCTGACCCGCGAGCTCTCGAAGGCCAAGGACGTGCTGTATCTCGGCCGCGGCACCTCCTATCCGCTCGCCATGGAGGGCGCCCTCAAGCTGAAGGAGATCTCCTACATCCACGCGGAGGGCTATGCGGCGGGTGAGCTCAAGCATGGGCCCATCGCGCTCATCGACGAGACGATGCCCGTCATCGTGATCGCGCCTTACGACCCCTGGTTCGAGAAGACCGTCTCGAACATGCAGGAGGTGGCGGCGCGGGGTGGCCGCATCATCCTGATCACCGACGACAAGGGTGCGGAGGCCACCGGCCTCCAGACCGAGGCCACGATCGTGATGCCAACGGCCCATCCAACTGTCGCCCCGATCGTGCATGCAATCCCGGTGCAACTCCTGGCCTATCACACCGCGGTGTTCATGGGGAAAGACGTGGACCAACCCCGCAATCTGGCGAAATCCGTGACGGTGGAGTGACGTTCAGCTCTCCGGGCGGGTCACGATATAGATGGCGACGCCGAGAAAGATCACGAGGCAGACGCTCTTCACGACACCCGGGGCGTTCGTGGCGAGCAGGATCGCCCAGCTCACCGCAAGGCTTCCGACCGCGAGGGCTTTGGCGGAGCGGGGGATCGAGCCGGTCTCTCGCCACTGGCGAACCGGGGGCCCGAAGCGAGGATGGTTCAGGAGCCAGGCCTCGAACCGGGGCGACGAGCGCGTGAAGCAGGCCGCCCCGATAATGAGGAACAGCGTGCCCGGAACGAGCGGCAGGAAGATCCCGGCTATCCCGGCGGCCACGAACACCCAACCCAGCGCGAACAGGGCCGGACGCCAGAAGACACCGAATGCCCGTCGCCAAGGCGGCTGGTCGGGAGGAGGTTGCAGGCCGTCCATCGGGGTCACCTGTTCATGTGCGGCCTGGAGAGTTCTGGTGCCAGACCTTGGCTCGCCGCCGGGATGCGAGGCCAAGCGACAGTGCAGACGAGAGCTGTTTCCCCTCGCGTGGACTCAAGCTCGCCTTTTTCGATGTGATGCTTCGGGACGCGATCCGGATCCACCTCACCTGGATCAACGCACTGGAGCTGTTTCCTCTTGCGTGGAATCAGCTGTCATCTGTGGTGTCACGCGTTTTCTTCACGCGAGCCGGGTCCACCTCGCTCGAAACGGCTCTAGCCCAAGAGTCGAACCATACTGTGCTTGAGCGTGGCCGTCCGGTCCAATACCACTAGAACGACGTCGTTCGTGCGAGGTTCGCACGGTTTGGTTTGATGGGAGTTGCCTGCTCGCCCCCAGTGCCCGTAAGGACCGAGCCACGTGGAGGAGCGCGGATCACGCTTCTGTTAGACCATTCTTTGACCGCATGATCTTGTCCGAGACGGCCCCGGACGTATGGGATGGTGCTCTCTCCAATCGCCTCGAACGGGAAAGCGATGACCTCTCTCGACCCCCTGCCGCCGCTCATCGACACGACCCCGACGGGGCGCTCGAAGACGAGTGCCCGGGTGCGGCTGCGCAACTACTTCTTGACCGGCCTCATCGTGGCGGGCCCGCTGACGATCACCCTCTACATCACCTGGTGGTTCATCACACTCGTGGACGGTTGGGTGAAGCCCCTCGTGCCCACGCGCTATCTCCCGGACACCTACCTTCCCGTTTCGATCCCGGGCTTCGGTCTTGTGATCGCACTGACCGGCCTTACGCTTCTCGGCTTTCTCACCGCGAACCTCGTCGGACGGACGCTCCTCGAATTCGGCGAGGTGATCCTCAACCGGATGCCGGTGGTGCGAGGGCTCTACAAGGGCATCAAGCAGGTCTTCGAGACGATCTTCTCGACGAACGGCACCTCGTTCCGGACCGTGGGTCTCGTCGAATTTCCCGTGAAGGGCACCTGGTCCGTCGTTTTCATCTCGAACCCGGCAGGGTCCGAGATCAACGAGCGCATACCGGGGGAGGGCGACAATATCGGCGTGTTCCTGCCCTGCACCCCGAACCCGACGACAGGCTTTTTCTTCTACCTGCCGCGGCGGGACGTGATCGAACTCTCCATGAGCGTCGACGATGCCGCGAAGCTCGTGATGTCGGCGGGTGTCATCCAGCCCGACGAAACCCAGCGTCGGCTTCAGGTGATGGCCGAGGCGGCGCGCGGGGCGTCGCCGGTCAAGCCGACCTTGGAGACCGCGGACTGACCCGCACCCCGCGGGGAGCAGGCGCTCGGCCGAATCGCACTCGATCGAATGTCCCTCAGCCAGCCCGCAGCAGGCGCACGGCTGCGTCGCGCTCGAAGAGATAGAGAAGGTACCGCAGCGCCTCGCCGCGGGTCGATTCGAGATTTTCGTCGCGCTCGACGATGAGCCGCGCGTCGTCCCGGGCCGCGGCAAGGATGTCGCCGTCCACATCGAGGCGCGCGAGCTTGAAGCCCGGCAGGCCCGACTGGCGGGTGCCCAGCACCTCACCCTCGCCACGCAGGCGCAAGTCTTCCTCGGCGATACGGAAACCGTCCTCGGTCTGGCGGATCATCTCAAGCCGGGCCTGGGCGGTCTCGCCCAAGGGGCCCTTGTAGAGGAGAAGGCAAGTCGAGGAGCGCGACCCGCGGCCGATTCGTCCCCTGAGCTGGTGAAGTTGGGCGAGGCCGAACCGTTCCGCATGCTCGATGACCATGACGGTAGCCCGGGGCACGTCCACGCCCACCTCGATCACCGTGGTGGAGACTAGAATCTTGCAGTCTCCCCTGGAGAACCGCTCCATGGCGGCGTCCTTGTCGCGGCCGTGCATTTTCCCGTGCACGAGGCCGACCTCCTCCCCGAAGATGCTTTGGAGCTGCTCGTAGCGCTCCTCCGCGGCCGCGAGATCGACGGTTTCCGACTCGGCCACGAGGGGGCAAACCCAATAGACGAGGTCCCCAGCGGCAATGGCGCGCCCGATCGCGCCCACGACCTCGTCGAGGCGGTCGACGGAGATCACCTTCGTGGCGATGGGTTTTCGGCCGGCCGGCTTCTCGTTGAGGACCGACACGTCCATGTCGCCGAAATAGGTGAGCGACAGGGTGCGGGGAATTGGGGTCGCGGTCATCACGAGGATATCGACGGCCTCGCCCTTCGAGCCGAGGGCCAAGCGCTGATGCACGCCAAAACGGTGCTGCTCGTCCACCACTGCGATGCCGAGGTCCCGGAACGCCACTCCTTCCTGGAAGAGGGCGTGGGTGCCGAGCGCGATGTCGACGGTCCCGTCGGCCAACCCGGCCAGAACCGCGCGTCGCTCCGCGCCCCTGTCGCGGCCCGTGAGAAGGGCTACCTTGAGCCCGGCCTCCCGCGCCAGTGGCTCGATGCGCTCGAAATGTTGTCGGGCGAGAATCTCGGTCGGCGCCATGAGCGCCGCCTGCCGGCCGACCTCGATGGCACTGGCCATCGCGAGGAGCGCCACCACGGTCTTGCCCGATCCCACATCGCCCTGGAGGAGGCGGAGCATGCGCTTGTCGGCGACGAGATCCTGGCGGATATCCGCGACAGCTTGCTCCTGAGAACCCGTGAGAGCGAAGGGCAGCTGCGCCTTGACCTTATCCACCAGGCGGCCGTCACCCGCATTTACCCGACCGGGCAGCCGCCGCATCCGGCTGCGCACCAGCGCAAGCGTGAGCTGCGAGGCGAGCAACTCGTCGAAGGCCAAGCGGCGCCGGTAGGCGCTCCGCATGAGGGCGTCCTCGGAAATCTCGGCAGCGTTCCCGGGGCGGTGCAGAGCCCGGAGTGCCTCGTCGAAAGCCGGGAAGCCTTGTTGGCGCAGCCAGTTCGGTTCCTGCCATTCCGGGAGGGACGGCACGCGCTCCAGGGCGGCCCCTATGAACTTGGCGACCATTCGGGACGACAGGCCCTCCGTGAGCCCATAGACGGCCTCGACCGCCGGAAGGTCCGCGAGGCCGCGCTCGTCCAGAATGCGGTCCGGATGCACCATCTGGCGCATGCCGTCCCACAGCTCGATCTTGCCCGAGACGTAACGGCGCGCTCCGAGGGGCAGCAGCTTCTCCATTCGCGCGCGGGGGGCGTTGAAGAACACGAGGGTCACATCGCCTGTCTCGTCCTCCACGACGACGCGATAGGGCGCCTTGGCCCGGCCGAGTGGAGGCCCGCGGTGGGCCGTGACGGTGACCCCGAGGGTCACGGGCTCTCCGATCGGCGCATCCGCGATCGAGCCCTTCATCTCCCGGGCGATGCCCCCTTGCGGCAGGTGGAAGAGGAGATCCCGCACGCGGGCAGGCCGGCCAGGCTCGCCGACGAGCCGGTCGAGCAGCGGCGCGACCTTCGGGCCGACGCCCGGGAGGGTGTTGGCAGGCGCGAAGAGGGGGTCGAGAAGCGAGGGTCGGAGATCCGTCGAGGCGTGAGGCGCCTCGAGGGCCTGCGGCCGCAACAGCGGCGACGGTTCGGACCGGTTGGTCAGGGAGGGCATGGTGGCTATATAGCCCCTCCTGGCCCGCGATGCGACGCGGCCGCCTGCCTCCATCCTTTCCGGAGCTGCCTTGAATGAGCGGGACCCAACGCACCAGCGCCGACCTCGACCACCGCCGCCGGAAGGTGCTGTTCCGAGCATGGCACCGGGGCATCCGCGAGATGGACCTCATCATGGGCCGCTTCGCCGATGCGGAGATCGGCACCATGCCGGAAGCCGATCTCGACGAGTTCGAACGCCTGATCGAAGTACCCGACAGGGACCTGTTCCGCTGGATCACGGGCGAGGACGAGACGCCGGCGAACTACGACACCGCGGTGTTCCGGCGCCTCAAGGGCTTCCACAGCCACACTGCGCCCATCCATTCCTGATCGCTCATCCCTGAACGGCCGCCCCAAGAGCCCCATGAAGCCCGCCCTGACCCGTGCCCTCGATGCCCTCAAGAAGGGCGGAAATCTTACCCTGTCGAGCGTTCCGGAGGGCTTCGACGCCATGGTCGTGGGCGACCTTGCCCGCGGCCTCACGGGCATCGTCGAGGGGCCGGCGGTCCTGGTCCATGTCGCCCGCGACGGGCTGCGGCAGCAGACGCTCCAGAACGCGCTCCAGTTCATCGCGCCCGAGATCGAGGTGTTGGCCTTTCCGGCCTGGGATTGCCAACCCTACGACCGGGTGTCCCCGAACAACGGAGTGACGGCCCAGCGAATGACGACCCTCGCGCGTCTTGCCAGGTCCAAGACCTCCGAGGAGAAGCCCCGAATCCTCTCGACGACCGTGAACGCGCTCGTCCAGCGCGTGCCGCCCCGGGCCCGGATGGCGGCCGAAACCTTCTCGGCCGCTCCCGGCAACGTCGTGGATACGAACCAGCTCGTCGCCTGGCTCGAGACCAACGGGTTCCTGCGCACCGGCACGGTGCGGGATACGGGCGAGTATGCCGTGCGCGGCGGCATCATCGACCTCTTTCCCGCAGGCCACCCGAACCCCGTCCGCCTCGACTTCTTCGGAGACACCCTCGAATCGATCCGCTCCTTCGACCCGGAGACCCAGCGCACGGTCGGGCAGATGCGAGCGCTGGACCTCGTGCCGATGAGCGAGGTGCAACTCACCACGGAGAGCATCCGCCGCTTCCGGCAGGCCTATGTGGCGACGTTCGGGGCACCCTCTCGGGACGACCGGCTCTACGAAGCCATCAGCGAGGGCCGGCGCTATCCCGGCATGGAGCACTGGCTGCCGCTCTTTCACGAAAGTCTCGACACGCTCTTCGACTACCTGCCCGACGTTCCTTTCGTTTTCGACACCCTGGCCGATGACGCAGCCGGCGAGCGCCTCTCCCAGGTCCAGGACTATTACGACGCCCGCAACGCGGCTCTCGGCGAACCCCAGGCCGGGGTCGCGCCCTACAAGCCCGTCCCGCCCGGGACCCTCTACTTCCAGCCGGAGGAATGGGCGGAGCGCACGGCCGGCCTCGCGCTTGCGCGGCTCACCCCCTTCGCGGTGCCGGAGCAAGCCGGCAAGCTCGTCGTCGATCTCGAAGCGCGGCGGGGCCGCAACTTCATCGCGGAGCGAGCCGACGAGAACGCCAACGTGTTCGAGGCCGCGGTCGCCCATATCCGGGCCCTTCAGGGTGAGGGGAGGCGGGTGGTGCTCGGGGCGTGGTCGGAGGGCTCCCGCGAGCGCCTGTGCCATGTGCTGCACGACCACGATCTCCGCCAGACGAAGCCCGTCTCGCGCTTCGCCGATGCCCTGACACTGCCGCGGCTCGAGGTTCCGGTGGCGGTGTGGGGCCTGGAGGCCGGCTTCGAGGTCGGGGATCTCGCGGTCATCTCCGAGCAGGACGTGCTCGGCGACCGCCTCGTGCGGCCGAAGCGGAAATCGAAGCGACCGCAGGATTTCCTGACCGAGGTCGCTGCCCTGACCCCCGGCGATCTCGTGGTCCATGTCGATCACGGCATCGGACGCTTCACGGGACTCAAAACCATCGAAGCCGCGGGCGCCCCCCACGATTGCCTGGAACTCCATTATGCGGGCGGCGACCGGCTGTTCCTGCCGGTGGAGAACATCGAGCTTCTCACCCGCTACGGATCTGAGGAGACCGAGGTCCAGCTCGACAGGCTGGGCGGCGGCGCCTGGCAGGCCCGCAAGTCGCGCATGAAGCAGCGCATCCGCGAGATGGCGGGCGTCCTCATGAAGATCGCCGCTGCCCGCGTGCTCAAGGAGGCGCCGCGGCTTGTGCCGCCGGAAGGCCTCTACGACGAGTTCGCGGCCCGCTTCCCCTATGAGGAGACCGAGGACCAGATGAACGCCATTGAGGCGGTGCTGGACGACCTCGGCGCGGGCCGCCCCATGGACCGCCTCGTCTGCGGCGACGTGGGCTTCGGGAAAACCGAAGTGGCGCTCCGCGCCGCCTTCGTGACTGCCATGTCGGGTAAGCAGGTCGCCGTCGTGGTGCCGACGACGCTCCTGGCGCGCCAACATTACAAGACGTTCTGCGACCGTTTCAAAGGTCTGCCCCTCAACATCGCGCAGGCGTCGCGTTTCGTACCGGCGGCGGAGCTCAAGAAGGTCAAGGAAGGTCTCACGGACGGTTCGGTCGACATCGTGGTCGGCACCCATGCGCTTCTCGGCAAGGCCATCAAGTTCCGGGATCTCGGCCTCATCGTCGTGGACGAGGAGCAGCATTTCGGCGTGGGCCACAAGGAGCGGCTGAAGGAACTTCGCGCCGAGGTGCACGTCCTGACGCTCTCGGCGACACCGATTCCGCGCACCCTGCAGCTGGCCCTTACGGGCGTGCGCGAACTCTCGCTCATCACCACCCCGCCCGTAGACCGCCTGGCGGTTCGCACCTTCGTGACGCCCTTCGATCCGCTTCTCATCCGCGAGGCGCTCCTGCGCGAACGGTACCGGGGTGGCCAGGCCTTCTACGTGGTGCCGCGTCTCGAGGACCTCGCGGAGGTCAAGACTTTCCTCGATCGCGAAATCCCGGAGGCGAAGGTCGCGGTTGCGCACGGCCAGATGGCGGCGGGCCAGCTCGAGGACGTGATGACCGCGTTCTACGAGGGGAAATACGACATCCTTCTCTCCACCACGATCGTGGAATCGGGCCTCGACATCCCGACCGCGAACACGCTCATCGTGCACCGGGCCGATATGTTCGGCCTCGCCCAGCTCTACCAGCTCCGCGGGCGCGTGGGCCGCTCGAAGACCCGGGCCTATGCCCTATTTTCGGTGCCGGCCAACCGGACGCTCACCGTGCAGGCCGAGCGGCGCCTTAAGGTCCTGCAATCCCTCGATACCCTCGGGGCGGGCTTCCAGCTCGCCTCACACGACCTCGACATTCGCGGCGCCGGCAATCTGCTGGGCGACGAGCAGTCGGGCCATATCAAGGAGGTGGGCTACGAGCTCTATCAGCAAATGCTCGAAGAGGCCGTGGCGCAGCTCAAGGCCGGGATCGAAGAGCCAGCGGAAGACCAGTGGTCGCCCAACATCGCGATCGGCGCACCGGTCATGATCCCCGAGACCTATGTGGAGGACCTGCAGCTGCGCCTAGGTCTCTATCGGCGCTTGGCCTCCTTCGAGACCGACGCTGAAATCGACGCCTTCGGTGCCGAGCTCATCGATCGCTTCGGACCGCTTCCCTCGGAGGTCGCGCAGCTTCTCAAGATCATGTCGATCAAGGTGCTGTGCCGCCGGGCCAACATCGACAAGGTGGATGCAGGGCCGAAAGGTATCATCGTGCAGTTCCGAGACAATTCCTTTGCGAACCCCACGGGCCTCATCGCCTATGTCACGGAACAGGCCTCCTTCGCGAAGGTGCGACCCGATATGCGCATCGTATTCATCCGCGAAGTCGAGGAGCCGGACGAGCGCATCAAGGTCACGACCACGATCCTGCGCAACCTTGCCCGGATCGCCGAGAAAAAGGCCGCCTGAGCGATCCGTCGGACGTTTCTGGCCCGACCCGGAGTGAGCGATGCCGGCCGATGAGGCGCACCTTTTGGAACGGGTGGTCGGGATGCTGTCGCGGGTCGAGGGCGTTGCCGCCGTTGCGCTCGGCGGATCGCGGGCACAGGGGACCGCTACGCCGGAATCCGACTACGATATCGGCGTGTACTACCTTGGCGAGACGCCCTTCGCGCACGACGCGCTGCAGGAGGCCGCAAGCGAACTCGGCGATCCTGGCACGGACCGGACCGTCACGGTCATTGGGGCATGGGGGCCTTGGATCGATGGAGGAGGTTGGCTGACGGTCGAGCGATGCCGGGTCGATCTCCTCTATAGCGACGTCCGCCGAGTCGAGCGCGTGATCGAGGAGTGCCGGGTCGGGACCATCCAAGTCGCCTACCAACCCGGACATCAACACGCGTTCATTTCGTCGATCCTGATGGGGCAGGCAGCGCTGTGCCGTCCCCTCTGGGACCCAACCGGTTCGCTCGAGCGTCTCAAAGAGGCTGCGCACCCTTATCCCGAGGCCTTGCGGGACACCCTGGTGCGCCGTTTCGGATGGGAGGCGGATTTCGCCTTGCAGAATGCCGACAAGGGCCGGAAGCGAGGCGATCTCGCCTATGTCATCGGGTGTTGCTACCGCAGCCTGTCCTGCTGCCTGCAGGTATTGTTTGCCTTGAACCGGCGCTACCTCCTCAACGAAAAGGGGGCCGTGGCTCTGGCCGGAGGCCTTGCGCTGCAGGTTGCGTCATTGCCAGCCCTTGTCGACGAGGCGTTCGGTGGGGCCGAACCGGCCTCGGCCGTCGGAGTCATGCGGCGGCTCGTCAGGGAGGTGATGGCTCTCGCGAAAGGCGAGGGATTCAGGATTTAGAGTTCGGGCTTGGAGAGAATGCGCGTTCCAAGCTCATTCTGAAGAATAGCGGAGGTGGCGCCGTTCGAACCGCCGAGCACGATCACCGGGATTCCCGTACCGCGCTGCTGCTCGCGCAGGCGATCCGCGAGCGCCATGAAGCGCTGGCGCTCGGCCCAGGAGGCGGTTCGCGGCATCTGGAGCACGATCGCGGCCGGGCTCGGGTTCAGCGCAAGGACGTCGTCAGCCGCCTCGACGGGTGCAGTGACGCTGGCAAACCCCATCTCCGCCAGCTCGGCCGAGAGAGCAAATTCCGGGGCTCGCACGCCGCTGTCCACGACGACGACCTTTTGAAAGACGCTCATTCCCGATTCCCGCGATGCCGCGCCCCCATAGACGCAACAAACCTGCTCCTAAACGCTTTGGCCGCCAACTTGTTTCATCGTGAGGCTGAACGGCTCCTCAACAAAATCGGACCGATCCGCGATGCGGCCGAGAGTGGCTCGGTCCTTGGAAAGGAGTTCGCGTCGGCCGAACGTCAGCGGCTCTCCCGCCACCAGGTGTCCACGTTGATCCCGAGAAGGGGCGGACGTGACGGCCGTTTCAAGCTGGCGTCGTAAGCGATCCATTGGTCTGCAACGTGGAAGAGGGGAACCACGTAAAAGCCAGAGAGAAGCACGCGGTCCAGCGCCCGGACAGCGGCTGCGAAGTCCTCGCGGGTCGTTGCCGTGAGCATCGCATCGACGAGGTCATCGACAGCCGGAGTTCGGGCTCCCGCGTAGTTGAACGACCCTTCCCGGTCGGCCGCCGCGACGCTCCAGCGGTTTCGCTGCTCGTTCCCGGGGGAGGCCGAGGCCGGCCAGGTCCACTGGATCATGTCGAACTCGAATCGCGCCAGACGACGCCAATACTGGACCTCGTCGACGACGCGGACCCGGCCATCGATGCCCACGCGCTTCAGGGAAGCGACGTAATTCAGAGCCAGTCGCTCCTGCTGGCGGGAATTGACGAGGAGTTCAAAGGAGAACGCCTCGCCCGTACTGCGCCTGCGCAGGCTGTTCCCCTCCAGAATCCAGCCGGCCTCAGCGAGGAGTGCCAGCGCTCGGCGGGCGAGTTCCCGGTCGCGGCCGGAGCCGTCGGTCGTCGTCGGGGCCCAGGTGCCGTCCAGGATGTCGGGACGGACCGCGCCCGGGTAACCTGCCAGGAGGGCGCGCTCGCGCTCGTCGGCCGGGCGCGCGAAGCCGGAGAGGTCGGAACCCTGAAAGTAGCTCGATGAACGCTGCAGCAGGCCGAAGAAGAGATTTTTGTTCACCCAGTCGAAATCGAAGAAGGAGGCGAGGGCCTCTCGGACGCGGACATCGGCGAACTTCGACTGGCGCGTATTGAACACGAAGCCGTTCATGCCTTTCGGAGTCCGGATCGGGATCGTCTCGCGGACGATGCGACCGTCGCGGAGGCCGGGAAAATCGAAACCCGTCGCCCAGCGGCCCGGATCGCCTTCGAGCCGGTAGTCGTAGAGGCCCGTCTTGAAGGCCTCGAACATCGTGTTGGCATCGCGATAGAAGTCGTAGCGGATCTCGTCGAAGTTGAAATGCCCCCGGTTGACGGGCAGGTCATCGCCCCAGTGATCCGCGCGCCGTTTCAGCACGACCCGCTCGCCTGGTTTCACTTCCGTGATCGCATAAGGGCCGGAGCCGATGGGCGGTGTCAGGGTCGTTTCGGCAAACCGCTCCGGATTCGTGGTGTGGGACGCGAAGATCGGCATGGTCGCGATGAGGAGGGGCAATTCGCGGTCGCCGGCACCGGCGAGATCGAAGCGGATACGGTGGGGATTGGTGACCTCGACAGCCTTAACCTGACCGAAACTCGACCGGTGGAACGGCTTGCCGTGGGTCTTCAGCATCTCGAAGGTGAAGCGCACGTCCTCGGCAGTCAGCGGCTTCCCGTCCGAGAAGCGCGCCCGCGGGTCGAGGTTGAACACGATGGCGCTGCGATCCTCCGGCATCTCCGCCGAACGCGCCACGAGCCCATAAACCGTGAAAGGCTCATCGAGGGAGCGCTTCATCAGGCTCTGGAGCACGTAGCGGGGGACGACGTCCGGTGCGACCCCGAGGACGATCAGCGGGTTGAGGCTGTCGTATGTCCCCTGGAGCGCGAGAGTGATCCGCCCACCCCTGGGTGCGGCGGCGTCAGCGTAGGGCAAGTGAGTGAAATTCGGTGGGAGCTCCGGCTCCCCATGCATGGCGATCCCATGAAGCTGGCGCCCATCCTCGGCCGACGCGGGCAATCCCGTGACCGATAGGGCGGAGAGAAGAGCGGCGAGGACGCGGTTCATGGGCCGATGCGGGGTGATTCGGGAGGAGATCCGCAGGTTAGGCCGAGCCGGTGCGGGAGACGACTGGAAACCCGAACCGCAACCCGCTAAAGGTGCGCCGCCCGTCATGTGTTCGCCGTATTCGGTAAAGATGCAACAACCACCGGTCACCGCAGACGCTGAAGGCGCTAAAGGCCGACCCACCGATCACGAGTCGTCCATCGACTGAAGAGGACCAAGAACATGCTTTTCGCGACCCGAATCGCGAGCTTGCGGGGCACCCGTGGTGCGGCGACGGCTCTGGCGATCCTCCTTGGCGCAGCGCCTGCGCTAGCCCAGCAGCAGCCTGCCGCTCCGGCACCCGTGGCGCCCACCCAGCCCCGGCCGGCGGCACCTCGCCCGGCTGCGCCTGCGGCACAGCCTGCCGCTCCGTCCGCGGCCCAGCCCGGGGCGCCCGCCGCGCAGCAGGGACAAGCCGCGGGGCCACAGGTCGTCGCCGTGAAGGCGGAGCCCTCGCAGGCCGATTGGACGAAGGTTTGCGGGAAGGATCCTGCCGGGACCGAGATCTGCTACACGACCCGCGACTTCGTCTCGGACCAGGGCCAACCGGTGCTGGCCGTCGCCATCTATGACATCAAAGCGGCCCAACCTCAGAAGATCGTCCGCTTCCTGATGCCGCTCGGCCTTCTGCTGCAGCCTGGCATCCGCTTCGCGGTGGACCAGGGTCAGCCCACCCCGGGCCGGTACGCGGTCTGTTTTCCCAACGGCTGCTTCGCCGAGGCCCAGGTTAAGGATGACCTCGTCAATGCCTTCAAGAAGGGCACGACTCTCAATGTGAGCGTGCAGAACCAGGCTGGTCGCGAGGTTACCTTCGCGGTTCCGGCAGCCGGGTTCGGCAAGGCCTTTGACGGGCCCCCGATCGACCCGAAGGTGCTCGAAGAGCAGCAGAAGAAGCTCCAGGAGGAACTCGAGAAGCGCTCCGACGAACTCCGCAAGCGCCTTGAGCAACAGAGCGGTGCTGCCGGCGGCACCGCTCCTGCCGCTCCTGCCGCTCCTGCCGCCGCAGCCGCTACCGCTCCCCGTCCTGGCGCCGCTCCGGCAACGCCGCCAAGGCCCTGATCGCCGCAGCATCGACGCAGAACGCCGGGCTTTTGGCCCGGCGTTGTCGTATCTGATGGCCTGAACCCGCGAGCGCTAGTTCGTGAGGCTGACCTTGGAGCGGTAAGCGCCGGATTCGGTGCGCTCGAACATCTCCTGCACCATCGGATTGCGGAGGGGCTCATCGGACGTGTCGGGCAGCAGGTTCTGTTCGGACACGTAGGCGATATACTCGGTTTCCGCATTCTCGGCGAAGAGGTGATAGAAAGGCTGGTCCTTCCCGGGCCGGACCTCCTCGGGAATCGACAGCCACCATTCGTCGGTGTTGTCGAATTCCGGGTCCACGTCGAAGATCAGGCCGCGGAACGGGAACACCCGGTGCTTCACCACCTGGCCGATCGCAAATTTGGCTGCTCGCGCCTTCATGGCAGGGTTCTCCTCAAGGTCAAATATGGAGGCCGGGCCGCCCGCCACAAGTTGCCGCGGCGATCCGCCGGGAATCGGGCGGTCGGCGCCGATCTGTCCCCTGTAGGATCGCGATGGCCTAAGCGTCAGGGGATCGGCCGGCCGTCTTTCGCGGCCGCGAGACGATCGAGATCCGCGATCACCTTGGCCTGCTTCCACGTCGCGTCGTCCTGCATCTTGCCGTCGATCATCACGGCCCCCGTCCCGTTCGGCATCGCCTCCAGGATCCGCCGCGCGAAGGCGGCCTCAGCGGGGTCCGGGGTGAAGACCCGCTTCGCGATGTCGATCTGGGAGGGGTGGAGCGACCAGGCGCCCGCACACCCCATCAAGAAGGCGTTGCGGAACTGGGTCTCGCAGGCGAGCGGGTCCGAGAAGTCCCCGAAGGGGCCGTAGAAGGCCTTGATCCCGTTCGCGAGGCAGGCATCCACCATGCGGGCGAGGGTGTAGTGCCAGAGGTCCTGCTGGGCCACGGAGCGCTCGCGGCCCTCCGCGGGGTCGCCGAGCACCTTGTATTCCGGGTGCCCGCCGCCGACCCGCGTCGTCTTCATGCCCCGCGACGCCGCGAGATCCGCCGGACCAAGGCTCATGCCGTGCAGGCGAGGGGAGGCGGACGCGATGGCCTCGACGTTCTTCACACCCTCGGCGGTCTCAAGGATCGCATGCACCAGGATCGGCCTCTTGAGGCCGTGACGAGCCTCCAGCTGCGCGAGAAGCTGGTCGATATAGTGGATGTCCCAGGGCCCATCGACCTTCGGGAGCATGACGACGTCGAGCTTGTCGCCGATCTCGCCCACGATCTCGATGAGGTCGTCGAGCACCCAGAGGCTGTTGAGCGCATTGATGCGGGTCCAAAGGCCCGTAGAGCGGAAATCGTTTGCCCTTGCGAGGCCGATGAAGCCGCGGCGGGCTTCGAGCTTCTGATCCGAGGGAATGGCGTCCTCGAGATTGCCGAGGATCACATCCACCTGCGGGATGAGCTCCGGGATCTTCGCGCGAACCTTCTCGAGATGAGGGGGGACGAAATGGATCATTCGCTCCAGGCGGATCGGCAGATCCAGGAGTGGCTGGGGGGCGCCCGCGGCAAGCGGCTGGAAGAAACGGCGCGGCAGCTTCATGGAGATCTCCTTCGACGACCTCCGTTAGGCCATCCGGCGAGGCTCGGTCCAGAGGGCGCAGCCCCTCTGTCCCAAAGTGACGTTGCGGGCACCGGAAAACCCTGCAAGAACGCGGCACACCCGCCTCCGCACCGGAGCCCCCGATGTCCGACCTCGTCGGGCTGTTCAATCTCCTCGCCCCCTTCTTCGGATTGATCGGCCTCGGGTACTTCTGCGGCAAGGTGGTTCGCCGCCCCGAGGCGGGGCTCGCCTGGATGCAGTTCTTCCTGATCTACGTCGCTCTGCCGTGCCTGTTCTATAAACTCATCGCCGACAAGCCCCTGGATCAGCTGACGAACTGGCCGTTCATCCTGGCGACCACGGTCTGCACCTACTGTGCCTTTGCACTCTCCTTCGGGGCGGGCATGTGGCACACGCGAGACATGCCGCAATCGGTGATGCAAGGGGTGGCCGGAGCCTATTCCAACATCGGCTATATGGGCCCGCCGCTCATCCTGTCGGCCATCGGCCCGGCCGCCAGCGCCCCGGTGGTCCTGATCTTCGTCTTCGACAACCTCCTGCTCTTCTCCCTGGTGCCGCTCCTCATGGCGGTGGCCGGCCTCGAGAGGCGCACGCTCGGCGCCACGATCCGCGGGATCGTCTGGAAGGTGATCACGCATCCCTTCAACCTGGCAACGGCGGCCGGAGTGGCGGCAAGCTACCTGCACGTCGAACTCCCCATGGCGGTCGACAGGATCGTGACCTGGCTCCAGGGCGCGGCGGCTCCTTGCGCGCTCTTCCTCCTCGGCGTCACCGTGGCCCTACGACCCATGGCCAGGATGCCCGGCGAGGTGCCGGCCCTCGTCTTCATCAAGCTGATCCTGCACCCGATCCTCGTCTGGGCGCTTCTCTCCGCCATGGGCGATTTCGGGCCGACCTGGACCTACGCGGCGATCATCATGGCGGCCCTGCCGCCGGCGCTGAACATCTTCGTGATCTCGACGCAGTACAATGTTGGGGTGGAGCGGGCGTCGGCCTGCGTTCTCCTGGGGACGCTCGTCTCAATGGTGACCCTCACGGCCTTCCTCTACCTCATCAAGATAGGCAGGATGCCCTACGACCTTTTCCCCGCACTTTAGGGTACGATCCGCGCTCGTCGGATCGCATGGTGCGCGGCGAGCCTAGTCACCGCCGGTCGAGATCCGAAGGGTCCGCCTCCTCCATCCTGCTCCAGGAATCCGATGCCCCGCCCGCTCGAAGGTCTCCTCGTCCTCGACTTCTCGACCCTCCTGCCCGGGCCGCTCGCGACCCTCATGCTTGCCGAGGCCGGCGCCGAGGTCGTGAAGGTCGAGAAGCCCGGCGGCGAGGACATGCGGCGCTTTCCGCCCGAGATCGGCTCGGAGACGGCTCCCTTCGCAGTTCTCAATGCGGGCAAGAAGAGCATCGTGGCCGATCTGAAGACCGACGAGGGCCGCCATACTCTCCTCCCGCTCCTCGAACGGGCCGACATCCTCGTCGAGCAGTTCAGGCCGGGCGTGATGGACCGCCTCGGGTTGGGCTACGAGGCGGTGCGCGGCCTGAACCCTCGAATCATCTATTGCTCGGTGACGGGCTACGGGCAGGAGGGCCCTCGAGCCGGCGAGGTAGGTCACGATATCAACTACCAGGCCGTGACGGGCCTTCTCTCACTCTCGCCCACCATGCCGGCGGCGCTCGCCGCCGACATCGCAGGCGGCGCGATGCCGGCCGTGATGAACATCCTCCTCGCCCTGCGCCAGCGCGATCTCACGGGGGAGGGGAGCCATCTCGACATCGCGATGGCCGATGCGATGTTCACCTTCGCCTGGTTCGCCCTCGCGGAAGGGCATGCGCTGGGGCACTTTCCCGGGGCGGCCGAGAACATACTCGCGGGCGGCAGCCCGCGCTATGGGCTCTACAGGACGGCGGGCGGGCAGGCACTGGCCGTCGGCGCCCTGGAACAGAAGTTCTGGGCGGCGTTCTGCGAGGGCATCAACCTTGGCCCCCAGTGGCGCGACGACAGGCGCGATCCGGCGGGCACGCGGGCCGAGATCGCCCGGATCGTCGGGGAGCGGGACGGCGCATTCTGGCGCGGGATTCTGGAGCCGCTCGATTGCTGCTGTACTGTCGTGACTTCGCTCGAGGAGGCGGTCTCCGATCCGCACTTCCGGGCCCGCGGACTCCTGGAATACCAGGCCAAGGCTGGGACATCCTCCATCCCTCTCACGGTGCTGCCGATTGCACCCGCCTTCCGCTCGACTGCGTCCGAACCCCGGCCCGTGGCGACCGTCGGGGAGCACACGTCGTCCTTTCTCGGGCAAGAGGTCCCTTAGGGCGCCGGAGCCGCGCTCATGAGGCGTGGCGCGCCGAGGCGGGGTAGCACGCCCTCCCGCATCACGGCCCTGCGGAGCGGCCCGATGGTGCCGAGGGCCAGGAGGCCGGCTCCCCGGAGTAGATCGGCCGGCAGGAGACCGGTCAGGAGCGTCCGGTTCAACCCATCGACTGCCGCCGTCCGAAGCCGGACATCGAGATCGCGTCCGCGCTGATAAACCCCGAGAGCCCGATCCCCGCCGATATCCGCGCCTGCGTCACGGGCGTCGACCACCGCGTCCCGCAGGGCCGCCACGTCGCGCAGGCCGAGATTGAGCCCCTGGGCCCCGATCGGAGGAAAGACGTGCGCGGCTTCTCCCGCGACTGCGAGGCGCGGGCCCCAGTAGCGTTCCACTGAGAGACCGCTCATCGGCACCTTGCCCCGCGGGCCATCGACTCGCATGGGGCCAAGCATCGACTGCGCCTGACGCTCGATCCGGTCCGCGAGCGCCGCGTCGTCGAGGCCGGCGAGTTCGTCCGCCTGAGCGGGGCTCATCACCCAGACGAGGCTCGACCGGCGGCCCGGCAGGGGCACGAGGGTGAAAGGTCCGTGTCGTGTGTGGAACTCCGTGGAGGTGTCCCGATGCTCGCGCTCGTGGGACAGGATGGTGGTGAGCGCCGTCTGGGGGTAGGACCAACTCCGGGACTTGATGCCGGCTCCCTCGCGCAGGCGCGACCGCCGGCCGTCGGCCGCGACCACGAGGCGGGCTCGCAGGGCATCGCCCTCTTCGAGGCGGAGCACCGCGTCGTCGCCTTCAGGTTCCATGGCGGCTGCAGCCGTGGCCCGTATCGAGATCGCCGAGCTCCGCGCCGCCGTCATGAGATGCTCGACGAGGGTCGCGTTCTCGACGTTCCAGCCGAAGGCCTCCAGTCCGATTTCGCCCGCCTGAAAAGCGACGGGGGGTGGCCGGAAAAGGCTGCCCGTATCGTCGATCAGCTGCATGACCCGGAGGGGTGCGGCATGAGGCTGGATGGCGGACCACACACCGAGCGCATCGAGGAAACGCACCGAGCCACTGAGGAGCGCCACGGTCCGGCCGTCGCGCCGGCTGTCGGCGGGCCCGACGAGCGCAACGGAGAAGCCGTCGCGGGCGAAGGCCAGGGCTGCCGAGAGGCCGGCGGCACCGGCTCCGACTACGGCGATGTCGAAGACAGGTTCGGTCATGCCTGGGAGCCTCCCGCTACTGTTGCCACGCTTTGCCGTGCTGTCGCGACGTCGGCGCAGAAGTGGGACGGTGGAATGCCGCGATGCTGGTTTTCGAGCGCCGCGCGCACGGCAGGGGACGCCCCGGAGATCGCGAGTACGGCGCCGTTGCTCCGTGCCCGGTCCGCGAAAGCCGCAAGCGACCGGACGGCGCTCGAATCCGCGAACGGCACATCTGAGAGATCGAGGATGACGGTCTTCGGGAAGGAGCCGATCCGTTCGAGGGCCGTCGCGACGCTCGTCGAGGCGCCAAAGAAGAGGGGGCCTGTAATCCGGTACACCATCACATCCTGCGTTCCATTGCCGCCGGGTCCCTCCGCATCGTCGCCGTTCTCCGGATCTAGAAGCTCGTGCCCGGTTTCCACCGCGACGAGTTGCGCCATGCGATGCATGAACAGGAAGCTGCCGAGAACGACGCCGGCCGCGATCCCTTCCGTCAGATCGCGAAAGACGGTGAGGCCGAAGGTGACGAGCATCACGAATGCCTCCCCATGGGACCGGCGCACGAGGTCCAGGAATTCGTGCTTCTCGGCCATATTCCAGGCCACCACCGCGAGCACCCCGGCGAGAGCCGCCAGGGGAATGTAGGAAGCAAGCGGAGCCGCGAGGAGCATGAAGGCTAGGAGGAAAGCGGCATGGAGGATGCCAGACACGGGCCCGACCGCGCCGGATCGCACATTCGTGGCCGTCCTAGCGATGGTGCCTGTAGCGCAGACGCCACCGAAGAGGGCGGCCCCCATATTGGCGACCCCTTGCGCCACGAGTTCCATGTTGGACCGATGCCGCCGTCCGCTCATGGCATCGGCCACGACCGCGGAGAGCAAGGACTCGATGCCCCCGAGGAGCGCGATGGCGAGTGCGTCGGGCATCACGTCGATCACTCGCGCCACCGTGATGTCGGGGAGTGTCGGCGACGGGAGACGGTCTGGGACGCCGCCGAAGCGGCTCCCGATCGTCTCCACAGGGAGCCCGAGGAGGGCCGCGGCTCCGGCGGCCAGCACGACGGCGATCAGCATCGCGGGCCAGCTCGGTCTCAAGCGACGGACAAGGAGGATGGTGCCTATGGTGACGGCCGAGACCGCCACGGCCGCCGGGTTGATCGACGGAGCCGCGGCCGCGAGAGCCTGGACCTTCGGGAGGAAGGCCGCAGGCTCCCGGCCCGCTAGGGTAAGGCCAAATAGGTCCCGGAGCTGGCTTGCCAGAATGATCACCGCGACCCCGGCCGTGAACCCTACGGTGACCGGGTGGGGGATATAGCGAATATAAGTTCCGAGCCTCATGAGCCCGACTGCAATCAAAATGACACCCGCAAGCAGGGTTGCGAGAAGGAAGCCGTGGCGCTCGATGACGGCTGCAACGAGAACGATGAAGGCGCCTGCCGGCCCGCCGATCTGGTACCGGCTACCCCCAAGGGCCGAGATCAGGAAGCCGCCAACGATGGCTGTGTAGAGACCACGCTCGGGCGATGCCCCGGAGGCGATCGCGATGGCCATCGAGAGGGGGAGCGCCACAATGGCGACCGTCAGGCCCGCGATCGCGTCAGCCCGAAGCTGGGCCGGCCCATAGCCTTCCCGCAGGACCGTTAGCAGCTTCGGGGCGAATGCCTCATTGTAAGGCAGGCGGTGCTGAAGGGGGCTTGGAGGGAGCAAGGACACACTCGGCAGGCGGGGCAAGACGTCGGGTTGGGCGACGGGGATCGGAGTAGCCAAGCACAGAAGATACGTGTGAATTCGACTCACAATAAAGCAAGCCCCTGGCATTGCCGAGAGAACCGGCCGTTCCCTATGATCGGCGCCTATCAGCCTCGTTCCTCCAGCCTCGGAGAGCCGATCCCTTGGGAAAAGCCATTCAAGTTCACTCCTATGGCGGGCCGGACGTGCTCGCCTACGAGGAGGTCTCGACGCCGCAACCCGGTGCGGGTGAGGTCCTGCTCCGCCAGACGGCGGTTGGGGTCAACTTCATCGACGTCTATCACCGCACGGGCGCCTATCCGGCGGCCCGGATGCCTTTCACGCCGGGCAGCGAGGGCGCCGGCACGGTCGTGTCCGTGGGCGAAGGCGTAACCGAGTTCAAGCCCGGCGATCGGGTCGCATACGCGATGCGGGTCGGCAGCTATGCGGACGAGCGGGTCATCGACGCCAACGCTCTCGTGAAGGTCTCGGACGGGGTGAGCGACGAGACCGCCGCTTCGATGATGCTGAAGGGCCTTACCGCCCAATACCTGCTCCGCCGCACTTACCCGGTAAAGCCCGGCCAAACGATCCTGTTCCATGCAGCCGCGGGCGCGACGGGCCTCATCGCATGCCAATGGGCCAAGCATCTCGGCTGCACGGTCATCGGCACCGTCGGGTCCCGGGACAAGGAAGCGCTGGCGCGGGAGAACGGCTGCGATCACGTGATCTTCTACCGCGAGGAGGACTTCGCGGCACAGGTGAAGGAGGTCACGAGAGGCGAGATGTGCGACGTGGTCTATGACGGCGTCGGTAAGGCGACCTTCCCGGGCTCTCTCGATTGCTTGAAGCCCTTCGGGATGTTCGTGAGCTTCGGAGCAGCCTCTGGCCCCGTCGATGCCTTCAGCATCGGCATCCTGGCCCAGAAGGGTTCTCTCTATGCCACGCGCCCGACCCTCGCGACCCATACCGCCAAGCGGGAATCGCTTCTTGCAATGGCAGCAGACCTCTTCGATGTCGTCGGCGAGGGCCACGTCAAGATTCCGGTTCACAACCGGCTGCTTCTCGCGCAGGCGGCGGAGGCCCACCGGGCGCTTGAGGGCCGCGAGACGACCGGTGCCACCGTGCTGATACCCTGATGGCGGCTGGCATCCGGCAGAGCGGCCCCGGGGCAACGCCCCTCGTCGAGCTGCGCGGGATCACCAAACGCTATGGCGAACTGCTGGCCAATGACAGGATCGACCTCGCGATCAACCCCGGCGAAGTCCACGCGCTTCTGGGCGAAAACGGTGCCGGCAAATCCACGCTCGTGAAGATCCTCTATGGCGTCGTCGAGCCGACGGCAGGTGAGATCTTCTGGCAAGGTCGCCCTGTCACCATCGCTTCTCCGGTCCAGGCCCGAACCCTCGGGCTCGGGATGGTGTTTCAGCATTTCTCTCTCTTCGACGAGCTCACCGTCGCGGAGAACATCGCGGTCGCGTTGTCGGGCGACTGGAATGTCGCGACGGTACGCGAGAAGCTCGCCGAAGTGAGCCGCGCCTATGGCCTCGCCCTCGAGCCCGACAGGGCCGTCTGGACCCTCTCTGCCGGCGAGCGGCAGCGGATCGAGATCGTCCGCTGTCTGCTTCAGAATCCGAAGCTTTTGATCCTCGACGAGCCGACCTCCGTCTTGACCCCTCAGGAGGCCGAACACCTGTTCGGTACGCTCGATCGCCTGGCCGCCGAAGGCTGTGCGATCCTCTACATTTCGCACAAGCTCGAGGAAGTTCGGCGCCTCTGCCAGACCGCGACGATCCTGCGCGGCGGGCGGGTGGTCGCGACCCTCGACCCGCGCCAGAGCAGCGCGCGCGAGATCGCGGCCCTGATGGTCGGAAACGAGGTCGGTGAGGTTCGGACCACTGCCTCCCATGAAGGCCGAGGTGAAGTCCTTCGGGTCACAAACCTCTCGCTTCCGCCGGCTGGCCTGCACGGAACCGCACTTCGGGAGATCAACCTGACCGTCCACGCAGGCGAGATCGTCGGAATCGCCGGGGTCGCAGGCAACGGTCAGAGTGAATTCTTCGCCGCGCTCTCGGGCGAGCGGCTGGCGAGTTCTGCGCAGGCCGTTTCGATTCTAGACAAAGCCATCGGCACCTCGGACATCGACGCGCGGCGCAGGCTCGGCGCGGGCTTCGTGCCGGAGGAACGCCTTGGTCATGCGGCGGCCCCCAGCCACCGCCTGAGCGAGAACACACTGATTTCTCATCATTCGGGGCGGGAGATCGGGCGCGCCGGCTTCATTGCGCTTGACGCCGCCAAGCGGTTGGCGCGCTCCATCGTCAGCGGGTTCGACGTACGCACGCCCGAGGGCGATCCCCTCGCACGCAAGCTCTCGGGCGGCAACCTCCAGAAATTCGTCATCGGCCGGGAGATGATCAAGAAACCGAAGCTCCTCGTGGTGGATCAGCCCACCTGGGGCGTCGATGCGGGCGCGGCGCGCCTCATCCGCCAGGCCCTTATCGACCTTGCAGAGGCCGGCAGCGCGGTTCTGGTGATCAGCCAGGATCTCGACGAGCTCTTTCAGATCGCCGACCGCCTCGCCGTCATCCATGACGGGCAGCTCAGCCCAGTCCGTCCCACCTCCTCGTGGACCCGTGAGGCGATCGGGCTCGAAATGCTGGGAACACGGGATGCGGCTTGAACTCGTCCCCCGCCCGAACGTCTGGCCGATCATGCGGGCAGTCGCATCCGTGGTCGCCTTCCTGATCGCCTTCGTGATCGCTGGTCTCGTGGTCTGGCTCCTCGGGCGCTCCCCGCTCGCGGCGTTCGAGGTCTACGTCACGCAGCCCCTGAGCGACCCTTGGGCGCTTCAGGAACTGCTCGTGAAAGCCACCCCGCTGGCGCTCATTGCGATCGGGTTGTCGTACTGCTTCCGCGCCAATCTCTGGAATATCGGGGCGGAAGGTCAGTTCGTGATGGGCGCCATCTTCGGCGGCTGGCTCGCGCTTGCGACCCACGGTTCCAGCGCGGGATTCTGGGTGCTCCCGGCCATGCTGCTTCTCGGCATCATCGGCGGGGCGCTCTGGGCGCTGATTCCCGCCTTCCTGAAAACGCGCTTCGGCGTGAGCGAGATTCTGACGAGCCTGATGCTCGTCTATGTCGCGCAGCTCACCCTCGACTATCTTTCGCGCGGCCCTTGGCGCGACCCGAAGGGCTTCAACTTCCCGCAATCCGTGACCTTCGATCCCGCCGCGACGCTGCCGCCTCTCGTGGAGGGGAGCCGGGTTCATTCGGGCTTCGCCTTCGCCGTGATCGCGGTTCTCGTCACCACGATCGTCGTGGGCCGCACGCTCTTCGGCTACCGCCTGCGCCTCACCGGAGAAGCACCGCGTGCCGCGCGGTTCGCCGGGTTCTCTTCCCGATCCACAACGCTCGCCGTGTTCGCGATCTCCGGAGGGCTCGCGGGTCTCGCCGGCATCAGCGAAGTCTCGGGCCAGATCGGACAGCTGCAGCCCTCGATATCCCCGGGCTACGGCTTCACGGCGATCACAGTGGCGTTCCTGGGGCGGCTCAATCCGCTCGGTATCCTCGTCGCCGCCCTCGTGGTTGCGCTCACCGTCATCGGCGGCGAGAGCGCGCAGATCCTTCTCAAGCTCCCGCTCGATCTCTCGACGGCCTTTCAGGGCATCCTGCTCCTTTGCGTCCTCGCGGCGGACGCCCTGGTGACCTACCGCCTGCGGGTCGTCGGGCAGGCGGTGGCGGCATGAAGGTTGTTGTGCGTTCCGAGTTCCTCGAGGCTCGCAGTCCGTTCCTGATCATTCGTCGGGATAATGCCGCGCGGGTGCAGGCTGATCTCGACAGGGCAGGATGGCGATGACGGCCTACGAAGCCATACTCCTCACCATCATCACGGCATCGACGCCTCTCCTCATCGCAGCCTTGGGCGAACTGGTGACGGAGCGCTCCGGCGTTCTCAACCTCGGCGTCGAGGGCATGATGGCCATGGGGGCGGTCTGCAGCTTCGCTGCCGCCGTGACCTTCGACTCGACGCTGATCGGAGTGTTCTGCGGCATGCTCGCGGGCGTGCTGATGGCGGCGCTCTTTGCCCTGGTGGTGCTGGGCTTTGCCGCGAACCAAGTCGGCTCCGGCCTGGCTCTCACGATCCTGGGCCTGGGGCTGTCCGGCCTCATCGGCGCGCCCTTCGTGGGCTCGCGTCGCGATCCCGTCGGGGCGCTCTCGATCCCAGGCCTCAGCGACCTGCCGGTCGTGGGCCGGATCCTGTTTCAGCAAGACCCCTTCGTCTACGCCTCGCTCGCCCTGACGATCGGCGCCGGCCTGTACCTCGCGCGCACCCGCGCGGGCCTCACCCTGCGGTCCGTCGGCGAGAACCACACTTCCGCACACGGATTGGGCTTGCCGGTTCTCAAGACCCGGCTCCTCGCCATCCTGTTCGGCGGCGCCTGCGCGGGTTTGGCAGGGGCCTACCTGTCCCTCGTTTACACCCGTTTCTGGTCCCCCGGCATGACCGCGGGCCGAGGCTGGATCGCCCTTGCGCTCGTCGTTTTCGCGGCCTGGCGGCCGGGATGGGTGCTCGTCGGCGCCTATATCTTCGGCGCCGCCACGGTGCTGCAGCTTCACGCGCAGGCCGCCCAATGGGGCATCCCGTCTCAGGCTCTCTCGGCGCTGCCCTATCTCGCCACCATCCTGGCCCTGCTCTTGCTTTCGATCCGGCACGGGAGAGCAATCGGGGCACCGGGCTCGCTCGGAACGCCGTTCGTCCCCGACCGCTAAACCGGCCCTTGATGGCCCCATTCCGACCCGCCAATCTGGGCCGCGAGGCGGATTGCGGGACGGGCTGAGACCTGCAACAGATTCGTCAGACCAGAAGAAGAGGGAGAGGTCATGATCAATCGCAGAACCCTGGGCGTGCTCGCCGGCGCCGCTGCGCTCGCGCTCACCGCCGGAAGCGCCGCCGCGCAGCAGAAACTCAAAGTGGGCTTCATCTATGTGGGTCCTGTCGGCGACCACGGCTGGAGTTACCAGCACGATGTAGGCCGCAAGGCGATCGAGAAGGAGTTCGGCAACCGGGTCGAGACCACCTTCGTGGAAAGCGTTCCGGAGGCCGATTCCGAGCGCGCCATCGAGCAGCTCGCCCGCACGGGCCACAACCTGATCTTCACGACGTCCTTCGGCTTCATGGAGCCGACCCTGAAGGTCGCGAGGAAGTACCCGAACATCAAGTTCGAGCACGCGACCGGCTACAAGCGCGCCGACAACCTCGCGACCTATGCGGCGAAATTCCACGAGGGCCGCTACATCATCGGCCAGATCGCCGGCAAGATGACGAAGACGAACACGATCGGTTACGTCGGCGCCTTCCCGATCCCGGAGGTGGTGTCCGGCATCAACGCCTTCTTCCTCGGCGCGCAATCGGTGAACCCGAACGTGAAGATCAAGGTCGTTTGGGCGAACACCTGGTACGACCCCGCCAAGGAAGGCGATGCCGCCAAGGCGCTCCTCGACCAGGGCGTCGACATGCTGGCCCAGCACACCGACAGCCCGGCCCCGATCCAAGCCGCCGAGGCCCGCGGCCGCATGGGCTTCGGTCAGGCCTCCGACATGGAGCGCTTCGCCCCGAAAGCGCAGCTCACCGCCATCATCGACGATTGGGGGCCCTATTACGTCGCCCGCGTCCGCGCGGCGCTCGACGGCACCTGGAAGTCCCAGGACACCTGGCACGGGCTGAAAGAGGGCATGGTCGTCATGGCCCCCTACAAGAACATGCCAGACGACGTGAAGAAGCTCGCCCAAGAGACGGAAGCCGCCATCAAGGCGGGCACGCTCAACCCCTTCAAGTGCCCCATCACCGGCCAGGACGGCAAGGAGATCGAGTGCAAGGGCAAGGGCGCGCTGTCGGACGAGCAGGTGCTCGGGATGAACTTCTACGTGAAGGGCGTCGACGACAAGCTGCCGCAATAGCGCCGGTCGACGTCGAGATCGGGGCGGCCGGGGGACCGGCCGCCCTTTCCATGTCTTGATCCCGAACGCACACCTGTCCATGACCGGCGCGACCGCCACGAAGGAGGTGACGATGCCCGAACTCATTCGCATCACCCCGCAGGACGTGCTCATCGTCGTCGACGTGCAATACGACTTCCTGCCCGGCGGCGCCCTCGCGGTGCCGGATGGCGACGAGGTGATCGGGCCGATCAACCGCCTCGCGCGGCTCTTCTCCCATGTGGTGCTGACGCAGGACTGGCACCCGCCCGGGCACGCCTCCTTCGCGTCGAGCCATCCCGGCAAGCAGCCCTTCGAAACTACGACGCTCGCCTATGGGACGCAGGTACTCTGGCCCGACCACTGCATCCAGGGCAGCCGCGGCGCCGCAATCGCAGCGGAGCTCGACCTGCCCAATGCCGAACTCGTCATCCGCAAGGGCTACAATCCTGCGATCGACAGCTATTCCGGCTTCATGGAGGCCGACAGGAGCACCCGGACGGGTCTCGCGGGCTACCTCGCGGAACGGGGTTTCCAGCGCGTCTTCTGCGCCGGTCTCGCGACGGATTACTGCGTGTCCTGGACGGCCCTCGACGCCAAGGCCGCGGGCTTTGAGACGTTCGTGATCGGGGATGCCTCGCGGCCGATCGACAACCAGGGTTCGCTGGCTTCGGCCTTCGAGGCTTGGGAGGAGGCGGGGGTCCACGCGATCGAGAGCAAGGCTTTCACCCGCGCATAGAGGGCTGTCGAGGAGTCCGGGATGCTCCTCCTGGACGGACGCTTAGAGCGTTTTCGAGTGAGGTGCATCCACCTCACGAGATCAATGCTCTAAACCGCCATGCCGTGGAGGTCGTATTCGTCGGCGCGCTCGATCTTCACGGTGACGATGTCGCCTGCCCTCAAGGGACGCCGCGAAGCCACGTACACGGTCCCGTCAATCTCCGGGGCGTCGTATTTCGAACGCCCCTTGGCAACACTGGGCCCAGCCTCGTCGATGATCACGGGGAGGCGTTTGCCGACCTTCGCCTTTTGCAGCTTGGCACTCACCTCGCGCTGCGTTTTCATGAAGCGGTGCCAACGCTCGTCCTTGGCTTCCGGCGGGACGGGATTGCCGATCTCGTTCGCAGGCGCGCCCTTCACGGGCTCGTAGCGGAAGCAGCCCACGCGGTCGAGCTTAGCCTCCTTCAGCCAGTCCAGAAGAAAATCCACATCGTCCTCGGTCTCGCCCGGGAAGCCGACGATGAATGTCGAACGGATGGCGAGGTCCGGGCACATCTCGCGCCAGCGCCGCACCCGCTCCAGGGTCTTCTCCTGGTGGGCCGGGCGGCGCATGGCCTTCAGCACATTCGGGGAGGCGTGCTGGAAGGGGATGTCGAGATAGGGAAGGATCTTCCCCTCCGCCATGAGCGGGATCACTTCGTCCACATGGGGGTAGGGGTAGACGTAGTGCATCCGCACCCACACTCCCATGTTGCCGAGTTCGCGGGCGAGGTCGAAGAAGCGGGTCCGCACCTCCCGGTCCTGCCACAGGCTCGGCTGATATTTGAGATCGACTCCGTAGGCGCTGGTATCCTGGGAGATCACCAGGATCTCCTTCACGCCGGCTTTGACGAGCTTCTCGGCCTCCCGCAGCACCTCCCCGGCGGGACGGCTCACGAGATCGCCCCTGAGCTTAGGAATGATGCAGAAGGAACAGCGGTTGGAGCAGCCCTCGGAAATCTTCAGATAGGCATAATGCCGGGGGGTTAGCTTCACCCCGTGGTCGGGCACGAGATCGAGGAACGGATCGTGCGAGGGCGGAGCCGCTTCGTGGACGGCCGAGACCACGCTCTCGTAGGCCTGTGGCCCCGTGATCGCCAGGATATTGGGGAAGCGATCGCGGATCTGCTCGGGCTCGGCGCCCATGCAGCCCGTGACGATCACCCGTCCATTCTCAGCCATGGCTTGGCCGATGGCATCGAGGGACTCGGCCTTGGCGCTGTCGAGGAAGCCGCAGGTGTTGACGATCACGACATCCGCGCCATCGTGCTTCTTCGTCAGCTCGTAGCCCTGAGCCCGAAGCTGCGTGATGATCCGCTCCGAATCCACCAGCGCCTTGGGGCAGCCGAGCGATACGAAGGAAACCTTAGGCGCGGGAGCATTCATCCGCCAACATCCATCCATCAAGGCGGCCCGCGCGAGATCTCGCGCGAAGGGCAGCCAAACTCTCGTGAGAAGGCAGAGCGGGGTCTAGGTCGGCGGGGAGGGGAGCCTTCGATCCCAACCCGGCCTGCGGCGCTTAAACCGAGCCCCGCCGTGGAGCAAGAGAACCGGCAACGCGACCGTCCGGCACACCAGCATCCCGGAGGCAGCGGGAGGGGACCTCGCCGCGGACCTGGATGCCACCCCATATGGCCTCGCGTCATGGCGAGAACAAGGAAGCCTGGGTTCTGCATCCCCTAGGGGCGCGGACAAAGAAAAAAGCCCGGCTTGGGGCCGGGCGGGGTCATGGCGACCAGGGATCTCTTCCGGCACAGAACCTAGCCCTATGGCGGGGGGACGCACGCCAAAAGTAAAGGACTGGTTAACGGGTCCGACCCGGGGCCGGGGGCAACGACAAAGCCGCCTGGGTTTGTGGCCTCCTGTGTGCGCAGTTTGCGGTTGGCAACACGGGAATCGAAGCGCCTGACAGCCTATCTGTTGTCCGACATAGGGGTTCTCACGGCAATGCAGGCCGCCTGTGGTCCAGCTTGCGCCGAGCGGGACCAGATCCCGCATCTTCCGATTCATGCTTCATGGGCGAAGAGGCATTGAGCGGGTTCGTCTGCCCATCCCCTGGTTCATCGGACTTCCGGATGGTCCTGCTTAAGCAGTGGAGACCCGCCGATCCGCCAGCGCTCGGGGGCAAGGAGGATGCGCTTCCTCGGCGCTGCCTCGAAGCCCATCGGTGGGCGAGACAAATCGATGAAGCGACCAATCTGCTGTTGGAAGTCGGCCCCCTCGCGCCAGATGCCGACGTTGATAAAGGTGGTCCAGTTTTCGTTGAACTCCCACTGCATCCAGGGATACTGCTCGCGACTGTCAACGCGGTTCATGAACTCGCCGATAAGTCCGGACCGATCAGGAACGGTAGACCGTGTAGACCAGTACTCCAGGAACTCGTTCTCCTGCCCTTTCTTGATCCGCCACTCGACGGCAATGATGCGCATCGCGGTCGTTGCGCTCTCGGTTGCTGGAGGGGATGCTTGAGGGGCTGTAGGAGCGGGAGCCGGCTGCGCCTGAGCCGACGCCGCGTCGGGGAAGCAGAGTGTTGCAGCCAGAGCGGCCATGCCCAGGGTTTGCTGTAGGCGAAGGAGTCGGTTTGGCATGAGGCGCACTTTCCACAAGCAGGCTGATATTCAGGTGTTATCGATACGTTCGAGTTCTCGATAGTAAGTGCCTGCACAGGTGCTGCAAGATGTATGAACGTTCAATCTGCGCTCCTCCGCCGGGGTGTTGCGTCGGGCTGCTGTGTTCTTTAGGCACGGGCAGAAGCCCGAATGTTGGATGCTCGCTGGCGAATCCGGCACATTGATGCAGGCGATCTGGCTGCACTTGAGTACACGATCTAGTTGTACGACCGCGCCAAAGCCGGCTCGAGTGCCGATGCGGTGCTATTTGCCAAGCTCACCGATGAGCTTTGCGTCACCCACAAGGCCGACGACCTCCTCGTCATCCAAGTCACAATTGCGCTGGTTTGTTGCTGTCCACCGAGCGTGGTTCCGGCCGCGCAAGGCAGCGCGCAACTTCAGCGTGCTCATTGTTTGAGCATCCAGAAGCTACCTTTGCGGACCGTTCACCTGCGAGTTCGTAGGGGTCCGTGCCGCCATCAGCGAGATGCGGGCGTTGACTCACAGCCTGCGGGCCCTGTTCGACCAGGGCTGCCCAAGGGGTCGAACAATCAGGAGGGCTCGTCGGCCTTCCTGGTGAGGTGCCTCAATCCAACGAGTGTGGCTTCCACGCGGTTGGAAACCCCAAGCGCCCTGAAGATTACCGCCAGATGCGCCTTTACGGTGTGCTCCGACCGGCCCATCTCCTGCGCGATGTCCCGGTTCGATTTGCCTTGCGCCATCAACTCCAGCACCTCCTGCTGACGAGGCGTCAACCTCCCGGCGGTCGGCACCTCCTCCAGCGTGGTCTCGGGAGCCATCGTCGGCCCGGTTGGTCTGTCGGGCGTCTGGGCGCCTTCATGCAGCGCTGCGTGCACCAGCTGAAGCAGCGTACCCTGGTGGATCGGTTTCGCCAGGAAGTAGGTTCCCGGAGGCAGCTTGCCCTCATCGGGGGCTACCTGCCCCGACATGACCACGACCCCGATGCCCCGTTCCTCGCGCACCCGACGCGCAAGGGCATATCCGTCCAGACCGTCATGCGACAGCATCACGTCAGTGACGACCGCCCTGAAGTCAGGGGCGGCATTCAAGACCTCCAGCGCCTCCTCGGCTGAAGCCACCGGCACAGGCTGGTAGCCGCCTTCCTCCAGCATGTCTGCGAGCTCCAGGCGCAGGAGCACCTCATTCTCGACGACCAGAACCAGAGGCTGCCTGTCACTGGCCTCTCGTGACGCTGATGCCATAGTGCCTCCCCACCTGAGGCGCACCCAGACCCCTCTCTCAGTGCGTCATCTGCGGCAAAGGTAAATCTATTGGTGGATTCGAGCAATCGTGCTGCGTCACCGGCTCTCGCCTCTGACCCCTTTCCTGGCGCCGGAGGAGCGAAGCCAGCGGCCACCTCAAGCACCGGATGCGGGCGGAACCATCGCCGGTCGTGTGCTGAGCCGCACCGCGCGGCCTGCATCCGCTCGTCAATAGTGCGGGGGAGGCCACAGGAAGCACGCTGCCGGCCTAAGGCCAGGGGAGCCGCCATGACCGTCTACTTCTTTCACCTGCGCAACGAGGACACGCTTCTGGAAGACGGCGAGGGGACCGACCTCCCTAGCCTTCATGCCGCTCTGCTGCAGGTCCTTCAGGCCAGGAGCGAACTTGCCGCTGATACGGAGGGCGACGTCGACGGCCTCGCCTTCGAGGTCACCGATAGCAGCGGACGTCTGCTCCTCAAGGTGCCCGTGGGCAAAGGCCGCCACTACCTTCCTTCCGCCTTACAGCCGCACTGCAAAACCGACGCGTGGCGCTCCACCGCGGTGGCAGGCCACCTCCACTGACGCCAACCGCAAGGTGAAACGCTTCGGCCGAGGCGCAGGCGGCTGCCGCCGGGTCTTGAGGGTCATGGTGGCCCGTCCGATCCGGTGTGCGATAAAGAGAGGGGACGGCCTTGCAGGCGCTCCGCGTCCCGTGCTTCGCCGATTGAGATCGGGAGGATTTGCGGCTTCCGGTCGTAGAGGGTAGGGGACGCAATGCCTTTACAAAGGTTCAGGCGTCTCGACGGCTTCCAGGGAGTTCAGTCTGAGAGAACCATTCTTTCCGAGGCCTTGAAGAGCAAACATGGCGGAGGGGTGTCCGTAGAACTATGATCCACCACGGTTCAAATGTGTCCAAGTCAGTGGATCCGCTGTACTGAAATCATTGATCTTTCTGCTCTTCTTGTCCATCCTCGTCCGCGCCGATCCACCTCAATCCAGCTGTTCTGCTGGGGCTGATGCTGGGGCTGATCGCTAGGTAGAGGGCCTCAGGCATGGGCAGCGCACTCCACAAACTCTCCGCACGCCGCGTCACTACCGAGGTCAAGACAGGCCGCCACTCCGATGGTGGAGGGCTGTACCTGGTGGTCGGCCCTACGGGCTCCCGCAAGTGGCTCTTCATCTACAGGAGCGCCGGCAAGCAGCGTGAGATGGGCCTCGGCGCTGCAGTTGGTGCCGAGGCGGTTTCGCTCGCCGAGGCCCGCATCCGTGCGGCCGAATGTCGGGCCGTGCTGGCGAGGGGCGCCGATCCCATTGAGGTCCGCCGTGAGCAGAAGGCGCAGGCACCTCTCCGGCTGGTGCCAACATTCGGCGAGTTCGCGGACCGTTACATCGAGGCCCATCGCTCCAGCTGGCGTAACGAGAAGCACATTGGCCAATGGCAGACGACGCTCTCAACTTATGCGGCTCCCCTCCGGGACAAGGTGGTCGATGAGGTCACGCGCGAGCACGTGCTGGCGATCCTCAAGCCCATCTGGGCCACGAAGAATGAGACTGCCTCCCGCCTGAGGGGCCGCATCGAAGTAATACTTGATGCCGCCAAGGCCGAGGGATTGCGTCAGGGCGAAAATCCGGCTGCCTGGAAAGGCAACCTGAAGCACTCTTTACCCAAGCGGCAGAAGCTGCAGCGGGGGCACCACCCGGCCATGGCGTATGAGAAGGTGCCCGTCTTCGTGCAGGCGCTGCGGGCCCGGGATGCGACTGCGGCAAGGGCACTAGAGTTCCTCATCTTAACTGCCGCCCGCAGCGGCGAGGTCCTGGGAGCACGCTGGGGCGAGATCGATCTTGAGCGGGGGATCTGGATCGTGCCGACCGCCCGCATGAAGGCTGGACGGGAGCACCGGGTACCACTGTCGGATAGGGCGAAGACGATCCTGGAGGCGATGGCTGCCGTGAGGGCAGGAGATCTCGTGTTCCCTGGACGGGGCGGACGGCCGATGTCGAACATGGCCATGGAGATGCTGCTGAGGCGGATGAAGGAAGACGAGGTGACGGTGCACGGGTTCCGGTCCTCGTTCCGCGACTGGGCAGCCGAGGAGACGCCGTTCCCGCGTGAGATCGCAGAGGCCGCGTTAGCCCACGTGGTGGGGGACAGCACGGAACGCGCCTACCGCAGAGGCGACGCGCTTGAGCGCCGGCGCGAGCTCATGCAGGCTTGGGCCGACTACGTCATGATGCAGGATACCAAGATTTGACTGAGCGACGTTACTGGCCGGGTGCAACCGGCGTTGTTCCTCCGGGTCATGTGACCGTGACTCTGTCGGACGATGCGTGGGAACAGGTTCAGAACATCGTCAAGGAGCGCTTGGGACGGCCGCCCCCTCCGGACTTCAGAGCGGCGCTCGACGGGGCGCTCCAAGTCTATCAAGCATCCGCATACCTACAAGAGCGAGGGAGCCCAAAGCAGGTTCGGTACAACTTGCAAAGGGCGATCAAGGCAGCCCTGAATCTGAATGCCAGGCTCAATGATCTCGACGGGAATAGCCGACAACTCCTCGGGGAAGTGCCCGGTGGAGATATTTCCCAACTTTATGCTTCGCTTGAGAAAGTTGTCTTGGCGTTGGACGCAGCGGAACGAAAGGCAGGGGAGTGGTCGAAGACCCGCGCAGGCGTGCGAGATAATGGTCCCGCCAACATGGCGTATTACTTGGCTAAAGGACTTCGGCAGTACTTGCAACACGAGGCGGTATCGACAGAGCAGGGGCTCTTCGCGCAGCTCTATGCCGTTCTGGCTGATCTCGTGAATGCCTCATCAGACGGAAAGGCAATCCGAGCAGCACTCCGCGCCGTTCGAGAACGGGAGCGCCAAGAGGCGGGCAGCTAGATCAGGTTCCTTCAATTAGGCAGAGGGAAAATTCGGAGAAATCTTTCTTCGAAATCTGCCTCCGAGGAGCCCAAGCGAGATCAGTAGATCAGGCACCGATCCATTCGGATCCGGAGACCTCTACTATGATGATCTCGTTACCTGAGACGGGCTTTGTCCGGCTTCCCACCGTTCTCCAGCACATCCCTGTGAGCCGCTCCACCTGGTGGGAGGGCGTTCGCACCGGCCGTTTTCCCCAAGCGGTCAAGATCGGCGACGTGACCGCCTGGCGGGCGGAAGAAATTCGCGCCCTGATCGCGGCCCTCGCAGACGCCCAGGCCGAGCGCGCCAAGCAGATCGGCGGGATGCGGTCGTGATGAGCAGGGGACGACAGCAGCGCCTGGGCGCGCGAAATGGCGCCCACTCTCTTCACTCACGCCCGGAGCCTCGAGTTGCTGGACAACCCGGCGGTCCGTGCCGTGGCGCGCCGTACGGGCGTCAGCCTAACCCTCGCCCTCGTGATCGTGGAGCTCGCCGGTCTGACAAAGGAGCAGAAGTGATGAGCAACAGCACCAACCTCACCACTGCTCTCGCGCTTGCGCGTGTCGGCCTTCCCGTGTTGCCCGTGCGGGTCAACTACAACCAGGCAACCGGCCGCTGGGACAAGCGGCCGCTCGTCCCGAGCTGGCAGGAGCGCGCCGCCGCCGATGAGGCTGGCGTGCGCGCCTTCTGGCGTCAGTACCCGCAGGCCCTGCCAGGTCTTGCTCTCGGGCGCGCCGGCCTCGTCGTCCTCGATGCCGATCGGCACGGCGGACCGGATGGCGTGCGCGCCTTCCAGGACCTCGTCACCCGGCATGGCCTCCCTGCCGGGGCTGTGAAGGTGAACATAGCCGGGTCTGGGGAGCACTGGATCTTCCGCAACTGCCCGGAAGATCCCCTCGGCAACGGCGAGGGCGTGCTGCCTGGCGGCATCAACATGCGCGGGCGCGGCGGCTTCATCGTTGCGCCAGGAGGTGTCCGCCCGGACG
>JAESFL010000293.1_pt1 | contig 41750 bp, 37 predicted proteins | sample 9269401 | NCBI WGS metagenome assembly JAESFL01 (sample SAMN14506025, study PRJNA617098) | algae metagenome | isolation source: Gloeocapsa sp. UFS-A4-WI-NPMV-4B04 and co-occurring heterotrophs from desert... | place: USA: Utah | collected 2006-10-01 | reverse complement strand
CAACCGTCGTCTCAAGGCCCATCCCGTCCCCGTGCTGCCCATCAAGGTGAAGATCAAACCCGTGCTGCAGGCCCGGGGCGAAGCCGTTCATCTGTTCCCCTTGACCACAGTCATAAGAGTGCATTGAGTGGTATGTTGATACTGCTGCAACTGGAGCGGTCTGAGTGTCTGAATCACGTAAATGCGCGGCAGAAAGCGCGAGGGCGTCCCTTTCAGCGGGCCAACAGGCCGTCCATCTGGAGGATATCGGTCAATACTTCCCCGAAGGATGGCGCTTGGATAGCGATACAGCTATCCCGCATTCTGAAGCGGATAGCGTAACCGCATTGTATTGTGCGTCACAGCAATGACGATCGGTTTTCTATTCACAACTATGCTCTCACGGAGGCGCACCAGCTGGTGCTCAATCCGGGAAATGTCCGTTTAGGCCATTTTGCGCGCTTTGGTGGCATCGTGTGTGTGTCAGGCGTGGGGCTTCCCGGTTTTCTTAGCTATTCCAGGCAATAACACCTACTAGGGTTGGGCAATGAACGCCACAAGGTCCGAACATCGTATAGCTGTTTACATTCTCGACGCAGATTATGGGCGGACGGGCGAGGTCACAGGGCACTTCAAGACCAAACTAGAAGCTGAATACGGCTGCATTTTTGAAGAGGTCGACATCGGTGCCGGTGCGTCGCTTCCGGCGTGGGTTACATGGCCTCGAGCTATTGCTGGTGGTGCGGTTCTGCTCTTTCTGAGCGGAGAGCCTATTGTGAAAAACCTGGAGGACTGGTCCAAGATCTACAACTCGATAGCCCCGTTTTTTAAGATGGGCACCATCTTAAATAAGGACGGAGCAGCTGTTGTTGCGATGCGCGAGATCCAGCGCAAGCTCGGCGTTGTCCCTAAGGCCGCGCGGTTGATCGGGTATGAAGTTCTGCCTTATGCATCAGACGAGGAGCTTCGCGAAGTCACTTGTGTCGCGAGCTTGGAGAACGGTGGTTCACCCCTCCCTGACCCATCGTTCATCGGGTTTGGGACCCACGTGTTCTGCATCGACGCTGATGAGCGTAGGTTCATCGTCACAGTCAATGTTATAAGGGCTGGCGACAAGGGCATCACGATACGCGAGTTGTGGCCATCAAGTTCCGCCCTCGCATCAAGCGAACGAAAAGAAGACCTAGCGCGAGAGGAAAAGGACGTAGGAGCTGGTGAGAGAAGTAAGCAGATCAAAAGCAAACCAAAGAGCGCACCTCGTGGTAAAGGTCCCAAATGAGAGCGACACCTCGACATTGCCTGGTCCCGTAGCAGAGTCGGGAGGTTTACCCCTTTAGCGGACCTGAAAAAGCAGCGGCATCCTTCCGCGATTGTCTGCATCCGGGATGCGATCCAGACTCTGGCTGGGAACTACCCTTAGAGGCTGCTGAGCGCTCAAGCTGTAAGGTAGAGCCAAGTTCAAACCCGGCTGGAGGTACTATTGTGATAGCAAGAGTTTAAATCGACTTAGGCCCCCTTAGATCGACAACCCGCCTAACCTGAACTGCCGACCACGACCTACCACGAGCTGCAGGAATGCCGCGCCGAGTGAGCTCTTCTGCAATCCTGTCCGAGGACGTAGCACCCGCTCGGCGGACCTCCTCGATCACCGGAGCGAGTTCCCTAGCTCTGGCCGCCGCTCGCGCTGTTCTGGTCGCCCGACCTCTGGCCTGCCCCTCCTCCGCGTTCTTGAGGTTCTCGACCCTTCCGATCCGCTGGCCCCGAGCTTTGGCGGCAGCTAGGGCGGCCCTGGTCCGCTCGGCGATCATGCGCCGCTCCGCCTGAGCGACCACGGCCAGGATGCCCACCACCATCTCGTTGGCTTCAGGCATGTCGGCCGCTACGAACTTCACCTCGGCCTTCTGAAGGCCGAGTAGGAAGTGGGCGTCTCGGGAAAGGCGGTCGAGCTTCGCGATGACGAGGGTGGCCTTGTAGAGGCGGCAGAGGGCCAGGGCCTGTTCGAGCTTGGGGCGATCATCCTTCTTCCCGCTCTCGACCTCCACGAACTCCGCGACCAACTCCCATCGGTTACAATTCAGGAAGGCCTCTACGGCTCTTCGCTGAGCCTCAATGCCCAGGCCGCTCACGCCCTGCCTAGTCGTGGAGACGCGGAGGTAGCTGACATAGCGGCCCGTCATGGAGACTGTTCTCCTAGTTAATTCATTGGTCTAACCAATCTTGGGCCAATGTACTGATGAGGCAGGATGCTGCTAGGTTCAAGATTTAGTCTCCGGAACAAGCCGTCCACCCGGGTCACTCCTGGTCGATACCCCGTGTTGAAGCGGCCCTGATCCTTACGAGCGCTTCGCGCATCGCTGCAGCAAAGGTGGGGCGGTCGTATAGGTCATTGTGCCCTGCATCAATGGAGCGCTCAAAGACAAGGTTGGGGATTGCCGCGCGCAAAGGGGTGCTGCGCCGTGCCGGCACGATGGTGTCCCGCTCCGCGATGATGAGGGCAGTCGGCACACGGGACTCACGAACGAAGTCGATGGTGGGCATTTGGTGGCGAAGAAGCAGGCCGACGGGAGCCCACCAATAGGTATCACGAGCCATGGCCTCCAATGAGTCGAAAGGTGTCACAAGAATGAGGCCTGCGGCAGGCCGATGCCGGGCCAGATAAGCTGCCACTCCAGAGCCAATGCTGAACCCAACCGCGATGACCCGTTCTCGTGCATCCGCCTGCTGCAGGTGGTCGACAATCAGAAGCGAGTCCGACAGCAGCGCCTCTGCGCTGGGTCTGCCAGAGCTCGGGGCATAGCCGCGATAATGGAACGTCACGACATTCTGGTCCGGAAAGAGGTCGTGCAGGTAAAGGGCCATGGCTTCGGCGTTCCAGGCGTTCCCGCCGAAGCCCAGCAGCGTCGGACTACCCATAGAACCTACCCCTCTGGCCGGTATTCGCACACCGACGAGGACTTCGCCGTCCGGTGCCCTGACCTTTAACTGCTCCGCTGATGTGGGAAGCTGAACCTGTGCGAGCCCAGCAAGGCCGGTGGGGAAGATGAGCCAGGTCTGGGCAAGATACATCACCGCAATGACGGCGACGTAGAGTGCCGCCAAGCCGAGCACGAGTTTGGTGATCCACATAGATTCGATCCCGTCGCTTCGGTTTCACAATGCTTGCACTGGCCCGCGCGGTACCAAAACCTGACTGTCGCTAAAACGGCACGCGAGAGCAGGCTGATCCGTAAAGGGCGAAGTGAAGGCCGGTCTTCGACTGCGGCCCGAGGAAGAAGGCCCAAAAGCGTTCTTTGCCAGAAAAATTATTTTCTGAACGAGCCAATGGCACCAGATTGAAGGTGCGATGGGAACCCGCAACGTCTCTGCTTCGTCCCTGAACTCTGCCGCGAAAAAGCCCTGCCCACAGGCAGCCACGAGGACCAGCAGCACGGAACCGGTATTCGTCGGATCGCTGGGAGCCGGTCGAAACTGAGATCCGCATGAAGAGCAGGCGTCGAACTGCATCAGGCGTTCGATGCTGCCCACTCATTTTGCCCGCTCGCTGTCCCTGACTCCGCGTTGGGGCCGCCATCTCGGACTAGTGTAGTTCATGTGCCGGTCGGTGCTTAGCCTATTGCCCGTATGGCGACATCACACTTGAGCTGCTGTTCATCTTCGGGAGGTGGTGATGAGGATATGGTCGAGGAACAAGACGTATCGCCGACCCGTGGATCTCATGGGACAGACCGGGTACGCCACCGACGAGGGGGCTCTCATCCCCTGGCCCGTGATGAGCTACTTCATGGAGGGAATCCAGGAGACGAGGGACAACCTCCATGCTCTGCTCGACGAGATGAAGAAGTGGCACAATCAGATCCCGGACGGCGAGGAGCGGGTGGAGAGCATGAGGCGCATGCATGACGACGCTGCAAGGCCCATGGAGCAGATCGCATCCGTGCACGAGGCTGCCTCACGGGCCGAGGCCCGGGGCAGGGGAGAGAGCGTGCCGGTCGGGAGGCGCCGCTGAGCTGAATGCCCGTTGACTTTAGGAAGCCCGCAGTCATCGGGGCTTTGACGATCCGACCTCCTGCGGATCGTGAATCAGCGTGGTTGCATTCTCTGTCGGGGATGGGAGTACCAGATCCCGACAGAGGGTCATGTAAAGTGACGCACCCCACGCACTGCGCTTGCGCGGGACTCAGCTCGATTTTATAGCTTCCTTCCCATGCATACGAAACATCGTGGGGCGACCTTCAGCTCAACTCTGTGCGTCTGACGCGGGCGGATTGCGCCTTCCGCAGGGGAGGGGGATTCGCTCCGGAGAGGACGAATGGCGGAAGCAAGTGCGACCTGGACGGATGAGCGTCTTGATCGTCTCAAGAAGCTCTGGAGCGAGGGTCTAAGCGCCAGCCAGATTGCAGCCGAGTTGGGTGTGACCCGCAACGCGGTGCTCGGCAAGAGCCATCGGCTTGGCCTCGTTCGCAATCCCTCTGCGAAGGCGGATTCACCTCATCCACTGAAGCCAAGTCGACCGCTGCCCCCGACTTCAACGACCGAACCCTTCATGAAACATGGCCCGAAGACTGTGACCGACATGGGGAGCTGCCAACCTGCCGCACAGCCCAGTGCGGAGCCGCCTCAAGTGGAGGCGGTGTCGCCTCAGCCCGAGGGCGTCACAATCATGGAGCTGCGTGAGAGCATGTGCCGGTGGCCGAACGGGGATCCCACCAGGCCGGAATTCCGGTATTGCGGCGCGGGCGCCATCGAAGGCCTGCCCTACTGCTCTCATCACGCGCGGATCGCCTACCAGCCCTCTGCCGATCGCAAACGCCTGCGCGCCTGAGCCGCGGCCCACAGTGACCGCAGGTGAACAGTGGCAGCCTTTCGGCTGGAACCGCGTGGATCCCGAGGCGTTTCTCATGGGAACAAAAGCAGAACAGAGGATCCCATGACCCAGAGGAAGACCACGCCTGACCGTCCGGTGGAAAACCCGAAGGCCAGCCCGAACACGGACTCCAACCAGATCAAGGATCCCAGCGATTGGGTCACAGGCGACGAGCCCATGACGGGGGCTCAAGCGTCGTACCTGAAGACGCTCTCCGAGCAGGCTCACGACCCGAAGGCCTATGACCCTGAGCTGGACAAGGCCGAGGCGTCAAAGCGCATAGATCAGCTCAAGGAACAGACTGGGCGCTAAAGCCTGTATGGGGAGGGCCTGTTCCATGGGTCGGACAGAGGCCCTCCTTTGCTTGTCACTCAGCCGCGTTACCGCCACATCACAAAGACACTGTGATGAACGTGATGCGCCATCTCCTGACCGGGCCTGCCTGCGAGACCGCACGAGAGCCGGTGGTGCCGACCGTTGGCCTCTGCCGCCGGAGCAGACCGGCTGGTGCCGACCGGGTCGTCGAGTTCGCTCCAGGCGAGTTCGTGCAGATCCGAGCACCCGTCCAAAGCGTCGTTGTCCAATCCGTTGGAGGCCCTCTGCCGCCCTTCGCAGTACCTTGTCATGTTCTCGATGAGCGGCAGGACATCGAGTTGGTGATCCTGCACGACGCTCCTTGGCTTGAGAACTCGGAGAGACTGCCCGAACGCCTGCAGGCATTCAGCCCCACGGGCCGCGCCATCGTCGCCGATCAGACACTCGAGGAGCAGCTCTCCCAAGCAGGCGCGCACCTCTGGACTGATGTGCTGGTCGATGCCCCAGCCCAAGATCTCGATGTTGTGGTTGAGGCTCTTGCAACCATCCTGACTGGCCAGCTCCTTGCCTGTCTGGATTGGGCTGATCTGCGAGCTGTTGCAGGTGGAAGGCGGGGCCGACCAGGCCGTGGCCGGGCCATCGTGGTGAATGGCGTCGGAGACGAGCGCGTCGCTGCAACACTGAACGATGAGCTGTCCCGCCTTGCAGGAGAGGGCTTCAATGGTGGCATCCTCCTGATGCAGCTCGTCACGCCGCAGGACGAAGCACTGCTGACGCTTGAGCGTCTGGATCGGTTCGCCGCCAATTTTCGGATGGGCGCGGGTGAGCGGGATCTTATTCTGACCGCTTCGACGATTGCGAGCCGCAACGCTGTTGCTGTCGTTGCTTTCCGCCCTGTAGGCAATCGGCCTCGTTAGGATTGCGAACATAGAGATGTGGGCTTGCGTCTCGGCCTTGAGCTCGGGCCAATTGCACTTGTCTCCTGTTCAAACGCTTTGAGGATCACCCACCAAGATCGTCCAATCAACCTTGTGGGAAATAACCCTCGTCTATGGCGAACACGTAGAGCTTCCGCTCCAGCTCGGTCAGGTCGTTTGAAAGCCAATCATTGTTGGCGATGACCAACATGTAAGCGAATGGCTCAGCAGGCGTGCCCTTCCAGGCATCGTTGTTCTTCTCGATGTGCAAGCCGGCTCCAATCACGACTTCATAGGTAAAGCCGGGCACGCCCTTGTGCCAGTCGCATCCACTGATCGGCTCGAGGTCGATGACCTCACGCCTGAGTGACTGAAATTCTCGGAACGTCATGATGATGCCTCCTTACGCAAATTTCGCACCGACCATATCGCAGATGCGTTTCATTGCCAGCAGCGTCGCAGGATGGGCAACTTCGATATACGCGGTCTTCCCATCCGCGGATGGAAAATCGGCGGACGGCCTACGGTTTTAACCGGAGAGATCCAGTGAGAGACATCATCCAATCTGAATCGTGCCGACAATCTTCTCGCGTGTTCGGATGTCACAGTTCATCCTCATGAGGGTAACCGGCGAGCGGAGCGAGCCTGCGCGGAGCGAAGCGACGCGCTGGAGCATCGCGGATGATCGCGTTCCGCGTCATCGGCAAACCAAACACTCATGGTCATCAGTCGGCCTCGCTTCGCTCGGCCGACGCTTCGCCGGTGCTTTAGACACGTCATAGATGGACATCCCAGCAAGGATCTGACGGAGGTTCGGAGGGTACAGTTCGCCCTGCCGGGGAAAACTGCCACCTGACGGCTGTCCCGTCGGGTAGTATCGGATCCGCACACCCTTTCGGGTAGGACAGGCCGTACGTGTTGCCCTTCTTCGTGCGAGTTCGCTCGGCCGATTAGGCCGATACGGCGGCGGCTGCCCCCAGCCGATCCGATGACTTGGGGGCGGCGTGCTGGTCGTTGTCGCCAGCGTCTTGGTCCCAATGGGGACCTTCCGCTCATCATGATGCCAGACACCCCGGCCTCTCTGTGCAGGCCGACGAGACGGTGGACTGATCGGAGCCGCCACAAGCCCTGGGGATCGAACCCAGTTTCTATGGTCATCTTGAACAGGACCAAGAGATCAACTCTTCTATTTAGCATCTGGCGTGCTCGGGAGACGTCTGCGCCTTTGCATGCGAAGTGCTCACCACGGACCGAGACGGCTCCGGCAGCTTGGACTTGCGAGCACAAGCCATGTTTTCGTTGTCCGAGTCGGAAAAGGGGCATTTCTACTGAAAGGCAGTGATGCTGCAGGTGCGTGCTGTCTAGGAGTGCTCGCGATGCGTTTGACTTTCGAGCGTGAATCATCGTCTCGGTCGAGGTGGACTACGGTCTCGCAATCGAGGAGGCGCTCGCCGACGCTTCGTGCGGGTGCTCAAGCGTACGGGCGCAGTCTTCACCCAGGGTGACGCGATGGTCATCTGGCTCTGGACCGCCTCTCGCACCCATCACGAACGTTCTTTTGACCGCCTTAGACCTGCAGTGGGCGTGGACGGGGCTGCACTCCCCGGCCGAGCCGGTGGTAGACACCACCTGGGATTGCGCCGAGGTCGTGCTCGCCGCGTGGAGTGTGGTGCGAAACTGGAATGCTGTCGATCATCGAGCGAACCGCCCGGGGCTCGGTGATCCGAAGGCCAAGTTTCCAAAGTTTAGCCATAGCGAGAAGCTCATACTACACCAGAAAATGGGAAGCTCTCGTCCGGCTGATCGAGAGCTCGACCCAGCGCAGCATCACCCGCTCTTACAACGCGAGCCAATCCACGATCTCAGGGCTTCGACCGTGATTCCTTTATGGGCGCCCCTGTGCCCCTGGGTCTCATGAGCCGCATTTTCTTTTTAGCCCCCCTTCTCCGGAAATCGTGACGACCCCACTCTCCCGGGACCATACACGTGCTCTATCTAATCCCGAGTTGCTCCAAACCAGTCTGAAGGTAGACCGGGAGGGCTCGAGCCTTCTCAGCAACATAGTGTGGATCGGTCTCGGTGGATCTTCCCTGCGCGTGCTCCACGGCGCTCTGGAAGGAACCGCCGAAATCCCCGCGCCCTATCCACATCAGGGCCAACAGCTCATTTCTGGCCTCTTTGCTCAAAGCATGGATTGCCTCCCGCAGAGCCGCTCTCGCAAGCCTCTTGTCATCATGTCCTGGATAGGGTTGATCCGCTCTCTGAAAGGGAGCATCCGATAGTGGCCCCACGGCCTCCCTCGCGAGAAGAGAAATTTGATTGACGTCAGCGGGCGTGAGGTGCTTCAGCATGATAGCTACAGTCTCCAAGCTTGCGGTTTGACGGCCCGACCGACAGCACCAGGAAAGGGGCCTCGGCACGTTTTTTTTGTCTCGAACACCACCATGAATGAGCGTGACCTGACTGAAATTCGACGGGAGCTCGCAACGTTATTGCTTCGAAGCGCGTTTGCCGATCAAGGCCAAAGGCTACCGGATCACTCCTCATCTTCCTCCGAGAAATCCATCTCGAGTTCGCTGGCATTCCAGCCGTGGATCTCATAGAGGGTGCGCCACGCGTCCTGCTGCTTTCTCACGGCCACTAGGTCGCTGATCTGTTGGAAGCCGCCCTTGTCGAGACCGTAGCGACGAACCGTGTGCCCTCCGGCCACCGCACGAGCCCGAGTCCTCGCAACCGTGATGCAGCGAAGGCCAATCGCCTTCAGGATCGCATTCACCTGCTCCATAGGTTTCTCGGTGACGTTTCGCCGGACCTCAATCTCGAGCTGGTTTTCTAGGATTGGCCTCAACCTCACGACCTCCTCAACGAAGTCCTTGAGATCACCACTCGTCACGACTGCCTCGAGGTTGAACCGACCATTCTCAAAAATCGGAGTTAACCCGAGGAGGAGGAGGAGGGCGTCCGCAGCCTCTCGCCGGCTTCTTTTGAAACGGCGGGCTGGGCTCGGGCAAGACCATGTCTCCGTGAGCCTCTGGCGGAGGTCGCTCCAGCCGAAACGCTCAACCGTCTGAAGGACGTTCTCAAGGAGGCAAACTCGCCCTCGGTACCGTCCCTGAGCGTCGAGCCTGATCATCTCCGGTGAGATTGGGGCCCGGTAGAACAGCTCCATCTTGGTGCGAGCGAGGGACCACCCCTCGGCTTGCGTTACCTCACCGTTCCGCTTGATTCGGTGGTTGATGGACTGGAAAGCCTCGAGCGCCAAGGGGATCGCCTCCATCAGGGTGTCGATCCGCTTCTGCTCGCTCAAGCGGCGGCCGACGCTGTCCAACACGGCCCGCTCGCCGGAGAGCCGGTCGTCCTTCCTGACGACCTCGACCGTGTGACCTTGGTGCTCCTTGTGCTCGAAGAAGTGTCGCTTGAGGTTGTTCTTCGACGCCCGCTCCCGCGACAGGATCATCGAGGCCATATCAATCAGCGGATCCTTCATGTCGTAGACGGGCTTGCCGTCCTCGTACCGGAGCAGGACGCTCTTGAAGAGGTTCTGCCGGTGGATGTCGCTGCGCACCACGTCCAATGCAGTGTCGAATTGGAAGCGCCGAGGGCTGACCCAGACCTTCACCTCGCCGGGGTGGCGCACGCGGCCCAGCTGCTGGTCCATGTCGAAGTGCGTATTGATCCCTTCCTTGAACAAGCCGTAGACAACATCGATCAGCTGAGCATTGCCCTCGAACGTAACGTCCACGCCCGTGCCGATCGTTGGAGAGGCGAGGATCACATCGTACTTGAGTGCCTCCACGCTCGGGCTGGCGATAAACTTTATGACGTTCTCGTCCTTGGTCGTCTCAGAGGTAACCCTGAGCAAGCGGATTGAAGCCCCGAGTTCACTCGCGATCCCCTCGGCGAGCGCATTGATCCGCCCCTTGGCGTTCGAGACCACGAACACGCGCTTCCCGTCCTGCAGGGACTGGATCAAGTCGGCGATCAGATGGTTGCGGTCATCGAAGACCTGAATGCGTCCAGGCCTCCTGTAGCGGTTGATGACGATGTGAGCCGGGCCGGGCTCCCAGTCCCCGTTGTTCACGAGTCGAGTGAGGGTCGCGAAGGTGGTGAACCCGAGATCGGCGTCGAGCGCGACGACCCGCTCGGCCCCGGTCATCCAATTGTTCCCGCGCAACCACCAAGGCTTCAGCAGCTCCTCGAAGATCTTGAAGTTCCGATCCCGTACCTCTCCGCTCATCGTGTCCGCCAGGCAGTGGGCAAGGACCTGCTCGGACTCGTCGATGATGATCGTCTTGAAGCGGGCGAGGCCGCCGTGACCCTCGAGCCGGCGCAGGCTGTCCCAGCAGATACCGAGCCGCTCGCTCTTCAGCCTCCCGTCGAAATCGAGGTAGCAGTCCAGATCGAGCCGTTTGCAGATCTGCCGGATGAGCGCGATCCGGTGGCTGATAAGCAGGACTGAGCCCGGCACTTTAGTCAAAGCCTTCTTCAGGAACTCGGTCTTGCCCGTTCCCTTCTCGCTCCGGATGAACGTAGGTCCCTTCTCCAGCCGATCGAGGCGGAGATAGGGTTCGTCCTGGATGATGATGTTGGCCCGCTCCAGACCCTCTCGGACGAAATGCTCCTGGGGCCCGAGGAAGGGCCGGAAGGCCCCCCAGTCCCGGTGTCGGTCGAACTCGGTGCGCGCCTGCTCGACCACTCGGGTGAAGTTGAAGAAGTCGTAGTCGAACGACGTCCCGGTCGGCCAGAAGGTCTGGGCGCAGGCCGAGCAGTGGATGCCCTTGCTGCACCCAGACCTTGACGTGACCACGAAAGCGCTCGCGTTCGTGTCGTGATGGAAAGGACAGTGGACCGAGGTGCCGGATGACAGGTCAGCCACCTTGTGGTCCAAGCCATTCGCAGTCCTCACATGCTGGTCCGGATCGATTGACAGGCGCGAAGTGGTCGTCCCTGCTGCCCGTCCGTTGTTCTCGGCAGGCTCTGCATCCAAGCCCTGCTTGATCAGTCCGGCGAGCATCTCCTCGGACAGCCCGCGGTCCCACACTTGCGGCTGTGATCCACGCGACCCATAGAAGAGCCGCGCCGGATCGGTGGCGGCGAGATCCCCGTTCAGACGGAGAGCCAGGCTCCGTGCGGCCGCTCGCATCTCGACTGGATCCTCGATTGTCCGAGGCAAGGCCAAGACCAGTCGAAGCCGGTGCTCCTCCTCGGTGTGGCTCGGCGTGGTGTAGAGGATGCTCCCGTAGTCACGGACGAGTGGATCCTCAAGGATCTCCTCCATCCGCCGCCCCCCGTCGATATCGACGGAGAGCACGTCAGATGCCTGGAAATTCTTCGCTTGCCGCAGCCCCTTCAGCTCGCATGAGTAAGCCACTCCGGTATTGATCAGGTCAGCAAGCTCTTGAAGAGTGGGGGTGACGTTCACCCAGCCCTCAGAATAGACGCGCGTGCCCCCCGCCTCGTTCTTGTTGACGATGCCTGGGTTGACGCTGAGTCGGAGTGGCTTCGACAGCCACCGGACTGCAGGCCCGTTGCTCGGCGAGACTTCCCCTGCCGGCAGGGCGGGGACAACTGGGAAACTTTTATAGAGAATGGGGAATCTCCGACCGTGTTGTCCCCACGCTCGAATGATCAGGGTGCCGGGGACAAATCTGATGCAGGGGTGTGATACTCGGCGATCCGAAACGCTTCGTCGGACATCCGACACTGTGTCGTTTTCGCTTCTGGTTCCTAGCAGTCAGGAACGTACCCGAAAACACGTCGCCGAAATTATACCCCGCTCGTCACCCGGTAAAGCAACGACAGCAGCAGAGTTATCTATTAGTTCCGGCGGCAATTCTGTCGCGCTCATTTCTGTTGCTGTGTGATACGATGATCAGCGTTGGTCTTTGTTTCGTCCTGTAATATGAGTTCGCAGGAGTGAGTTCGCGTAAGTGCGCGTCACCAGCCCTCTTGGCCCGCTATCTTGCGTGCGGCGATGCTCCGGAGGCGCAAGCCCGGCGATGTTCATCAGGCACATTACAAAGCCAACAAAGTCACTGCCCTTGTTCCCTGAGTTTACAAGTCTCATCCGCGCCAGGAACAGGATCTCCTCGATTTGTTCGACGAAGGCGTAATTATCTCTCGTGTCGACCCCTGTTTTTCCTTCCCTGATGCGACCGGCCGCTCTGGCCGCGAGTTCCTGAGCACTCGCCAGATTTTGCAACAACTCGGTCCACTGTGCCGTTTCGGGCGAAATGGCATCTTTGAGGCTGCCCGAGGAGATCAAGGACGCTGCAGCAGTTGCCGCTTCGGAGGTCGCCTTGCGAAATGTCTCAAGGAGTTCCTTTGCTTCGCTCGGGGTCCGATCCACTTCCGGCAATTCCCAGGGGTGGGCCCATATGGAGAGCAGCCCGTCGAACTGATCCCGGATGTCAGACGTCAAGCGATCCGCGTACCGGTTGAGGTAATCCTTGAGCGCCTCCCATTGCTCATCGCTCATTTGGCGATGAAGGACTGGACGGCCGATTTCGTCCCGAAACTGTCCCGCTGGGTCTCGAATAAGTTTCATCGAAGCAGCTCACGTCGGGGTAGGATCGCCCTGCATCTCAGCCATACGGATCGCCTGTAAGATGCGATCTCGCCTGTGGTACGCTCCCGTGGCAGGCATACTGACACCTCGTCTACATCGAACTCGACAAGTCCCCAGCAGAAACTATAGCAGAGATGGAGCGCCGCCACGACGGCAATTCTGCTGTGGATCTCGCCGCCCTTTAGCAATGAAGAGAGTCAGTCGGTCTCAGGCATTATTGGTGAAGCAGAGATGCTTGTGCTCCAGCGTCTCGCGCCGGGAGGTTGGCTTGATGTGCGATGAGTTACAAGCCCGGATCCCTCGCAGCAGCATTAGGCCCTGAGGGGTGGCCAACTCTGCCAAGGAAAGTCCTCGATCTGAACTGACGTTGATGCAAACTCGTCCATGCTTCTGAACGTAAGGAGAAGTCATGGAACGGGTCTCAGCCCTTGAAGGAACACACAGCGAGCATCCCAGTCTCGCTGTTGAGCCGCCGTCGGAAACTGCGCAGGTCGATATCAGTCCCAAAATAGATGCGGACATGCGCAATGAACCTGGGGCATTTCACTATGGTGATCTGCCGGTTGACGTCGCGGAGACCGTGCAGCGCAGTGCCAAGCAGATACGGGGCCGGGAGGCTGACGCCGTCCAAGCTCTTTTCGATATAGGGCGGGAGCTGAAGAGCGTGAAGGGCGCGCTCCCCCACGGCAGGTTTGGTTCATGGCTTCAGCATGAGTTCGGCTGGACCGAGCGTACGGCCCAACGCTACATGCAGGCCGCCGAGGTGTTCGGAGACAAAGCCGACACCGTGTCGGTTCTCGGGGCGACTGCGATCCATGCGTTGGCCGCACCTTCCACACCGGAAACCGTGCGCGCTGCTGTAGTCGCTCGCCTCGAAGCGGGTGAGCACCTCACGCCTCGGGCGGTTCTTAAGCAAGTGAAGATGGTCCGGCACGTGGGGACGGCACAGTCCGCGGCCTCGGCCGGACATGAATCGAAGATCGTTGAGCAGAGATCCGACGAAGCCCCTGGCGATCAGCCCTCCATGCAAGGTTGGTCAGCTCCGAGCGATGAGCAGCGAGACCATACGCCAGCTCAGCTTGCAGCTGAATTGATACTCGAGCACGTCGGCAATGTGAGGGGCGAACTCGCCGGCTTTTTGGCAGATGCCGATCCAGAGGAACTGCGGGTGCATCTGCTGCAGGGCTGCTCGCTATCAGCTGGTTAACAAGACGAAGGTGGGCGGATGCTCACCGCAGAGCCCTCCCGTTCCAATGTGCGCAGCCCGTCAAACGGCGGGCTCACATGGCGCGTCCGACACGACATCATGATCGCGATAGTCACAAGAATCGGCTCGAGCTTCCGTTTCCCCGCTACCTCGATGGCTGTGGAGAGCTGGACGTCCGAGACTGCCACGACAGGGATCACGAAGAGCACCGCTGCGAACTTTTCAGCCATGCGCTGCTGGAAGCCCCGTTGTGGCTGAGAGTTCTCTTGTCGCCTGCCCTGGCCGGCTCACCAGCGCATTCGACGGTCGCACCAGCCTGACCCTCAGGGAGGCGGCTGTGGCACTGGAGATGGACGAAAAGCACCTGCGGACAGCCGTGAGAGCCGGCAGGATCAGGTTCGTCCGACACGGCTTGGGCCGGTCACGCGTGCGGCGGCGGTTCCTCCTCGTGGATCTGCTCGAATTTCTTAATGCGGAGCGTCGTCAGGAATGTCCCTCTACAAGCGCAAGGGCTCCCCGACCTACTGGTACGATTTCCGGATCAATGGCGAGCGATTTCGCGGCTCTACGGGCGAGACTGAACGGCGAACCGCGCAGGCAATCGAAAAGCGGCTGAAGGACGAGGCACGCGCGAAGCAGATCATCGACAAGGGGCGCCGGGCATCGTGGGGCGGCAGGGAGCCGCCCACCATGGGCGCCATCGTCGCCCGTTACTGGAATGAGGTCGGCCAGTTCCACGGCACGCCCAAGACGACGTGGTGGGTGCTTGAGTGGCTGGTCGACCATTTCGGCGACCAGACCCTGCTGACCGATATCACTTCGGAGCGCATCGCGCAGATGGTGGCCCACAGGCGCACTATCCGGGTCCGGCGCGACCCGAAGACGAAGGCGCTGATCGAGATCCCGTGCGACAATGTCCAGAACGCAACCGTCAACCGCTACGCCATCGAGCCCCTGCGCAAGCTCTTTCGCCGCGCCAGGGACGTCTGGCTCTACCCCATCGCGTATCCCCGCTGGGGCGAGCTTCTGCTGGCGGAACCACAGGAGCGCGTGCGGGAAGCGGTCGGGGACGAGGAGGCCCGGATCGTGCAGGCGCTCGGGCCGGACTACGGCCGCCTATTCCGGTTCATGCTCGCGACTGGCACCCGCGCGAGTGGTGCGCTGCTGACCTGGCCTCAGGTTGATCTCGTGAACCGCACTGCCCGCATCCGCAACAAGTCGCGTAACGGACAACCGCACTGGTACACGATCCCGCTGACGAGCGCGCAGCTCGACATCCTGGAGGAGTGTGCTGGTCACCACCCGACCTACGTCTTCACCTATGTGGCAGCGCGGGGCAGGGGAGGGGGCACCAAAGGAGAGCGCCGGCCGATCACGGACGGAGGTTTCAAAACTCATTGGCGTCGCCATGTGCACGAAGCCGGCATAGCCCCCGGCTTCCGCCGGCACGACACTCGCCACACGGCCGGCACCCGCTATGTGAGGGTCACCGGCAACCTCAAGGGAGCGCAGAAGCTACTCGGTCACTCTCGCATCGAGACCACGACCCGCTATGCTCACGTGCTCCTCGAGGACATCCGCGCGGGCCAAGAAGCTGTCGAGGCGGCGCGAGCTGGCGCCACGGCGATACCGGGAAACCGCTTCATGTCGACCGGACCGGATCAGGCGCCGTCCGGTTCCGGTCCGGATTCTGGTGTGAGGGCGCGGCCATGACGCTGCATAAGGCACGCAGGGTACTGGGCGTTCGCGTCGGTGCACCCCTTGAGGAGATCAAGGCCGCCTATCGCGAGCAGGCGAAGCGCTATCACCCCGATCTCAACGGTGACGGCATCGACAATCTGGAGCAATTCAAACGGATCCAGGCGGCTTACGAAACCTTGTCCCGGGCAGGCGTTGCCGGGCGGGGTGGCCGGTCGAAAGAGCGAACCGGAGCAACGGCTGCAGAGGATCCATTCGACCCAGTGCGGATCGTCCGGGACTTCTTAGAGAAGCACGACATCGAGATCCTGTTCGACGGTTCGATGCGCGGGCGCTCCTCCTTCGGCATGGCCATGAGCCCGGCGGATATAGAGGCCGCCCTCGCGCGCGAGGACCCCGATCCCGTGTGGCTCGTCGACGAGATCCTCCTCGACCTCCACTCGCAAAGGATCGGGATCCCGAAGGGGGACGTGGAGCGTGCCCTACGGCATGTCATGCGAGAGGACCAGCGGCAGCGGCGCAACAAGATTGTCAGGCCTCTTTTCGCCGCGCTGTCTCCGGACGAGCGGTCACGCGCTGACGCGGAATGGGATCGCCTCGTGCGCCACGTGTTCATGGACGATCCGCTTCTCGCCGCCGCCGTGCTGCAGCACTTTATCTGGCAGGTGAAGCAGAAGCTTCTTGGACGACCGGTCTTGGACCACCTGATGCCCGTGGTGTTCAGCCCTGAGCAGGGCAGCGGCAAGACGACCTTTGTCCTGCGCTTCCTCAGCCCCTTGAAGGAGCTTGCGGCAGGTCCGGTGCTGCTCTCCGATTTCATCGACAAGCGTAGCGGTGACATCTACCGCTTCCTGGCTCTCTTCATCGACGATGTCGAAAGGATCGATCCCCGGCTCGTGCCCGTGCTGAAGAGCCTTGTGACGAGTGAAGGGATCCGCCGGCGCCGGCTCGGCACGTCGATGAGCACCACGATCCGGCAGCTGACGACTCTGATCGGGACCGCCAATGTCGCGATCGACGAGCTCGTGCCGGACGAGACCGGCCACCGGCGATTCGCGATGCTGACGTTCCGCAACGGAGCGGTTGCGACGGGCGGGGATCCTCTAGTCTGGGAGACAGTCGATGCTGTCGATTACGACCTCCTGTGGTGGTCCGTCGATGCGTTCGGTCCGTCCCCGATCAGGCCTTACCTTGCAGACCTCCGCAGGCTGCAGGCGGAAAGCCGACGACGAAGCGACCTTCACGTGTGGCTCGCCAACCTCGATGTGAGGTGTGAAGCGATCCTCAAGATCACGGCGAAGGGTGGTGCGAAGGCAAAAGCCTTGTGGGAGCTGTTTAGAATGGAGAACGGCAGTACGATGTCGCTCACCCGGTTCGGCTTGGAGATGGACCACCTCGTGGCGGATCCCAATGTCCCATTCGAAAGCAAGGTCCGCACGATGCACGGCACGTTCTACCCTCTCAAGGCGCGACAATGGTGAGACCAATGCGGGGTCGCCAGTCTGGTTCCGAACTTCCAGAGTCGGCATGGTCGTCATGGTGACCATGGTCGACCTTAGGCTCTGTCGTACGGCAGGTCTGCATGGCAATCAGTGATGATCAAGGGAACAACTGTCCGCAAACCCGTCAGGAACAGGCATATGCTAGCGCGGCACTTGGTGGAACCGCGTTGAAGGGAGGGCGCTGGGGTGGGATCACTGGCGGTGCGCCGATGCTCCAGATGCCTTACGGAAGTGGTGCCTGGTGAGGCGCAATTCTCATCCGGGCACATCCGATTAACCGACTGAGCAGGGGAGAATGGTCGGAAGGAATTCACTACCTGGCCTGGTGCAAACTGCAGCGTACCCGTTGGCCAAGGATACTCTCACTCGCAGGTTTGAAGCTGGTGCTGCCGGCTACACCTCGATCTGGCGTAGCATCACAACAATCTGCTCCGGGCTACCCTTCCGACCTCTGGGTATTCTGCACTCCCCAGGTTCGAGCTGATCCTCTCAACTAGCCCGGCCCCAGAACGGCCTGTCAGGTCATTTTGCCTCCTGTGTCTTAGCGGAAAGTGTTCGCGAAAGAGTTAGCATGCTGAGAAACTCGTTTTCTTCCATACCTTCGAAGAAGGGATCCTCATCCAAGAGCGCCTTCAATCGCCCTACGACAAGCTGTTGTTCATACTCCTCCCCGGAGACCTTACCACGTGCTACCATCTCTAGTTGTAACATTCTTTTATGACCTCCGGCAACTACATGTCGGTACGCCTCAGGGAAGCAAATTTGAAGCAGCACGATTTTTGCAAGATGCCCACGCTGCTGCCGCACATCACCCTCGACTCCGGCTCCACAACCATCAAGCTCTGCCGCCAACCGTAAGACGTTGAGGGTCCGCTTGAGAGCCCGTGGATTGTCTGGAACGGCGATTTCGACATGCCGGCGTGCATCTCTTACGATGCCTCCGGGGTCGCGAGCTGCCAACCCGTCAAGGTAGCCGGATACTTGCTCAATGCTGAGTGGCGGCAGGCGAAATGGGACTTGGATCACCTTGTCGAGGTAGTCCCCTGGTCGGAACGGTGCCTCCCCATTCACAAAGTACTTTGCATACCTCGCACGTATCCCAGTTTCCACCACGTCACTGTCCATCCCGAGGACGAAAACGCAGCCAGGAAAGTCAAGGAAAAGCTTGATTGCTTCGATCGCAGCTACAGCGTCGTCGGGAAGGCACCTATCGAGATCGTCCACGAACAAGAACAGGCGCTGCCCCCCGTCCGCTCCAACATTAGCAAGCTTCAACGCTTCCTGAAAGGCGCGGCGGAACTGCTCAAGCGAGCGAACCTCGGCAATGTACCGCTCCCGGGATTCCCGCTCAATGAACTTTACAGCCTCCTTTGCATCATCTCCTTTCAGAACCTTTACGAAACGGGCGAACGGGCCTTCACCGGTCTTTTCGTCTTTTGCCATATCGGAAAGTCCCGCCGTCGCATAACGGAGTGCAAGGTCCGCTGCGAAAGGCATGGCGGCGCTCCAATTGACCCGGAGGTCGCCTCGATCCTCGATGGTTTGGCTGCGGTAGAGGCTGGTTTCAAGCATGTCTAATGTAGCTCGAAGCTGCTCTCGTTGCTCATCGTTCTGTACAAGTTCCACCGTGCGTCGGCCGAGTTCGCCTGTGATGCGCAAAAGGAGCGCGCGCCAGAGGCTGGTCTCTTGTCGTGCATAGGCCCAAGCGTCAAACCACAGGGGGAGTGCGTGGGACTCGCCCTTATCGGCGACGATCTTCTCTTGGAGGAGGCGCATCAGGCTTGTTTTGCCGGTGCCCCATCCTCCAAAGACGCCAACGGTGAGAGGTGTCTCTAGCGCAGGATCGCTCAACATTCGGTAGAGCGCCTCGGCGGCGGCAGATCGGCCGAGCTGATCTTGTGCAACAGCTGACACGGCGGCATCGCTGAAAATCATGCGGAGCTGTCCCTATTTAGCGGTCAGAGGCGCTGGCGACTGAGCCGGAATGGGGGTTGTCGAAAATGATGCACGAGGGGGCGAGTTAGAATTGCGTAATGGAGCCGTGAACCTATCGCTTAACTCTGGCGCAACGACGGGTGCCCAGAGGCGCGCAGTCCGATCAGATGACCCAGTGGCGAGCCGCCTCCCATCGGGCGAAAAGGCGACGCTGACGACATTTCCGGTATGTCCCTCAAGGCGCATGACCTCGCGGCCTGTGTCGGTGTCCCAGAGGCGCGCAGTCCCATCGGATGACCCAGTGGCGAGCCGCCTCCCGTCGGGCGAAAAGGCGACGCTGAAGACATTTCCGGTCTGTCCCTCAAGGCGCATGACCTCGCGGCCTGTGTCGGTGTCCCAGAGGCGTGCAGTCCCATCAGCTGACCCGGTGGCGAGCAGCCTCCCGTCGCGCGAAAAGGCGACGCTGACGACATTTCCGGTATGTCCCTCAAGGCGCATGACCTCGCGGCCTGTGTCGGTGTCCCAGAGGCGCGCAGTCCGATCAGATGACCCAGTGGCGAGCCGCCTCCCGTCGGGCGAAAAGGCGACGCTGAAGACAGCTCTGGTCTGTACCTCAAGGCGCATGACCTCGCGGCCTGTGTCGGTGTCCCAGAGGCGCGCAGTCCCATCAGCTGACCCGGTGGCGAGCAGCCTCCCGTCGCGCGAAAAGGCGACGCTGAAGACAGTTCCGGTCTGTCCACGGTACCTGACCTCGCGGCCTGTGTCGGTGTCCCAGAGGCGCGCAGTCCCATCAGCTGACCCGGTGGCGAGCAGCCTCCCGTCGCGCGAAAAGGCGACGCTGAAGACAGTTCCGGTCTGTCCCTGAAGGCGCATGACCTGGCGGCCTGTGTCGGTGTCCCAGAGGCGCGCAGTCCCATCGGATGACCCGGTGGCGAGCCGCCTCACGTCGGGCGAAAAGGCAACTTCGTCTAGAGCTTCTGGATGCTGGAACGCAGCCACATCCACCCACTCTACGGCGGCGCTGGCGATCGCAGAGGCCAGCTCATCTTCTAGTCGCTGTACGCTTACATCGTAAGTCTCTGGCACCAGTACCATCCGTGTTTCGTCTGGCGGATCAAACCAGGCCGGTAGCGCACCAAAGGCAACGACAGCGGTACCCGCGCTGGCGAGAAGGCTCAAACCGAGCGCGCGGAGGAAAAAGGGATCGCCAAACAGTGAAAGGCGAAGTCGAAGTCGATGGCGAAGTGTCGGATCAAGATCGAGATCTCCTTCCGGAAGCTTCACCCCCAGCATGATCGCAACAAAAATCTGGTCGCCCTCCAGATACTCTGCCCTATAACGGCGCAAGACCCTGGCAATACCGTCGCTCAAATTGGCTGCCCGATTGCGGGACAAATTGAGAGCGCGGAACAGATCCTCGGCTCCCGCTGCCTCTACGGCGCCGCCTGCGATCTCCTGAATGGCATCGCGCACAGTGGGCACCAGCCGCGTATCAAGTGCTCGAGCAAGCGCCAGCCGGGCTCCCCGCGGTATCCAACCTTGTCGGAACCACTCGTGCTGGAACAATGTTCGGTGCTCTTCCTCGTCCGGTGGTGGACGTCCCACTCGTTCGGCCAGCCTGCGACCAAGATGGACCGTGACTGGAAATCGGAGCGCCGGAAAGACCGCGCAGGCGCAGAGCCACTGAAAACCGAACGGCCCAAGGCTCGTCCGGAGAATTTCAATCTCCTTCTCCATCGTCGATGCGTACATCGGGGAAAACTCGACACTCACGGGTTCATAATGTTAAATCTTGCTTTTAGAGCTGACTAGTGTGGACAGCTATCATGGCGCCCTGGAAAATTTTCCGGTTTTTGGAGGATATTTTCCAAACGCCGGCTGATCGGGAAGACTTGGGACCAATCCCAAGTCTACAAACGAAAATTCCAACAAGCCAAGCAACTCCGCCGAACATCATTAGCCTTGCGCCAACGCTTCTGGACCGCGGTCCACAAGTGGATGCCTTGGTCGAACGTCTTCGTGCACTGCTGCCGCAGGATCGCCCTCGAAAGCTCCTTGCTATCGCGACTGGAGGTTACGATGACAGGTTAAAGTACCTATTTCATCGACTAGAAGGTATCGAGCTTCACGAGGAGTTTCCGACACAGGTCGTTCGACTGATTGCTGACCCTTACATCAATTGGCGGGACAGTGCCAAAGCAGTTATCAGCCGCTTGGTTGGAGATCTCTGCGCCAGCCTCTCCCTCCCGCGGTCAGGGGATCTAAGCTCTCTGGAGGGTCTTGCAATCGGCAAACTCGTGGTCGGATACAGCGACTGGACCGGTGCAAAGGAAAAAGTTGATGCGCTGCTATCTGAGTTCGACAGGCTCACAGTTGGGCCACGGGGTTTTCTATTCATCCTCCTGTGTCTGGAAGGTCGGACGCACGACCAAAAACGTATGGAATGCGAGGTGTGCAACTACGCACGCGCACTACGTGACCAGGATGCGGAGCGAACTTGGCTCTTGATACTAGAAGAGGCAAAGAAGATCGAAAGAGGGCATATAGCGCCATGGGCCTTCAGACTCCGCCAGAAGATGGGCGCGGGCCCGGACTTTGGGCATGAGCTGGAGCGGCTCGAGGATCTAAGTCATGGCAACAGACCGCTTTTCGATGGGGATGGCACGCCACTTGGCATACTAGAGCCACATGCAAGACGCCATGTCGAGGAGGTCTGCCGCAAACTGGGACTGACTGTATGAGCCAACATTCCTGGCGATTGATCCGCAATCCGACAAAGCCCTCAGGGCAGGCTTGGTCCAAAATTCCTTCACCTCTCCTGGCAGGCGTCGACGATCCGAAGGACTACGATGCCGATGAGGAACTGCTCGATGCTGCGAATGTCGCGATTGAACTTGGGCAACCCCTGTTGCTGACCGGAGAGCCCGGATGCGGCAAGTCAACGTTCGCAGATCATGTGGCGTGGCAGCTGGATCTAGGCCGCGCTTTGCGCTTTCAGGCACGCTCCTCTACGGAGGCAAGGGACCTATTCTACGGTTATGATGACCTTGGTCGCTTCCGAGCGGTTCAGGAAAAAGCAAAGTTCCATGCTGCGGATTTCGTCACGCTTCATGCGCTGGGAGAGGCAATCTTCCGAGCGTCGGATCCGGTTATTACAAGGGAGTTCCGCCATCGGTTGCTGCAGGGCAGTGATGCCGGCCCACGCCGGTCTGTCGTGCTTATCGACGAAATCGACAAGGCACCGCGCGATGTGCCGAATGATCTCCTCGGTTATCTTTCTGGTGAGCGCATCTGGTTTCGCATTCCAGAGATTGACAGTAAGGGGTTCAGTCAGTTCGAGATAGTGGCAATGCCGGATTACCAACCGATTGTGATTATTTCCAGCAACTCTGAGAAGTTGTTGCCGGATGCATTCCTTCGACGTTGTGTGTTTCACGAGATTGCCTATCCGACAGGTGATCGCCTCAAAGGGATTATCAAGCGGCGCGTCTCAGGTTTGTCAGAGAAAGACTTTCTTGTTTCAGACGCCGATGAATTAATGGTACGCATCCGTTCACGTGGCCCGAGAAAGAAGCCCGGACTGGCGGAACTCATCGGCTTTCTGCTTGCGCTCCGCGCGCGCGGCTACACGGGCGAGAGTCGCTTGGCTCCCAATGACAAGTCATGGCAGGATATCGCACGCGTCACTCTTCTGAAGGCGCGAGAAGATCAGGAGCAAGCGCACCGGTTCCTCAATGCAATCGAGCCAGGGTAAGCCGAAAATGACATCGGCGTCTGCTACCGTTCTCCCAGACGGAGAAGACTTCTGGAACACACTCCTCGCACTGCGTGCTGAAGGTTTTGACATTGATAGTGGTCAGATCTCCTCGGCGATGGCATTGCTCGCGGCGGCCCATGCAGACCCCACCGACAATATAGCGCGAGCGCGTTTCCGGCAGCGGGTCACCGCAGTACTGGCTACTTCGGCAGACAGTGCCGCACGTTTGGGAGACCGCCTCGCCACATGCCACGATTCCAAGCCGGTGAGCGTTGAGCAACCGACTAGCCCCACAATTGTAGAGCAGGAGCCGGTGGCAAAAACGCTGTTTCTAAAGTGGGCTATGTCAGTCACCATTGTTGCTGCTCTGTTTGTAGCGATACTAGCTGGATACACGTATTGGAAATCTACAGAAAACGGCAGGGAACAGACGGGAGCGCCAGCGGCGCCAAGTACTGGAACGGGCCTGAGTAATACAAAGCAACCTGGCTCATATATAGTTCAAACGACAGTGGTGAAAACCACGCCAGTCTCACCTTTGCTTATTCCGCTACAGCTCGTTCTATTGATCGCTCCGCCAGCAAGCTTTCTCGCATGGCTGCTTCGTGCGTGGTACCGCCGTCGAGCACGGCTTACTCCTTTCACGAACCCGACTGCAGCAAAGGAGACGACCGAACTGTCTTCGATTGATGCAACAGCTGGTCTCTTCGTATCGCCTGAGTTCCGAAAAAGCGCTCAGGCGCTTCATCGTCACATGCGCCTGCCATCCCAACGCCTCAACGCGAAGCGGACTGTCGCGCTCACCGTTCGTCGGGCTGGATATTTTACGCCGGCGTACGCGGAGCGTAGATTGATCCCCAATCACCTCGTCTTGATTGAGCGTAAATCGATCCATGACCATCTCGCAACCCTGTTCGAGTTAGCTGTTCAACGGATGCGCAGCGACGGGGTAGAAGCAGAGGTCTTCTACTATTCTCGAGATCCCCAACTTCTCGTTACTCAGCCTACTCAACGCGATCGGCCGGACCTGATCTCACTCCAAGAGCTTTCACGCCATTTTGATACCGAGCGCATTGTCGTGCTTGGCCCAACGGACGCCTTTCTCAACCCGTTCTCACGCGCTCCAATGCCTTGGATCGAGGATTTCACACGTTGGTCTCAACGGGCGATTCTCCATTCAGGCCATAAAAGCCTGTGGGATCCTGGAGAGGTCGAACTCAGCCAAACCGGTTGGCTTCTCGGAACGGCGCGGCAAGCGAGCCTTCCAATCTTGGCTGACCGGTTCTCGGCGGATGTTCGTGGAGACCCTTTGCTAGAAGGCAGTGCTGCCCCCTTCCGGAGGCGCCCACTACGGGATGATTCAACGCACGTCGCCTCCGTCGGTGAGGCGAAGCAGCTATACGCAGATGTTTCGCATCTACAAAACACAAAGCAACATGCCTCGAGTAGGTCCGATTATGCCATTGTGATTGGAATCGATATGTATGATCAGATGCCGAGTCTGTCACAGCGGGCATCTGGTGCGCGATTGTTCGAAAACTGGCTAGTAAGTGCAGATGGAGGTGCCCTTCCTAGAAATCAGGTCATGCTACTTACTGGACGTGTTACCCTTGATCAGATCAATCAAGCCTTTCAGACATGGGCGGACCAAGCCAGCCTCTCACCGCGACGCGGGTACGTGTATTTTGCTGGACATATCGGGCGCTATGTTCATCAAATGCTAGACCCAGAATATGTTTTATTCGCATCTGATACGGATCTTGATCATGACCTGACGTCGGCGGTTCTTTTTGATCTTAAACTAGCAATTGAGGAGTTGGCGGATCTTCAATCATTCCAAGAGCTGGTTGTCATTATCGACGGACATGTATCCACGATCTCATATGATCCAAGCTACGGCCACGCCTCATCTTTTCGCAAAATTTTGGGTAAACGACAGCCTGTGAAGCAGTTTTGGGTTGTGGCATCCACCAGCTTGCAGGATCCATGGAACTCGACCGTGCCTTGGTTAACTGGCACAATCGTGGACTCACTTTTTAGGGGATATGCGGCCGACGGAGAAGGAAATGTGAGCACTGCTTCACTAGCTGATCATATCAGAAGAAAGTGGAATGCCGAACACCACGAATTCGAAGGAGAAAACGAAGGTCCAATTATCACGTCGGTCGGGGATACTCTGATCCTCTTACCGTCACCCGGTCATTTATTCAACTTAAGTGCGCCACAGAGCACGGTCAGAGAGAATCGGGTATAGTCACCGGTGTGGACCCCGTTATTTGTGGGGCCAGGATTATGCCTACGGGCGGGCTTCAGTTTGACTGGCGCCGAGGTCGTCTGGCTAATTGGAAGGTCGACATCTTGATCGAACAGGAGTTCGCCCAGCAGTCGGAGCGCGTGGTTCCCTGCGACTTGATAATGCCGAGCCGGGAGCAAGTTTAGGTCAGGAGGCCATCGAGGCAGCATGAGCTGGCACTTCGGCCGTATCGCAAGACCGCCTTACGGCGATCGGAACAGCTCAGACGTCGACCGATGCAGTCAGGGATCCTGGTGTGACGGCTCTGGCATGACGGTGCATGAGGCATGCGAGGTGTTGGGCGTTCGTGCTGGCGCCTACCTCGAGGAGATCGAGGCCGCCTATCGGGAGCAGTGCTCAAAGCGCCAGGCGTGCTCCTCGATCGCCTAACGAACCTCGTCCCAACAATGCTCCGCCATCAAACAGGTAGGCGGTACCGCTCACAATGCGTTCGCCAGCAACCGGTCTTTATGCACTTCGGTTCGGGGCCAGGATCAGCTAGGGAACCGTGCGATAGTATCTGGGCACGACGTCACGAATTTCGCTCCAGACCAATAGACTGGGTGCGCCGAGTTCGCCCTGATCATTCAGGGGCAAGAACATCAGGCCGTCGCCTGCCGCCTCGCACTCGTGGGGCTTAGCTTTCCCTTCCGTATCCGTATAGAGCACTCGGATTCTAAACGGCCTACTTTGCGCAAGGACATTGATCTTCTTGATGTCCTCAACCGCGATTGGCTCATAGCCCGGCTGGCCTTCGGCGCAAACTTCCAAATTCCTATGCGTCTGCCACCGACCGAACCGCAACGTACCAAACCTATCCTCGACCACATCATCATAGACGCTGAGCGCCTTGGGGATGTTTAGGCGGCTCGACCACAATACGTCGTCGCCGAGGCCCGCGTCGAAATCGCTTGAAGCGTGAAGCCGGAGCTTGATTTTGGCGGGGGCCTTGAGGCCGACCCCGAAAACCTTCAGCAACGCCGTTGTCATCGATACGATGGGAGCCGCGAAGGAGGTTCCATGCAGGCCTACCTCGCCGGTCTTGTAGGGAATATCGCAACCCGGGGCAAGAAAATCGACATAATCCCTGCTTCGATTGGAGAAGGTGGCGCGCGCGAGGCTTCCATCGTAGGCACCGACCGTAATCACCTGAGTTCCGATCTCGCCCGAACCGCCATAGTTGGCTGGATAGAGACGGACTTGGCCGAGCCGTGCCTTCTCGTTTCCCGCCGCCACGACGGCCAGCATCGTGTCATCTGCCTTCATGGCATTGACAAAGCCGTCGAGTTCGGTCTCGGAGCCGATGCTCACATTGGCAATCTCCGAATTCCTCCTAGCCCATGCCATGCCTTTGTCGACGCCACCGGACGTCACTACATACTCGTCTCGGCCGAAGTTTTCGACGATGTTCACGACTTTCAGACGAATCCGGTTTCTCAGGCTCCGCAGAGCCTCGCGCATGGCAGGCGCACCGGTCGCGATTTCCGCGACCCGCGTACCGTGGAGGCGGACCTCTCTGGGGAAATGATTGGGGAACGGCATCCAATGGTTGGGAAGGAAGATCCCATGGCCGGGAGGGTTTCCCGCAGCCGACGCGTCGCGACTGAGCAACTCTTCTGGAAAGCCCTGGTCGAGGCCGGTGTCGACAATTGTGACCGTAACATTGTTGAGCTCATGCCTCAGCTCATCCACCCGCCGGAGGTTTCGTTCAATGACTCGAGCGATTAATCTGCTGTCGTAAGGCCATGCCAGTCCTTTGCTTGCCGCAACTTGCGAGGCTTGCTTGCATGTGTTTGCGGCGCCGATGTCGTCCTCAGCAACTGGCCCCGTCAGGTGCACCGAAGGCGCGACGAAGTTGCGGATCAAAGGGCTGTCGGGAATATCACCCTTCCCAAGCTCGAAAATCTTATCAACGACTACTTGGGCAGTGATGCTCTCAGTTTGTTTGACCTTAAACGTCGTGCGGCGGGTGACGAATGGCAGAACGATTTGATCCCCAACCATGAGCTTGTCGAGATCACGCCCAGGGTTCGCATCCTGCACGATCGCGCGAAACGTCTTGTCGCAGCGCGGTGAGCCTTGGCTGTCGGGACACGTCAGTCGCGCTGTCCCCGACCGTCCGACATGCTCCAGAAGAATCGAGTCCACGGTGTTGCCAGGCTCGACCGTCACCGTATACGCGCGATCCCACCGGATGCACGCCGGTATGCTGACTGTCCGGGGTATCTGTACGCGTGCGCGAGGCGGCGGACCATTCGACTTCTTATTCAACTCGTCATAGATCTCAAGGAACTTGTCAGCTACCGATCCGCAAACCTCGGCGATGAGCTCCTCCGGGGCACGGTTCGCGCGCAGTTCCAGTTTCCGCGGCTCGGACACGCGCGCGATGTACTCGATCGCTGCGTTTGGCAATCCCGGGGTCGCGCGGACGGTGACATAATTCGGATTCTCCTGCGCGATGGCAGGCCATAGCACGGCGAGTACCATCAACGTGGCAAACCCTGTCAAACCCTTTCTCATCGGCAGCTGCTCCCACTGAGGTTGATGCCGCAGATCTCGCTTCCGGTCTCGGTAATCCATTTTTTCAGGAAGCTCCGTCCTCCTTCCGAGCTAAGGCTGGATAGATAGGACTCGCCGGCTTCTTTGTTGACACGCGAGTTGACCGCTACCAGCCGGCGTCCAGCGCCAGGCATGCGGATGAAGACTCCCCCGCCGCCGTCTCCGGCGCAAATGACGGCCCCGCCGCGGGCCACGATAGTGTTCGGCTCCTCTGGCCGCTCGCCCGGCAAAGCGATCACTCGCGCCTCGCCGATATGGAATCGACCCTCGCCCGCGTAGGATGTACGTCCCACGGATTCTACACAGCCGAAGCCCGTGAGAAGAAGCTCGCTCCCCTTTCGGATCCGCTCGGAATTCAGGCTCACGGTTTCGAACTGGATCCCTGAAACTGGCACCTTCAGATAACAGAGTGCGAAGTCGGCGCTCCGATCACCGGCTTCGCCGCCATAAGCCGCAGGACGGGTACACGAGCTCGAGATCCTGAGGCCGCGAAACTCGATGATTACGGTGGGGTGGCTGCCGACGCACTGCGCCGCGAGAAGCAATGCCTGTGGCCCGACCAGCGTCGCGCTGCATCGTCCCTCCCCCGACTGCATGTAGAAGGATGCTGGCCAATCATGCGATCTTACGTCGCGGACACCAGCAGCCACCGATCCGTTCCCTTTCTGATTCAGCGCTTCGACTGATTCCATGAACGCACCGATGTCGTCCCGCCTTAGTTTCGATTGGCCAGATGCGGCGCTCTGACCCGCTACCAGCAGGACCACCCACAAAGCCCAGAGAGCCGAGCGCATATGAAACCTCCCGCCGGATAGTGGACCGGCTTTTCCCGCAATAACGATGTGCCCCCTCCGGAGGGGAGCATCGGATCAACCCTGAAAGTGAAGTTCACTTTTCCGTCCGATGCTCCAAGGTCACGATCATCGGCAATCGTCGCTCACCAGATTGACACCGCAGATTTGCACATCGCCGTTGGACGCCAGCCATTTTGAGATGAAGGTTCTACCCGCCTGCGTGCTCATGCTCGACAGGTAGGACTCGTAGAGCTCGTAATGTATACGGGAGTTCACAGCCACCAGCCATCGCCGTTGTCCGGCGATCCGATAGGCTCCGCCCCCGCTATCGCCTGGGCAGATCGCCGTCTCGTCACGGGTGATGATCGTGTTCGGCTCGTTTGGCCGGGCTCCCGGCAAGGCAACGATCGGTGCTTCGCCGACGCGGTACTTTCCGTCGTTGCCGCCACTCGGCTGATTGCTACCTGGCATGGGCTTCTGCGTGCAGCCATAGCCGGTGAGGAGAAGGTCTGTGACGTTCAGGATGCGCTGCGGATCAGCGTCGATCGTCTCGTATAGCATGCCGCTTGTGGTGACCGTTGCGGTTAGACGGCAGAGTGCGTAATCCGCGCTGGAGTCGCCCAATCCGTCATCGTACCCGTCTGCGTGAGTGCAGGGACCCGAGTAGGGTTGGCCTAGGAGCTCGATTTCCGCGGCTTGGCCGTTGCCGACGCAATGCGCGGCAAGCAGCAGCGCTCGAGGGCCGACGAGGGTAGCTGTGCAGCGAGAACCGTCCGAGTTGGAATAGAACGATGCTGGCCAATCCGAGGACTTCGCCTCTCGGCCACCCTGCAGCTTCGGACCGGCTCCCTGCTGTCCAAGTTCAAGAACTGGCTGCATCGAGATGCCGCCTTTGTTCTGAACGGCCTTCACCTGAGCCGACGCCAGAGACGGGCAGATTAACAAAGCAAAAGCGACTGAGCCCAGCACCGCCGACGTATACCTCATGGCTTCCTCCTACAGCATCGGACCGGAAAATGGACCCACTTTTGCCGTTCATCCGGTGTTTACATCTTAAAGCGGTGCATCATCCGGCGTGGAAAAGCAGGGCCACTTTTCCTCAACGGTGCCAAGGCTGTTCGATCCAAGCGCCATGCATATATCGATGAACGTCGATGTCCCGTCCCCGCTGCGAGCAGTCGCTGTCCGACTTTCAGAGCGGCTACCCTCCTCACGGACGGGCTTTCGGAGCACTGGACGGCTGAACGCCAGTGGCCGACGCACCCGACCCCGTACCGAGTCCCGCGCCTGACGGCGATGCCGCCGCTATTTGCGTCGCCCTGTTCAGGGCTTCGACAAGCGCCGCCTCGGCATCGATGATACCGGCTCCGCAGATCGACGGTTCGCATTGCCGTGACGTAACTTTGGGGAATGGCTGAGATGTCGCCTGAATCACCGAAAGCACCTCGTCGGGTGTGATGTTCGGGAGAATTTGGTACAAGAGCGCAACGACGCCGGCAACATGCGGCGCCGCCATGCTCGTTCCCTGGTAGGCCTCGTAGGAATCGTTCCCGGGCCCCCTAATTCCATCGTTCAATGTGGAAACTATACCTCGCGAGAGGTCGGCAAAGGCTTCGCCGCCAGGCGCGGCGATTTTGACGCTCGCTCCGAAATTCGACCCGGCGCCGGGTCCTCCGAAATTGGCTCGCGCTCCCTCGGGATTAGTTGCCGCGACGCTGATCACGCCCTCGCAGTTTGCAGGCCTGAAATCCCTGGCGTCGCTGTCGCTATTGCCAGCGGCGACCACAACTGTGACACCCCGCGCCCGAGCCTGCCTGATCGCATCGGCATAATCGGCATCACACGGTCCGGGTCCGCCGAGACTAAGATTAATGACCCGCGCCGGTCGTGGATTGATGGGAGCACCGGGGACTGCAAGTCCCGCGGCCCAGCGAATGCCGTCAGTGATGTCGAAGCTGGATCCACCGCATTGACCGAGGACGCGGATCGGCAAAATTTTTGCGCTTCGGGCGACGCCGGCGACGCCGAGGCCGTTGTTTGTCGTTGCCGCAACCGTGCCGGCCACGTGAAGCCCGTGCCAACTGCTCACTGGGTTTATATCGAACCGGCACCAGTCACCTGGATCGGTAGGGTCGGCATCGCGGCCGTCGCCGTCGTTTGAGCTCTGCGTATTGGCTACGAAATCGAAGCCCGGCAGGAGCTGGTCGGCGATGTCCACGTGATTGCGGATGCCAGTGTCGATCACTGCCACGATCACATCCTGTCCCGTCGACCGGTCCCACGCCTGCGGCACCCGGATACCAACCTTGTCCTGGTGGTAATGCCATTGGGAGGCGTAGAGCGGGTCGTTGACCTGTTGGATTCTTTCGATCTTTTCCGGCACAGCCCATTCCACGCGCGGATTGCGCGAGATGCCTTCGGCGATCCGACCAAGTTCCTGCTCGCTCAAGGCTCTGTCCAAAACCTTCGTCTCGGTATTGCCCGCGCCAGGCACGGAACTTTGAACCCTCGCGTCGCCTAGTTGGGAAATCGACATGTTGACGTCGGGCGCACCCGCAGCTGCCGAGGCCGCCTGGGGTCCCTCTCGATACTTGACCCTGATCCTGCTGGGCTCCGGCGCTGCAGCAGCGGCGGCAGGCACCGCCGGACCTTGTGCCGCCGCCGCTGCTGCAGCGCGAGCTCGCGGTGATATGGGAGACGGCCCACCCGCGAACGATTGCAATCCCAAAGACAGAAGCCCTGCGAATGTCGTTGCAGTAAAGAGGGCGTAGCGATGAACGATCATCTTGACTCTCCAATATCTGTTGGTGGTTGCGCTCCAGGTTGAGGCCCCGGCCGGTCCTGCATCAAACCCGAAATAGTGCTCAGGGCGAGGTTCGGACAAGTTCCACGGATTTGACGCGAACAGGAGATCCAGCAAACGATTCTGGGGACACAAGTATAACACTTAACGCGTATAACGCATAACGCGCGAGTTAGACGTTTGAGATCCAATATCGCGTGCGGACCCCTGGAGCGGAAATAATAATGTGCGGCTATCCGACAGGCCGGAAGAAGCCAAATGATCCGCATGCTCTCCCATCCCGAAGAGCGCTTGTGTGACTACGGATTAGCTACTTACTTGACGGTCACTGCTTGAATGTGAAAACGATTTCCCAGCCAGCCCATCAGCTAGAGGGCTCTTAAGCCACGTACCCTAAAGCTTGTCGAAAATGTAGACACACAAGATTAGTTTTGTCCAGATGGTGATATTGTCCAGATTACCATGCCCAACAGATCTGACTTGACCGGCTGAATATGGGCCGGGTTGCCTGATGGGATCACCTGGAACCAAGGAGCTTGAGAGCCCGTCCGGAAACTCTGAAAGACACTCATTCAGAGGGCGCGCGGATGGTTGAACGACCCGCTCTAGTTATCAAACGTAGGAGAACAGGTCCAAATAGCTTATCGTCCTGAGCCTGCTTGAGAGTTACAATGCAAATTTCGGGACGGGCTTTGAGATGAGGAGGCAGAAGTACTGCAGTGTGGAGCAGATTTTTGCCAAGCTGCGGCAGATCGAGATCCAGATGGCGCAGGGCAATAGCGTCGCTCTGGCCTGAAAGGAGGCAGAGACCTCCGAGCAGATAGTAGGCATAGCCGCAGCGCCGACACACAACCAAACCCTGGAGCAGCCAGCCCGGCCCTCGGCTCTGTTCGCGCTTGCGCCACCGGTTCTCCTCAAGCTGAGCCCTGGCGGCCTCGGCCACTGCGGGATCGACGAGGGCTGGCACGGCCACCGCCACCCAGTCCTCGCTCGGGACCGGCACGCGTGTGGTCGGGCGTGAGGATTGAGCCGGGTGGTTGCGGATGGGCCGCAGCCGGGGCTTGGGCTCGACCGCGTGGAAGCGGCCATACATGGCTGTGCCGATGTAGGCGGGGTTCTCGATCATGCCATGAAGGGTGGAGGCCCACCACCGTGTGGTGCCTGAACGGGTCCGGCATCCTGCCTGCTAGAGCCTGCGACAGACCTCGCGCAGGCTCAGGCGGTCGAGCCCGACCCAGGCAAAGATCAGGCGGACAAAGCGTGCCTCCTCGGGCACGATCTCGAACCGCGCAACCCCACCTCCTTGCTCGCGGGTGATGTAGCGATACCCGTAAGGTGCGCCTGCGAGAGCGCTGACGGAACCCGAACGCGCGGCATAGCGCCGTCCCCGTCGTCCCCGCTCCAGGATCTGGGCACGCTCGTACTCGGCAATGACGCCTTGGATCTGGAGCAGGAGGTCGTCCTCGGGGCTGGCGCCGATCGGTCGGTTGAGGAAGGCGACCTCAATGCCAGCGCGCCGGAACTCCTCCATCAGCAGGGCCTGGTGCGCATGACGCCTGGCGAGCCGGTCGGGTGCGAGGACGTAGACCCGGTCGATGTCCCCGGCGGCCGCTGCATCGCGCAGACGCTCCAGGGCCGGACGCACCAGAGAGGACCCGCTGTGGCCCTCGTCGATGTAGGCGGCGTCTGGGAGCATTGTGACCCCATCGGCAGCGATCCCGCTCGCGCAGGGCGGCGACTTGGCCCGCGATGGTTTTGTCACGGGCCTGAGCCTCACTGGAAACCCGTGCGTAGTACGCAGCCCGACATTCAGCCATGCTCAGTCCTCCCCTTTGCGACCGGCTGGGTGAGGGCCCCCGGCGCGGCTTTGACGCCGGGCCTGATGAGCTTGCGGGTGATGGGGACGATCCGGGCGTAAGTCTCGGCCAAGCACTGCGGGTTGAACCTCGTGCTCTCGAAGGAGATCCGTGCCACCACGATCGGTTCTTGCGTCGATCGGACCATGGGCATCTCCGCCGGTGCCGGTCCTGGAACCGGGTGGTGGATGCTGCCTCAACTGGGGCAAGGAGCCCGTGTTCCGGAGGGACCTCGACAGAGACTCGCGAGCGACCACGGCTGACCACTCGAAGCTGAGCCCGGCAAGATTGTACGGCGGAGCACGATCCAACGCTGTGGCAGCACGACAAAGCGGTGTCGGTTGCAGCGGCGCACGATCTGCAGCGTCCACGCGCCGGTCCGGGCTATGGCGGCCTCCATCTTCCTTCCCTGGTAGCTCGCATCACCGATGACGCGCTCGATGAAGGGAAAGGTTCGGCGCGCCTCCCGCAGCAGCGCCTCGGCTCCGTCTCAATCCTGCACGCTGGCCGGATGGACAGTGACGGCCAACAGCAGGCCCAGCGTGTCGGTCAGGATGTGACGCTTGCGGCCTGTGACCTTCTTGCCCGCATCATACCCCGACGGATCGAGCGAGGCCACCCTTTGAGGGCTCCCTTAGCGGTTTGGCTGTCGATGATGGCTGTGGTCGGGCTCGCCTCCCGGCCTGCCTGCTCCCGCGTCGCGACGGACAAGGCGTGGTGGATGCGGGTGAGCGTGCCATCCCACTGCCACAGGTTGAGGTACGCCCAGACGGTGCTGCGGGGAGGCAGGTCCTTCGGGAGCGCCTTCCACTGGCAGCCTGTCCAGAAGACGTAGAAGACCGCGTTCAGCACCTCCCGGATGTTCACAGTACGAGGCCGCCCCCTCGCTTGGCAGGCCGGATGAGCAATTCAACCAGCGCCCATTCGGCATCCGTAAGATCGTCTCGTAGCGCAGCCCGCGCCGATCCGCTGCCCTACGATGCTCCGGCTTCCACATGAGGCACCTCGCTCCACATCAGGTGCCCGGCAGGGAATCATAACCGACTCCACAGACTCAACTTCTTTCCGGAAGGGTTCTAAGATCCAGGCTGTAGGGCCCCAGAAATAGGAACCAGGCGCCTTTACCTGTTCAGGTATGGTGGCCTCTTGGCGGTCTTGTGGCCGACGAGGTTATCAGGAATGACGATTTCCCCTCTTCAGCGCAGTGCGAGTTGTGTCTCGACGAACGCGACAGTTGCGGGAGCAGAGCGCGCGGTCTACGCTACGCCTGAGAAGCGGGCTGAAGAGATGATGCTTTCTCGTCGAACTCTGATGGCGGGCATGTCGGCGCTCTGGGCAGCCCGCGCTCCTGCCAAGGCCCAAGTCCCACAATTCATTGAGCTGCTAGAGCCCCCTCCGGTACCACCGCAGTATCGCTCCCTTGCTGACGAACCGGTTATGAATCAGGAGTTCGGAAACGAGCTTACCCCACAGGGAACACAGCAGCCCTCCCCAGAAGAAAACGAGATCGCAAGAAATATCATCGCAGAATTGGAAGCGTTCGGAAATCTACGCCCTTTTGAGATAGCAGCATTTTTTCTAGATGTTGCGCGAGGCATTCACGGCGAAAGCTGGCGGCCATACACCCGAGCTTGGCCAATAGACGCGCACGCGAACCCCGTTATTGTGGAGTTCTTTCGCGCGACCACAACCCGTCCACTCGGTGACCGAACGGCTTGGTGTGCAGCTTTCGTGAACTGGTGCTTGTTGAAGGCCCACGGTCGAACGAGAGTAGCGCCGACCACTGGAAGCGCCGCTTCCGCAAGCTTCCGTCGATGGGGCACTACAGTGGCTACCTACGACACCGCATCGTCGTCTACGATCATGTCACAAGACCCTAAAGTTGGTGACCTCGTCGTTTTCCAAGAGATGATGACTGACGGCAGAGTCAGCATTTTTGGTCACGTTGGTTTTTTCATTGATATGGACGAGAAGCGTGTTCGTGTATTGGGGGGTAATCAGTTCGAGGGAAGTCCTGTTGTGCACGCTATAAACGTTAAATGGCTGCCGAAAGATAGCTCATTAATGCTGCACAGCATACGTACACATTCATTTCTGAGTTGAATGGTGATGATCCGAATAGGACTTGTACTTACCCTCGTTACGCTTTCGACTTGCCTGAGTTTCGCATGGGAAAAGCCGCGCATCGACGACATTCTCGGTGCGAGCAAGGCAGGAGTTGTGAAGCTAATTGTCTCTGGGACAAATGCGCAGCAGCTTCCTGATGCCGAGTACGGCTCGGGTTTCGTGGTCTCGCGGGAAGGTTTTGTGATTTCTGCAGCGCATATATTCTCAGTACTGAAGAATGTTTCAATTCGAGGTCGGATAGCATACTTCAAGAACAATGACGACGAAGAGCGCGAAAACCTGATCGACCTCGATCTCGTTAGCAGTGATGTAGGCACGGATGTAGCGCTGCTCAAGTTCTCACGAATCCCAGAAGGCATGCGGCCGTTACCAATTGCAAAAAATGCCCCGCTTCCAGGAGAGTCTGTGCATGTTCTTGGCTTTCCTGGTGGTCAAAACCTAAGCACTAGCTACCCGGCAGTGTATCAGGGCAGCGTGACACCCCGACGCTTTCAGTTTTTAGGCATCTCGAACCGAGGAAACAGCGGAGGTCCAATTGTAAATTCGGAGGGATATGTTGTCGGAATTGTCGCACAATCAGAGGACCGTATAAACAGCGTCCCCGTAACCAACATATATCGCGGCATTCCAGCGTCTGATCTCTCAACACCGCGCGGGTTCGATCCGTCCAGTGTGCGGCCGCTGTTCATCGTACCGGAGCACGAAAGTTCGGTTGCTCAGCCTAGAAGTGAACCGGATAACCCTCAAAGCATTTTCGAAAGCGGAGAGGCGCAGAATTTTTGCAATGTGAATGTGCCCGGCGGGTGGCAGGTGCGTAGGTCTCCTAAACTCGGCTTTGCGATCTTTCCCCCGAGTGGCAGCGACTTGCTCGCAGCGGATTTCCGGTTCGAGTTTCTAGTGAGAGGTAAAGAGCCGTACATAGCTCGTCAGGAAGCCCGCAATTCTAACCCACGATTTGAACCTGCGCCCTACAGTATCCTGCCCCTCGCTATGCATTCTGTGGCGCTGATGAAGGCACGGTTAGGACCGAGACGCGAAGGACAGAAAATATTTGCGCTTATGTACTCCGAAACTGAAAGGGAATTCGCCTTTTTCCGATATTTACCTAGGTCGTTCAACTCTTACCAGTTTAGGCCAGAAGGCGCCGACAGCGCATTTCTGTTATGCTCCGCAAAGAAGTCCGCTAACCGAACCCTCGCGAGTCAGATCTGTGAACGCCTTATTTCGCAAGCTGTTGAGGGGTACTATGGCGATGAAAACCCATGCTTACCCGGAAGTGCAGGGCCGTAGGGGACGAACCATCAGCAGAAGCACACTCTACCTATCGTGTGCATTGCTATGTCTTTCGCAAAATCCGGCGCACACTCAAGAGGAGACGTGTAAATCTGCGAGGGAGACCCTGAGAGAGGAACTCCCGAGCTATTTCCCTAGAGCACAGCGGCTTGCAGTGCTAGATCTCAACACATCGAAGCCAGTTTCTGCTGCTGGGCCGGGCGGGTTGGCTGAAGCTTATGAGTGCTGGGCGACTGTTGCGGTTTGGAACTCGGCTGGCACTGAGCCAAAAACGCTGAAAGTGATCTACACCGTTGCAAATATGAAAGATACAATTGTGGCGCCAGGCTTGATCCTAGTCGCAGTTGGCATCGCTTACGTGTGTGGGGAGTCCAAGGAATGGGACAGGGTCTACGCACCATGTATGTAGCGGCACAATCACGAGGAATGATCAAAACTGAGCGCATCGGGGTTGGGGTGAGGCTAGGCCGGGTTGGACGCAGAAGAGCCCGTTGCAGTCCGCCGGTATGGATCCACCTTGTAGCAGGCCTCTGTACTCTCCTAGCTGCGACTTTGATGGAAAACCGAGTGCATGCCGATGAGTTTCGGTTTTGCACAATTGATGACTATGGAGCAGTGGGAAATATCAAAGTATTAGGGGCCCATAGCAAAGAGGCGGCAAGGGAGGTAGCTGAGTCCAAATTCTGTAATCGGAACTGCGTGTCAGTAATTTGCGCCGGAATGGATTTTGATCAGCAGCAATGCGGGAATAGTCCGCAGACGACAATCGAACTCGGCCGCGCGCAGAGTCAGATGTTCTGTGAGTACAAAGACGGATCTTCCGTCAATAGAGGTGATTTGATCGCAAAGCTCAAGTTTGCTATTGTACCGGAGATCACAAGACCTGAGGCGAGGATTGCCTCAGTGGTGAGGCGCACAAATACGCTTCTTTCCAAGAGCCAGTGTCCACTCATAATTGAGGCAGCGGAGATTTCAGCAATGCTGCCAGCCTTTTCAAAATTTCGTATTGGCGATGAGAATGCGTTGAAGCTTATCGCGCAATACCCTGGAGATTTTAAATTTGTCGGCAATTTAGAGTTTTGCGGTAATGCGCCGTCTACACATACAGTCAATGCTGAGGGGCGGGAGAGAGTTGTCGAGTGTACACTTCCGAAATTTTTTACGTCCATAGTTGCGGAAGAAGATGACGCGTTGGCAGCGGTTCTCATTCTTCGCGGGTTAGCGCATATGGCTGGTGTCGAGGAATCAAACGAGCCAAAGCTAGCATATACGCTAGCTGACCCAGATCTTCTGATTCCAGCAAGTCCACTTCTAGAGGGAAAAGTAGAGCGCCTTCGTATCACGAAGCCACAGTGCGTACAGATTGCGAGATACTCCCGGCGGCTGCGCGAAATGGGTGCTATTGCTCCGCGCTGATCCGGATTGTTGGCGTCAGTGAACGTGCGTACGGCACAGGGTTCACCATTTCGCATGCGTTCGCCCATACGCGGTGCGTGCGTGTGGAAGATCAAGCCTCCTGCAATGGCGCCCTCCGGCTGACCTGACCGGGATTTTGGACCGAGTTCAGTGAGACTACTGCATGGCGGCTGGTGAGGGTAGCTGCCGCACGATGGCCTGCAGGGTCTCAGGAGCGGGAGGCCGGTAGCCCAAGGAGGAGTGGGGCCGGACACGATTGTTGTGGTCTCGCCATGCTCCGATCACCACCTGGGTCTCCCGTAAGCTGTAGAAGATCTCGAACTTGTTGTTGTTTGAATGCGAAAAGGACGTCAAGCCTTATGAGACGTGCTCCACCGCCGGACCGGGGCTGTTTCCGCAGTCGACCCTGTTGACCGCTGTACGATGCGCCTTGGAGCAGGGGTCTCCATGTGTAACGCGCGATCTGACGTCAGCCAGCCGCACAATCGCCAGGCGATCCAGATCCACTGATGGAATGTCTGACAGGATCCGCCGTCGCAAGGCGGGCCGAGGGGTCCTCACCGGGGCGCGAGCAGGGTTGTTGCCGTGATGGGTTTGGTCAGGCCGGAAGAGGCGTGTTGCTCCGCTTCATGGCATGCCGCACCACGGTGCGTTGGACAATGTGGCAACCTGTGCCCGCGTCGGACGGCTCGGATAAGCCTGAATCGACTTGCACGACTACATGGATGACATCGCTCGCGCGTTTGCCGCGCCAGACAGTGCGACCTGCTACTAAGTAATAACAGCTAGACCGTTCAAAGAAACTTATGTATTCTCAACCCGCTCTTAACAGTTGAAATGGGGCTGAGCCTCATCGTAACGAAGTTTAGGGGGGATCCAATGCGCCGGCGCTTCTTGTTTGGGGTCATGATGTCCGCGATATGGGCGGGTCAAGCTTTGGCCGCGGACCAGCCCCCAATTTTCGTGGACCAGGGCCCCAGCTGGACGCCAACTACGCGCGCCGACTTCTATAGCCGGGATCAGGGCGCGAGGATGATACCTCTGCCTTGGCTGCAGGCCCTGAAGCAGCCAAACGGCCAGCCCTTCCTCGTCGATGGACTAGCGCGGTACGGCTACCTACCCAATCCCGCGAACGCCAACGGATTACCGGTTGGCTTCACCGCGTCTGGGCCAGAAGGGGCCCAAACCGCCGGGATGACCTGCTCGGCTTGCCACACCCGCCAGATCACGGCCGAAGGAAAAGCATACCGGATCGACGGCGGCCCGGCGATCGTCGATTTTCAGAGTTTCCTCAGCGACCTCGACACGGCAGTCGGGCAGATCCTCTCCAGCGATGCGGAGTTCCGACCCTTCGCCGTTGCAGTACTAGGCTCCGCCACGCCGGCCTCCGAAGACGTCTCGGCGCTCCGCCAAAGAGTAGATGCCTGGTACCTGCGCTACCATACGCTTATGACGCGCGCTTTGCCGCAAGATGCTCCTTGGGGACCAGCGCGGCTTGATGCTGTCGGTATGATCTTCAACCGACTAACCGGCCTCGACCTGGGTCCGCCGCCGAGCCTACTGATCCCGGAGAACATCAAGCGAGCCGATGCACCCACACGCTATCCATTCCTTTGGAATGCGCCGGTGCAGGATAAGATTCAATGGCCGGGTTTCGCTGACAACGGCAATGACGTTCTTGCACTCGCCCGTAACCTTGGCCAAGTCATCGGCGTATTCGGTGTATTCGAGCCGAGAAAAGAGGGACTCCTCGTCAACTTCCTCAACAACAATTCAGCCAATTTTGACAGCTTGGGGAGGATAGAGGGCCTGCTCAAGCAACTCGGCCCTCCGAAGTGGCCATGGCTGGTGGACACCAATCTCGCCGCGCAGGGCAAGGCGATTTATGAGCGCCCAACTGCGCAAGGGGGCTGCAACGATTGTCATGGGATCCGGCCGGGGAAAGTCCGTTTCCCCAATGTGCAAACCTGGGCGACGCCAGTCCAAGACGTCGGGACGGACACTCGCGAATACGATGTCCTAGCCTGGACCGCCAAGACAGGCGCGCTGCAGGGCGTATTCATCCCGTTCGTCACCCGCCCGTTGAAGGAAACTGATCTCGCCTTCAACATTCTTGCGACTTCGGTGGTCGGTTCGATTGCGCAGCATGTCTTGAGTGGCGGCGGCGATGTACTAGCAGCCTCAGCTCAGGTTGCTCAGACCCAAGTGCAGCCGGCGCAGCCGACATCCGGGTCGGCTCCTCCACCTACTCCCACGCGGCTGCCGCCATCGTTGAGGGAGTTGCAGGGTGCATTCAATGCCCCGGTCCCCTTACCGGAGGCTCTACAGGCGAACGAAGTGCAGACACCGGGTGTTCCTGCAGCGCCAGCTGCTGCGGCACCAGCCCCTCCAAAAGGCGCCTACGAGGCCCGTGTGATGCAAGGGATCTGGGCTGCCGCACCGTATCTGCACAACGGATCTGTTCCAACCCTCGCCGAACTGCTCAAGCCGGCGTCGGAGCGGGTCAAGGCTTTCAAGGTCGGGCCCGCCTATGACACTGTCAACGTCGGTCTTGCCGTTGAGCAGACGCAGTTCAACTATACCTTGACGACAACAGACTGCGGTGACCGAAATTCAGGTAACAGTCGGTGCGGTCACGAATTCGGGACACAATTGTCTGGCCAGGAGAAGAAGGCACTGTTGGAGTATCTGAAGACATTATGACGTTACGGCAGTTCCATTTGGGGTGTAGGAGCCGCGAAATCGACTCCGACCGCCTGTCCGTACAATCATAATCAATCTGAAGAGGAGGCGACGGCCACACTCTGACACCTGCACAATCTCGTCTCCGACCCGCCACCATATCGCCTCAAGGCGTGTGGCGCTCATGGCCTCAAGTCTCGCCTCAAAGCAGGTCAGTGAGCCCAGGCTCGGTTGGCTCCCCACGTGCAGGAAGACAGGCCGCCAGTTCACAGTCGGTCGCCCAAGCCAGAACGCTCCGCTTACGGTCCTCTCGTGGGTCAAGCGGTCACCGTCGCCCCCGGAACGGAACTTGGGTGCCAGAAGCCCAAAGGCGCCATCTTATGAGCATCCCGAAGCCATCGAAGTCGGCAAGTGCTATCCGACAGAAGGCAAGATCGTTCGGCGTGTCGTCGGGATCCTGCCGGACGGGCGGGCTCAATACGAGCGGTACGGAGGGCGCCGTGCAAGATGGAAGGCCGGCATCTTGACCGGCCGCGAGTTTGCCCGACACGGAGAACGCAAGATCACATGCGACCGGGCGCCGCAGAACGGGAGATAAGCCCCACTGGGGGGGCAGCCCTTTAGGAATGTAGAGCGTCAGAGTGCAGAGCGTCGAAACCCAGCCACCGCACCTATCTCCCACAGCAGTCCCCACGCTGGTCCTGCGGAACATGGAAAAGCGAGTGAATTCAGTTACTTGGCTCTTCGGACAACTGTTCTGGGGGACTAGGGGTCGGAGGTTCAAATCCTCTCGCTCCGACCATTTATATATCTGAAAAGAGTACGTTTTTGGCTTTTAACCGGAAAGCTATACCGAACTAGGACGTTCCGGGGAACCCCCTGGGAACCACCTGCGAGTGAATAAGCATTGGTCCTCTTGTAGCGCCGGCGAATGCGATCCTGGTGCCGAAGATTCGATATTGCACTGCAGGGCTGTATAAAGCTCTCTGCTCCTGCATCAGACTACGAATCTGGGGGTCAGAGGTTCGAATCCTTTCGGGCGCGCCATTCTTTTCAAGTGTCCAGCCCGGAGACATGGGTGACAGGTTGTTCCTAAGACATGGGTAACAACCTCGTGCCGAACGGGTTGTCGAGGGGCTGCAAGGTCCTTTGCTCCAGATCGATGTATCCCAAATCGTAGTGCAT